>Ga0163199_1000413_pt1 | contig 27083 bp, 24 predicted proteins | sample PL_2010_150m_FD_113537 | JGI IMG/M metagenome (GOLD analysis project Ga0163199, IMG submission 113537) | Freshwater microbial communities from Powell Lake, British Columbia, Canada to study Microbial Dark Matter (Phase II) - PL_2010_150m | ecosystem: Environmental > Aquatic > Freshwater > Lake ...
GTCACGCGCTTGATCGAGGTCACGATCTCTTCCATGGTCTTGCCGGCTTCGTCTACCAGCTTGGTGCCGTTGCCGACCTTCTCCACCGAGTCGCTGATCAATGCCTTGATTTCCTTGGCTGCTGCCGCACTGCGCTGCGCCAGGTTGCGCACTTCGGTGGCAACCACCGCGAAACCGCGGCCTTGTTCACCCGCACGCGCCGCTTCCACCGCCGCGTTCAGCGCCAGGATATTGGTCTGGAATGCGATGCCATCGATCACACTGATGATGTCGACAATCTTCTTCGAGCTGTCGTTGATCGAAGACATGGTGGTGACCACTTCGCCGACCACGCCGCCGCCCTTGAGCGCGATGTTGCTCGCGCTGATCGCAAGCTGGTTAACCTGCTTGGCGTTATCGGCACTCTGCCGCACCGTCGAAGTCAGTTCTTCCATGCTGGAAGCGGTTTCCTCGAGTGACGCAGCCTGCTCTTCAGTACGCTGCGATAGATCCAGATTGCCGGCAGCCATTTCTCCGGCCGCCTGACTCACAACCACGGTGCCTGAACGCACGTCCAGCACGGTGGCTCTGAGGTTAACACCCGTCTGGGTCAATGCCTTGAACAGTTCGCCGAATTCATCACTGCGATCCATGGTGAATTTGCTGTTGAGATCGCCAGCCGCCAGAGTGTTGGCGATATCGATTGCCTTGCGCAGAGGCTGCAGTGTGCTTTGCGTCATGAAATAATTGAGCAGCGCCATCAGCAGCACTCCGCTGACCGTCGCCAGAGCGATAAACCCGCCCAGCCACGGCACTGCAGCAGCCTGGCTCTGCCCCCACCATCCGGCAGTCCCCACAGTCAGCAGAATCAGCGCCGGAATACTCATGAACAATGCATTGCGCTTGCCGACCGTCATACGGCGGAACGCGTCCACCTTGCCGGCGAAACCGGTACGCACCACGCCGCCGCGCTCGATCTTGAGATTGTGCGCAGTGCCTTCACGGAACTGGCGGTAGATCGGTGCAACCTGGTCGATCAGCGCACGCGCGGGTTTGGTACGCACTGACAGATAGCCGATGGTTTTGCCGTTTTCTATCAGCGGCGTGGCATTCGCCAGCACCCAGTAGTAGTCGCCGTTCTTGCGGCGATTCTTGACCAGCCCGGTCCATGGCAAACCAGCCTTGAGTATTTTCCACAGATCGTCAAATGCTTCGGGCGGCACGTCCGGATGACGCACGATGTTATGCGCCTTGCCGAGCAACTCTTCCATGCTGAAGCCGCTCACTTCGATGAAAGTGGGGTTTACATAAGTGATGCGCCCTTTGGTATCGGTGGTCGAAACAATCAGGGTGTCCTCTTCAAGTTGATACTCGGTATCGGTTACTGGCAGGTTTACTCTCATCTTGCTCTCCTGTTAGTTATTAGTGATTGCTGGTTATGCCGCTATGGAATTCTTGGATCGGGTACGGGGGTGTAACGTCATTACTGCATGGTTTATATTGCTGTGCACAACCGCGCACTTGCTCTGGGCCGCCAGCGCATCATTCGCTGCTTTCTGCAAGAACCGTTCGAATGCTTCCGCCGACACAGGCTGGCCCAACAGATGTCCTTGCGCCAGGGCACATTGGTACTGGCGCAGAAGCTGTAACTGCTCCGCTGTTTCCACTCCCTCGGCGACCAGGTGCAGACCCAGACTTGCCGATATGGCAATGATCGCTCTTACTATTGCCGCATCGTTGTGATCGGTAGCAAGGTTGCGGATAAACGACTGGTCAATCTTGAGACTATCCAGGGGAAGCTTTTTCAAATATCCCAGATTCGTATAGCCCGTGCCAAAATCATCCACTGCGATCCGCACGCCCAGTTGCTTGAGCATGCGCAGGGTTTCAATCGCTTTATCATGGAGCAGCGCAGAACGGTAGGTATTGGCACTGCTTCCTGCCGCTCTTTCGGAAACCGGCATCAGGCAGCTTTCCGTGATCTCGAGTTCCAGAAATTGTGCTGGCAACCCGCTCTCGGCCAGCACCATAGCTACCATCTGGATCAAGCTGGGCTGCAAGAATTGTTGAACGGAAAGATTGACCGCTATCCGGATCGGAGGGATGCCTGCGTCATGCCAGCGCTTCATGCTGGCACAGGCTGCGCGCAGGACCCATTCGCCAATCGGCACGATCAAACCGGACTGCTCCGCGAGCGGGATGAACTCGCCCGGCAGAATCAACCCGCGCTTGGGGTGCTGCCAGCGCAACAACGCCTCTGCAGCGACTATCCTGCCACTGCTCAGGTCAGTCTGGGGCTGATAGAACAGCAGCAACTCGTTGCGCTCCAGCGCGTGTCGCAGATCATTTTCCAACGCCATGCGCTCGTGAAAATGGCTGCTCATGCATGCCGCATATAACTGGGAGCCGCTTCTTCCTTGCTCTTTTGTATGGCACATCGCGGTATCGGCGTTCATCATCAGCGCTCCCGTCCAGACAGGTTGAGGATAATTACAGCAGCAAGTCGCCGGTATCCGGTGTCGCCAATCATGCTCAAGTCCTCATAGCCACAAATTTCCTGAACTACTTGCATCGTGCTCTCCGTTGGTGATTGAGTGAATAGTCTGGTTTTGCCAAAGAATCCATGCTGCATGTTTACATTGCTGCGCTCAGTCGCGATCGGGCCCGCGCCGACAAATCATCACTGGCCGCCTTCTTCAAGAACTGTTCGAATGCTTCCGCCGACGCAGGCCGGCCCAACAGGTGTCCTTGAGCCATGGTGCATTGGTACTCGCGTAGAAGCTGTAACTGCCCCTCCGTCTCCACTCCCTTGGCGATCACATTCAAACCGAGACTTGCCGACATGGCAATAATGGCCCTTACTATTGCCGCATCGTTGTGATCGGTGGCGATGTTGCACACGAATGACTGGTCAATCTTGAGACTGTCGATGGGAAACTTCTTCAAACAACCCAGATTCGAATAACCCGTGCCAAAATCATCAACTGTGATCCGCACTCCCATTTGCGTGAGCGTTCGCAGAGCTTCCACCGCTCCACTGGAGGCTGGCATCAGGCAACTTTCCGTGATTTTGAGTTCCAGAAATTGCGCTGGCAACCCGCTTTCAGCCAACGCTGTGGCCACCGTCTGGATCAGGCTAGGCTGCGCGAACTGCCTCGCAGAAAGGTTGACCACTATCCGGATCAGGGGAGCGCCGGCATCATGCCAGCGTTGCATGCTGGCACAGGCTGCGCGCAAGACCCATTCGCCAATCGGAATGATCAAACCGGACTGTTCCGAGAGCGGGATGAACTCGCCCGGCAGGATCATCCCGCGCTCGGGGTGCTGCCAGCGCAACAATGCCTCTGCGGCGACTATCCTGCCGCTGCTCAGGTCAGTCTGGGACTGATAGAACAGCATCAATTCGTTCCGCTCCAGCGCGTGTCGCAGATCGTTTTCCAGCGCCATGCGCTCATGGGAATGGCTGCTCATACATGCGGCATATAATTGGTAACCATTTCTTCCCTGTTCTTTGGCGTGGTACATCGCGCTATCGGAAGTCTTCATCAGCGTTTCAGGTTTGTCCCCGTCATCAGGGTAGAAACTGATGCCGATGGAAGCCGAGACGAATAGCTCCCGCTCGCCAATTACCACCGGTGCTTTTAACGTCTGCATGATCTTGTCTACTGCGGTGATCGCGTCTTTTGGCACACCTAAGGATTGCAGGATGATGGTAAATTCATCCCCGCCCTGCCGCGCCACCGTATCGTTTTCGCGCACGCTTCGCGTCAATCGCCGCGCGATCTCCTGCAGCAACGCATCGCCGCCGGTATGACCAAGCATGTCATTGACAGGCTTGAAGCGATCAAGGTCTATGCTCAACACCGCCAGCATCTCCCGATTGCGGTGCGCATGGGCAATGGCTGAACCGAGGCGTTCCTTGAACAGCGCCCGGTTCGGCAACCCGGTCAAGTCATCATGGAACGCCATGCGCTGAAGTTGATTTTCGATCTTTTTCTGCTGGCTGATGTCGGTAAGAACCGCGATATAATTCTGCACCCTTTGATGTTCATCTCTTACGGACGAAATATTCAACAGCTCAGGATAAATGTCGCCATTCTTGCGCTTGTTCCAGATCTCTCCTCTCCATTTCCCCGTTTCTGTGATTGACTGCCACATGGCGGTATAGAAGGCTCTATCCTGAAGCCCGGACTGGAGTATCCGGGGTGTATTACCGATCAACTCTTCCTCGGTGTAGCCGGTGATCCCGAGCAGCGCAGGATTGACGGCGGCGATAACGCCTTGCGCGTCGGTGACGATAATGCCTTCCAGGGCGTTATCGAATACTGTCGCCGTCAGTCGCATTTGATTTTGCATCGCTTTGATCAAACCCTGTTCACGCTGCACACCCAGTGCAAATCCGATCTGTTGTGCGGCCAATACCAGCAGGGTGCGCTCTACCGTACTGACGAAACTGTCCGTCAGTTCGGAACACACACACAGCGCACCGATACAGTGGTTGTCAACAAACAAGGGCTGTATCAGCATGGAAGAGGCTTGTATCTTGACCGTGAAATCCTTCCAGATACCACTGCATTCTTCAATCGCCGACGCCTCTGTGAGATGAACCAGCCTCTGGCTGCGAATACATGCACCCACCGGATTGTCGTCATCCGCCACACCATCCCAGCGCAGACCCGTCTCAGATAGAAAAGAAGCCGCTTCTCCTGCCGCTGCCACCACTTTGATGGCTCCATCCGTTTCGGCATAACCCACCCATGCCATCCGGTAAGGCCAGTGTGAGACCAGCTTGCTGCAAATCTCCCGCAGCATGTCTTTCTCGTCCGCGTGCGGCGTCAACAAGACATTTTGAATCTGCAGCATGAGACTCATCAGCAGATAATTACGGCTGGCTTCGGTTGACATCTGTACTCTTTGGGAATTTCGCTATGCCGGTTTCCAAGATTGATGATATTACGACACGGATATCGATAATAGCTGTCAGAAAATGCTGAGTATCTGTTAGGAAAAGCGTAAGGCGCTTGTCAGACTCTTCCTACAGTCTCTTTATTGAGTTGCGGGTATTATCGGTCTACTTAAGATGTGTCGAATTGAATCTCAGACTGCCAACGCCAGGAAAACTCAGCTGCACAGCTAGAGAAAACACTGTGACCCAGGACACAAACGACCATATCAATCAGCGCACAAATAGCGCAGATGCCAAGTCACGCCAAAGGAAAGAGAAACGGCCAAGAAACCAGCAGGCGCAAACTAAGCCGGTAGAGCCGGTGGCAGCGGCTGAAACAGCGCAACTCCTCCACGAATTGCTAGCCCAGCAAATCGAGCAGGAAGCGCAGCGCGCGGAGCATCAGTGCGGTTTGCAGTCCGAAACACAAGCTGAGATGGCAGCCATGCTGGCGCGCTACACTGACCTCTACGACTTTGCTCCGGTAGGCTACTTCACTCTCTTGCGCAACGGCACGATTGTGCAAGCGAACCTGACCGGCGCTTCCCAGCTCGGCTTGGAACGCGCCCGGTTGCCAGACGCCCGCTTAGGCCTGTTCGTTGCCGCAACCGACATGCCCGCCTTCAACGCCTGCCTCGAGCAGGCGTTTGCCACCTCGACCAGACAAACCTGTGAATTGACGCTGATAAGACAAGACCAGTCATCGCTGATCGTGCAGTTCGAGGCCATACTTTCCGCCGATGGGCAGGAGTGCCGTGCCGTAACCATGGATATCAGCACACGCAAGCAGGCGGCGAATGCACTCGAATCCTCACTAGCGCAACTCAAGCTGGTTCAGGACGCTATCGATGCGCACTCCCTCGTCACGATTACTGACCGGCGCGGAGAAATCATTTACGCTAACGGCAAATTCTGTGCCGTTTCCCAGTATACGCATAAAGAATTGCTCAGCCAGAATCTTCGCATCACCAATTCCGGTTTTCACCCCAAGGATTTTTTCCAGGAACTATGGGCGACCATTGCAAAAAGATACATCTGGAAAGGCGAGATCAAAAACCGCGCCAAGGATGGCTCTTTCTATTGGCTGGACACTACCATCGTGCCATTTATCGATACGGCAGGCAGGCCGTACCAATATGTTGCCATTTACACGGAGATCAGCCACCGCAAGCACCTGGAGCAATTGATGGAGCAACAGATCGAAGAGTTGGCACGCTCCAATGCCGAGTTGGCGCAGTTCGCGTATGTGGCAACGCATGACTTGCAGGAGCCGCTACGAGCGGTGAACAATTGCGTCCAGCTCCTCGGAAAACATTATACGGGCCAACTTGATGCGCGCGCCGACGAGTACATCACCCACGCGATGGATGGCACCCAGCGGATGCGTACGCTGATTAACGACCTGCTGATCTATTCACAGATCAACGCCGTCCAAGCCTTCGTGCCCGTGGATTGCACCGCGCTGCTGAATAACGTGCTGACCAGTCTCATGCTAGCCATTACAGAGAGCGGCGCAGTGATAACCCATGAACCGCTGCCCACGGTAAATGGAGTCCCATCCCAACTGACGCAGCTATTTCAGAACCTGATCAGCAACGCGCTCAAGTTTCGTGGGAAACGTCCGCTTACAATCCATATCGGCGTGACGTTCGAAGCCGGTGAGTGGCTGTTCTCTGTCACCGACAATGGCATCGGCATGGAGCCGGAGTATTATGAACGCGTCTTTCGCGTGTTTCAGCGCCTGCACACCCGTACGGAATATCCGGGCACCGGTATCGGTCTGGCAATTTGCAAGAAGGTGGCCAAGCACCATGGCGGACGCATCTGGGTCGAGTCGCAGCCGGGGCAAGGTTCCACCTTCTACTTCACCATTGCGGAAAAGAGCTAGCTCACTATGAACCTTGAAATGCAACCCCGCACTGTCGTCATCTTGATGGCCGAGGACAATCCGACCGACGTGATGCTGACCAGGGAGGCGCTCGCCAATACCGGACTGCTGCACACACTGCATGTGGTCGAAAATGGCATTGAAGCCCTGGCGTTCCTGCGCCAGCAAGGCAAATATGCCGGGGTGCCCCGCCCGGACATGATTCTGCTGGATTTGAACATGCCCCGGAAGAGTGGCCTGGAAGTGCTGGCCGAGATCAAAACTGACGTGAAGCTGGGAAATATTCCGGTGATCATCCTGACGACCTCGAGTTCCGATGAGGACACCATCAAAGCCTATAACAACCATGCCAATTGCTACATCAGAAAAACCGCGGACTTTGATGACTTCACCCAGGCAATCCAGTCGACACTGGATTTCTGGTTTTGGGTCGTTACTCTACCAATGCCTTCAGAACATTAAAATTTATGGATGACGACAGAATTCAAGTTCTGCTGATCGAAGACAATCCAACGGACGCTTTGTTCGTGCGGGACGAGTTGATGCACACGGCGGAAGGACAATTCACTGTAACCCATATCCAGCGGTTGAGCCATGCGCTGGAACGACTGCAACTACAGCACTTTGATGTAGCGCTACTGGATCTCAGCCTGCCCGATTGTGACGGTTTTGAAACTTTCCAGCGACTTTCCAACGCAGCTGGAAATATTCCTATTGTGCTATTGACCAGCCGAATCGATGAACCACTCGCTTTGCGGGCGCTCAAGACCGGAGCACAGGACTATCTGATGAAAGAAAGGATAATAGACGGCGTCTTGCCACGCGTCATCCGTTATGCCATTGAACGCAAACTTTCGCAGCAGGCATTGCGCGAAAGTGAGGTGCGGCTCCACGACTTGTTTGACGGTACCAGCGACCTCATCCAGAGCATCGCAGCGGATGGGCGCATCTTTTTTGTGAATCGCGCCTGGCAAGAGAGGCTCGGTTACTCCGAGGAAGAAATAATCGCGCTAAATATCTTCGATGTCATCCACCCAGACCAGCACGAGTACTTCCGCACGTGCCTGCAGCGGCATCTGGCGGACAAGGGCGGGGAGATAGTGGAGACCGCTTTCCAGACCAAGGATGGGCGTACTATTACAGTGGAAGGCAACGTGGCGGCGCACTTTGAAGACGGCAAGGCCGTGGCGGTACGCGGCATTTTCCGTGACGTGACCAAGCGCAACGAGATGATGGCGAAATTGCAGACACTGACGACGCACTTGCAGAACGTCAGAGAAGAAGAAAGGACCAGCATTTCCCGGGAAATTCATGACGAGCTGGGGAGCATGCTGACAGTGATGAAAATGGAGCTGGGCTGGCTTGCCAAAAAAATTGACGCCAACCCGATGCATGAGAGAATCCTGTTATTGCACCAATTATCCGCAGAAGCTCTGGGGGTCACGCGCAGAATCTCGCAGAATTTGCGGCCCAGCGTACTCGACAACCTTAGACTCGATGGCGCTATTGAGTGGCTGGCGCATGAATTCGAGCAGCGTCTGGGGATCAGTTGCCGGCTGACCGTGAACGCAATGCGTCTTCCTCGCCTGGACGACAGACATAATACGAATGTTTTCAGGATTATTCAGGAAACGCTCACCAATGTAGCGCGGCATGCCCATGCGACCGCCGTGGAAATCGAGGTCAATGAAACTGGTGACCATATCACGATCGAAATCAGGGATAACGGCATAGGCATCTCCAAACAGCAGCTGTTGAATCTGAAGTCTTTCGGGATTGCCGGGATGTATGAACGCATCAAACAACTGAATGGCGTGCTGAAAATCACTGGAGTTCCCTCGCAAGGCAGCACTGTGCAACTGCGAATACCTCTCTTTGACTTTGTGCCGCCGGCACAGATGGAGAACAGGCCATGATAATCAGAGTGCTGCTAGCCGATGACCATTCCCTTCTGCGGAACGGCCTGAAGCGGATTTTTAGTGAAACAGCGGATATCGTGGTTGTCGCCGAAGCGGTGGATGGACCAGATGCCCTGGAAAAAATGCGCCATGGCGGGTGGGATGTGGCATTGCTGGATGTGAGCATGCCAGGTATGAACGGGCTGGAAGTGCTGCGACGCATAATGGCCAACAATGCGTCGCACCGAGTGCTGATGTTGAGTATGTACCCTGAGGACGAATATGCCATCAGGGCGATGCGCGCAGGCGCATCCGCTTATCTCACCAAAGACAGTCCAACAGATCTGCTCATGACCGTAATCCGGCGCCTGGCAAACGGCGGCAAATACGTGAATCCGGCACTGGCTGAGAAATTGCTGTTCAATCCCGAACCCTCTGCGGGAGCGCCATTGCATTCCACTCTTTCCGACCGGGAACTGCATGTTCTCAAGCTTATTGTCACCGGCGTATCCTTGACCGCCATCGCGGAGGAACTGGCGCTCAGCGTAAAAACCGTGAGCACTTACCGTTCCCGCATCATGGAAAAAATGAACATGCAGAATAACGCCCAGTTGATCCGCTATGCGACCGAACATGAGTTGACGGAATAGCCGTCTGTCAGTCCCGCTCCTGTATCATTGCAGCAATGAGATTGCTTGCATGAACGAATTCGTGTTTGCCAGAGTGCTGCATGTGCTGGGCGTGGTGCTGTGGATCGGCGGCGTGGCGATGGTCACGACCGTGTTGCTGCCTGCTGTGGCGCAAATGAAATCCGCAGCGGAACGAGTAGAGTTTTTTGAACGCATCGAGCGCCGCTTTGCTACCCAAGCGCGCTTCACTACCCTGCTCGTCGGCTTGAGCGGTTTCTACATGGTGCATCTGCTCGATGCCTGGAGCCGCTTCGCCGAACTGCGCTTCTGGTGGATGCACGCCATGGTGCTGGTGTGGCTAATATTCACCCTGATGCTATTCGTGCTGGAGCCGCTGGTGCTGCAGCGGCAGCTTAAACAGCGCGCGCAGCGTCATCCGGAAAAAACTTTTGCACTGATCCAGCGCATGCACTGGGTGCTGCTGAGCCTGAGCCTGATCACTGTGGCCGGTGCGGTGGCGGGTAGCCACGGCTGGATGCCCGCTGGGAGTTGAAGATGAGTTATGCCGCATTAAAAATGGTTCATGTCGCCAGCGTAATCCTCAGCTATCTGCTGTTTACGCTACGCGGAGTATGGATGATGCAGGACTCCAGTGCGCTGCAACGTCGCTGGGTAAAAATCGTGCCGCACGTGATCGATACCGTGCTGCTGACCAGCGCCATTGTACTGGCCATGACGATACAGCAGAACCCGTTAAACAATGCGTGGCTCGGCGCCAAAGTCGCCGGACTGCTGCTCTATATCGGCCTCGGCATGGTGGCATTGAAACGCGGCAAGACCCGTAAAGTCAAAATTACTGCATGGGTTGCGGCACATGCCGTATTCTTTTATATCGTGCTGGTCGCGCTGACCAAGAACCCCATACTGGTTTAATCAAGCTTCAGATGGCGGGTGTCCGCAACCACCTTGCGTACCGGCAACACCCCTGCCAGACGTGTCATGACCCGCTCGGCGGTCAGGCGATATGTTGTCAGCTTGCCCCCATAGACTGTCAACAGGCGCGGATGATCCTGCTGGTCTGGGTGCAATACCGTTTCACGCGAACGCGCGTTGACGGACAGCGCGCCGCCCTCAGTCCCGCTCCCGCTTGCAGGCAACACCCGTAAACCCGCCATCGTTGCGAGTACTGGCTGCCCGCTACGGTACTGCGGAAAATAACGTGCGAGCGTCCGCAGCAAATATGCCTGCTCCTGCGGCAATGGTCTGACAGCCGCCGGGTCGCCGTGATAGGCCGACTCGGTGGTGCCTACCAGCGTGTTGCCCTGCCACGGCATCACAAACACCGCGCGCTTGTCTTCCGCTTCCACATAATAGATTCCCTGCGTGAGCGTACCCGGCACAACGAGATGTGTGCCTTGCACCAGATCAATCCCGAGTTGCACGGGAACCGGGGTGATCCGGCCCAGCACTTGCTGCACCCATGGTCCGGCCGCGTTCACCAGCACCGTCGCCGCACAGGTCTCGATTTGTCCGTTGTGCCGGTATTCAACGATGCTGTCGCGCTCGCCGTTCTGACCCAGGCGGGCGCCGGTGAAGGTGGCAGGCATTTTCAGTTGTGCGCCCATCTGTTGCGCCGAGCACATCACCGCACGGGTCAGTGCCGCGTCATCGGTCTGCGCATCGCTGTATTGAAACACCGCTTGCAGATGGGTGGTGTCCAGCCCGTCCAGGTTTTGCCACAGGCCTGATGGCACCCGGCGAAAGCGTACTGCCGGCTGCAGGCCACCCAGCAGCGCATAAAGACTCAACCCCGCGCGCAACAGCCACGGGCGGCGGGTGGTATCACGATATACCGGGATGTAGAAGGGCTGGAGCTTGACCAGTTGCGGTGCCAGTTCGAGCAGCAGTGCGCGTTCGCGCAGGCATTCACGCACCAGTGAAAACTGCCCGCTTTCCAGATAACGCAGCCCGCCGTGTATGAGTTTGCTGGAGCGGCTGGAGGTGCCGCTCGCGATCCCGCTCTGCTCCAGCACCAGCACCGACAGACCCCGTGCCGCCGCCGCTTGCGCAATACCCGCGCCGTGGATGCCGCTACCGATGATGACCAGGTCGTAGGATTCCGCCATCTGTTTTGGTATCTCTGATAAAGGCTGGAGCGGAGAGCTTACCCGCATCCCTCCGGCAGGACAAACTGCCGTGGCAGTGTCATGCAGTAGCGTCCTATTTTGCCTTGAGCGAGTCCCGGCAAAAATGCTATAATCCCGCGCTGATCTGGCTCGGCAGGCTCAATTACAAGCCTGCAGTCAGGTCAAATTCGCATGCCCGTCAATCCCAGGGTGCTCTCTCCATACAGGAAATGAGAGTGACTATGACGGACAGAGGCTTAACCCTATAGGAGAAGTTCATGTCAGTAACCATGCGGAAAATGCTGGAGGCGGGTGTTCATTTTGGACACATGACCCGTTTCTGGAACCCCAAGATGGCGCCTTATATTTTCGGCCATCGCAACAAGATACACATCATCAATCTGGAAAAAACCCTGGCGATGTACCAGGACGCAATAAAGTACGCGCGCCAATTATCGGCCAACAAGGGCAATATCCTGTTTGTCGGCACCAAGCGCCAGGCACGCGATATCGTGCGCGAAGAAGCGCTGCGCTGCGGCTCTCCCTACGTAGACCAGCGCTGGCTGGGCGGGATGCTGACCAATTTCAAGACGATGAAGCTGTCCGTCAAACGCCTGCACGACATGGAGGCAATGACACAGGATGGCACCCTCGACAAGCTTACCAAGAAAGAAGCACTGGATATTCAGCGCGAGCTGGAAAAACTGAATCGCAGCCTGGGTGGCATCAAGGATATGAAAGGCATACCCGATGCCATGTTCGTGATTGACGTGGGTTATCACAAAGGCGCGATCACCGAAGCCAAAAAACTCGGCATTCCGGTAGTGGGTGTGGTGGATACCAATCACGATCCCAACGGGGTGGATTATGTAATTCCCGGCAACGATGATTCCAGCCAGGCGATACGCCTGTACGCACGCGGCATGGCCGATGCAGTGCTGGAAGGGCGCAGTCAGATTGTGCACGAAATCATCAAGAATGAATTTGTGGAAGTGGATGAAGCGATGACGGCAGAACGGTTCGCCGGATAAGCCGCAAACAAAAAAGGGGGCAGACAGCCCCCTTTTTTAACTGGCTGCGATTTGTGCAGCAACTGCGAATATTTTGAATAATTTTGTTGGAGTGGCATATGGCGGATATTACCGCGGGCATGGTGAAGGAGTTACGCGACCTGACCGGACTCGGCATGATGGAATGCAAAAAAGCATTGACTGAAACCGCTGGCGACATGAAAGCGGCAGAAGACCTGCTGCGCATCAAAAGCGGCGCCAAGGCAAGCAAAGCTGCCGGGCGCATTGCGGCGGAAGGCATGATAGGAGCGTATATCGCGGCCGATGGCAGGAGCGGGGCGCTGGTGGAAGTCAACTGCGAAACCGACTTTGTTGCCAGGAACGAAGATTTCATCAATTTTGCCCGCAACCTGGCGCAACTGGTGACGACGCAGAATCTGGCCGATACCGATGCGCTGACAGCGGCCACCTTGGCGAATGGCGAGAATGTAGAAGAATTCCGCAAGGCACTAGTAATGAAGCTGGGTGAAAACATCAGCGTACGCCGTTGCGTACGCTACGCGACGCAGGGGCGGCTTGCTTCTTATCTGCATGGCAGCAGAATCGGCGTGATGATCGATTACACCGGTGGCGACGAGACGCTGGGGAAAGACCTGGCAATGCATATTGCCGCCAGCAAACCACTCTGTGTTTCCAGGGAGCAGGTAGCGCCCGAGTTGCTGGCACGTGAGCGTCTGATTTACACCGCGCAGGCAGCGGAAAGCGGCAAGCCCGCCGACATCGTGGCAAAAATGGTGGACGGACGTGTCGCCAAATACCTCGCTGAAGTCACGCTGCTCGGCCAGCCTTTCGTCAAAGACCCGGAGCAGACGGTGGAAAAACTGCTCGCAGCCAGATCTGCCAAGGTCAATGGCTTCACCATGTTTGTCGTGGGCGAAGGAATGGAAAAGAAGTCCTGCGATTTTGCTGCCGAAGTAATGGCTCAGGTCAACCAGGCAAAATAAGACCATACACTGCAACCGGACTAACCGTACCCATGACGACTACCGCCTATAAACGCATCTTGCTGAAACTCTCGGGTGAAGCTCTGATGGGCGATGATATCTACGGTATCAATCGCACCGTGATAGAACGTATTGTTGCCGAAATCGCCGAAGTAGCCCGGCTCGGCGTCGAGGTGGCAGTGGTAATCGGCGGCGGTAACATTTTCCGCGGCATGACTTCGGCCGAAGGCGGTATGGATCGCGCCACCGCCGACTACATGGGGATGCTGGCTACTGTCATGAATGCGCTGGCGCTGCAGGATGCAATGCGCTGCGGCGGACTGGTGAGCCGGGTACAGTCGGCACTGCGTATCGATCAAGTGGTGGAGCCCTATATTCGCGGCAAGGCAATGCGCTATCTGGAGGAAGGCAAGATCGTCATTTTTGCCGCCGGCACCGGCAATCCCTTCTTCACTACCGACACGGCCGCTGCGTTGCGCGGCATGGAAATGAACGTGGATATCGTGCTCAAGGCCACCAAGGTGGACGGCGTCTATACCAGCGATCCAAAAACCAACCACGATGCCGTCCGCTACCAGAAACTGACATTTGATGAGGCCATCGCCAAGAACCTGAAGGTGATGGATGCCACGGCATTGACCCTGTGCCGCGACCAGAAGTTGCCGCTCAATGTATTCAGCATCTTCAAGGCCGGTGCATTGAAACGGGTAGTAATGGGTGAGGATGAAGGAACGCTGGTACGAATCTGAGTAACTGCGAGCCGCAGGACAGCACAGGTTTTTATTTCCAATCTTTCCGCACGAGATAAATATCATGATCGCCGATATCAAGAAAACCGCTGAACAAAAAATGCAGAAAACCCTGGAGGCGCTGAAAGCTGACCTGGGCAAGGTACGAACGGGACGGGCTCATACCGGCCTGCTCGATCACATCAGCGTGGATTATTACGGCACCCCCATGCCGATCAACCAGGTGGCGAATATCAATCTGATAGATGCCCGCACCATCGGGGTTGCGCCCTGGGAAAAGAAAATGCTGGGCGTGGTTGAGAAAGCAATCCGTGATTCTGACCTGGGACTGAACCCCATGACTGTTGGCGAAGTGATACGGGTGCCCATGCCAGCGCTGACCGAGGAGCGCCGCCGCGACCTTACCAAGGTAGTGAAGCATGAAGCGGAGACCGCGCGCGTGGCAATGCGCAATATCCGGCGCGATGCCAATGCGCATTTGAAGGAGCTGCTCAAGGAAAAAAAAGTCGCCGAGGATGACGAGCGCCGTGGACAGGATGAGATACAGAAACTCACCGACCGCCATATCACTGAAATCGACAAGATGCTGCAAATCAAAGAAGCTGAATTAATGGCGGTCTGATCCAACTCAGAACTGCACTCCCCATGTCCCCTGTTATCAGCTCAACCCGCGAAATACCTGCAACCGGAATAATCCCCCGGCATGTTGCCATCATCATGGATGGCAACGGCCGCTGGGCGAAGAGCCGTTTCCTGCCACGAGTGGCAGGACACAAGCGGGCGATGGAAACAGTGCGCGGCGTAGTCAAAGCCTGCGGCGAGCGCGGCATCGGCTACCTCACGTTATTCGCTTTCAGCAGCGAGAATTGGCGCAGGCCGAAGGATGAAATTTCTGTCCTGATGCAGCTTTTCATCGTCGCGCTGGAGCAGGAAGTGGTCAAGCTGCATGAGAATGGCATCCGCTTCAAGGTGGTCGGCGATTTATCGAAGTTCGAGCCAAAAATAGTTGAATTCATCCGCAACGGCGAGAGGCTGACTGCCGCCAACACCAAGCTTACGCTTACTATTGCAGCCAATTATGGCGGGCGTTGGGACATCATGCAGGCGACTCGCAGCATGCTGGCGCAACACCCCGAATTAGCCGGCAATTTCGAGGAAGAGGATTTGATGCCGCATTTCGCCATGAGCTACGCGCCGGAGCCGGATCTGTTTATCCGCACCGGCGGCGAGCAGCGCATCAGCAATTTTCTGTTGTGGCAACTCGCCTATACCGAGCTTTATTTCACCGATACCCTGTGGCCGGATTTCGATGCTCAGGCGCTGGATCTTGCCATCCAGTCATATCAGCAACGCGAACGCCGTTTTGGCCGCACCAGCGAGCAGCTCAAAACATCACCATCCGCCGAAGGAACGAGAAGAGTTGTGGCCGATCAATCGGCATAACCCTCGCACATTCCCAACCGGTGAAGTTTTTTGTTGGGACCCTCATTCATGCTTAAAACCCGCATCCTAACCGCCGTCATCGCATTGCTCCTGTTTCTGGCAGCGCTGTTTTATTTGTCGGCGATTTTCTGGATGACATTGCTGCTTGCCCTGGTGGTGATGGGTGCAGTGGAATGGAGCAAGCTGGCAAAGTTCTCCGTTGCCCACTCGACCATTTACCTAACATCCACCGCCTTGCTCGGTGGAGAGCTACTGTATGTATTGAGCCGGGCGGTTCTGATCGACCCTTACACTACCTCATTCCTGTGGCTCTACGCTGCATCACTGGCATTCTGGATACTGGCTGCGCCAGCTCTGCTGAAATCGAACCATCCGATCAAGAGTCCGGTTCTGCTGGCGCTGATAGGCTGGTTGCTGCTGTTGCCGACTGGTCTTGCCCTGTATCAGTTGCGCACCATCAGTCCACTGCTGCTGCTGGGTTTCATGGCAGCCATCTGGATTTCCGACACCGCCGCGTATTTCGCCGGACGCGCATTCGGCAAACATAAGCTCGCGCCCAACATCAGCCCCGGCAAGACCTGGGAAGGCGTGGCCGGTGCACTGGCAGCGGTTTCCGTCTATGCGCTGATATGGAGGCAGATGGCCGGAGAAGAAACCCAAGTCGTGCTACTACTGCCGTTGTTGCTGGTACTAGCCGCGCTGGGCGTCATCGGCGATCTGTTTGAATCCCTGATGAAACGTCATGCTGGCGTCAAGGATAGCGGCAATATTTTGCCCGGCCACGGTGGTATACTTGACCGCATCGATGCACTCACTTCGACCCTGCCTGCCGCTGTTCTGGCGGTGTTGATCTTTACTGTCTAAATTATGACTACCATTCGTCATCTCACAATACTCGGCTCTACCGGCAGCATCGGCGTAAGTACACTGGATGTGGTTGCACGCCACCCTGACCGATTTCAGGTCGTTGCGCTCACCGCCAATAACAGTACCGAAAAAATGCTGGAACAGTGCCGTCGCTTCCAGCCGCGTTATGCGGTCATGCTGAATGCAGCCAGTGGAGAAAAATTGCAGACGGAAATTCGCACGGCAGGACTTGCCACCGAAGTGCTGTGGGGCGTCGAATCACTGGAGAAAGTGGCAGCGCTGCCCGAGGTGGATGCGGTAATGGCTGCCATTGTCGGCGCCGCCGGTATCCGCCCCACCTTCGCCGCTGCCCGCGCAGGCAAGCAGGTACTGCTCGCCAACAAGGAAACCCTGGTAATGGCGGGGCGTATTTTCATGGATCTGATCAAACAGCATCATGCCACGCTGCTGCCGATAGACAGCGAACATAACGCCATCTTCCAGTCACTGCCGCAGCATTTTACCGGAAATCTAGCCGTAGTCGGGGTGCGCCGCATTCTGCTGACTGCATCCGGCGGACCGTTCCGGCAAGCATCGCTGGCGTCACTGGAACAAGTAACGCCGGAGCAAGCTTGCGCTCATCCCAACTGGGTGATGGGACAGAAGATTTCAGTGGACTCCGCCACCATGATGAACAAGGGGCTGGAAGTGATTGAAGCGCACTGGCTGTTTGATGCCGCTCCTGAGCAAATTCAGGTAGTGATCCATCCGCAAAGCGTGATTCATTCCATGGTCGAATATGTAGATGGTTCGGTGCTGGCGCAACTGGGTAATCCCGACATGCGTACCCCGATTGCGCATGCCTTGGGTTTTCCGGAGCGCATTGAAACGGGGGTGACGCCTCTGGACATGTTCAAGATCGGCCGGCTGGATTTTGAAGCGCCGGATCTCAAACGCTTTCCCTGTCTGGGCCTCGCCTACCAGGCGCTTGCCGCCGGTGGCAGCGCCCCGGCCATACTCAACGCTGCCAACGAAGTGGCAGTAGAATCCTTTCTCAAACGCCGCATGCCGTTTACCGCAATTCCAACCATGATCGAACAAGTCATGCAGACGGTCAGCTGCAAGGATATCGCCACCCTGGAAGATATCCTGGCAGCAGACCGCGTAGCACGCGAAACCGCGCATGAGTGGCTGGCGTCTCTGGTGTAAAGTGTCAGGAATACCGTCCCCCGAAAACGCCCCGGCTACCGCCAGCCTGGTCATTTTTTCTCCGCCCCGCTCTCTTGCCCCTGTTTGCCAGGAGACAGCAAGACGTAGCACCTCAAGTTCTTTTCCGAAACTCCTTTTGCGTCACATCCATCCTGGCACATGGGCATGATGCTCCCTGTCACGATCATTTCTTTTATCGTCGCCCTGGGCGTGCTGATCGTATTCCACGAATTTGGCCATTACCTGGTGGCGCGCTGGTGCGGAGTAAAAGTGCTGCGCTTTTCGATCGGTTTTGGTCGGCCTCTGCTGAGGAAACGCTGGGGTAAAGATCAGACCGAATGGGTGATAGCCGCTTTTCCTCTCGGCGGTTACGTCAAGATGCTGGATGAGCGTGAAGGCGAAGTCGCTCCGCAGGATTTGCCACGCTCGTTCAGTCGCAAATCGGTCGCACGCCGCAGCGCCATAGTCGCGGCAGGACCCATCGCTAATTTTCTGCTGGCCATCCTGCTGTACTGTTTTCTGTTCATGCTCGGCACCAGCGGAATGAAGCCGATCCTAGGACCGGTGGCTCCGGCAACACCCGCTGCATTTGCGGCTTTCGAGGCTGGAGAGACCATCGTAAAAATCGATGCTGAGCCTGTGGCGACCTGGCAAGATGTGCGCTGGCTGCTGCTGGCGCAGGTCGTGGATAAGTCTCCGGCTGTAACTGTGGAAACTCTCAATCAGCGTGGGGAAATCAGTTGGCGCACACTGGATTTGAGCGACTTTCACGCCGATGACCTGGACGGGGATTTTCTGAAGAAAATCGGCCTGAACAGTTATCACCCCGCAATAAAGCCCGTCATTGCCCAGGTGATAGCGGATGGCGCAGGCAACCGTGCCGGCCTGCTGGCGGATGATGAAATTCTGGCGGTAAACGGACAGAACATTGCAAACTGGGAAGAACTGGTGCAGCAGATACGCGCCAGCCCGGGACAGTCACTGCTGCTGCAAATCCAACGCGGCAGCTCTGTCCTCGACATCAGCGTCACTCCTGATACGGCAACTGAAAAAGGCGAGAGAATCGGCAAGATCGGCGTTGGCCCAAAAATCGACCCTGCCGAACTGGAAGGACTGCTGGTAAAAACCAGTTATCCGCTGGGTGTATCCCTGGTCAAGGCGGTGGAGAGAACCTGGGAGACATCGGTATTTACGCTGCGCATGCTGGGGAAGATGGTGATGGGAGATGTGTCGTGGAAAAATGTCAGCGGACCCATTACAATTGCCGATTACGCCGGGCAGTCAGCGCAAATGGGACTTGCGCCTTATCTGGGCTTTCTCGCGCTGATCAGCATCAGCCTGGGGGTGCTGAACCTCCTACCCATCCCAATACTGGATGGGGGGCACTTGATGTATTATCTGATCGAGATCGTCAAAGGCAGTCCGCTTTCTGACACGGCCATGGAAGTTGGTCAGCGGGTGGGGATGGTGCTGTTGTTTGCCCTGATGGCTTTTGCCATATATAACGACATCAGTCGGCTTATCTCCGGTTAAAAAATGAAAATCAGGTATCTGGCCGCGCTTGCCGTCACTTTCTGTTCTTCGCTTTCATGGGCAATCGAACCGTTCGTGGTCAAGGACATCCGGGTGGATGGGATACAGCGCACCGAAGCGGGCACGGTATTCAGTTATCTGCCGGTGAAAGTGGGCGACGTACTGGACGACGAAAAAGCTGCGGCGGCAATCAAGGCCCTCTATGCCACCGGTTTTTTCAAGGATGTGCGTCTGGAATCAGACAACGGCGTGCTGCTGGTGGTGGTGGAAGAACGTCCGGCCATTGCGCAGATCAACATAGTCGGCGGCAAAGAATTCGAGAAGGGTAAATTGAAGGATGGCCTGAAGCAGGCAGGCCTGACGGAATCACGCATCTTTGATCGTTCGCTGCTGGAAAGAGCAGAACAGGAGTTGAAGCAGCAGTACATCAGTCGCGGCAGATACGCAGTAAAGATCACCACCACCACCACACCGCTGGAGCGTAATCGCGTTGCCATCAACTTCGACATAGACGAAGGAGAAGTCGCCAAGATACGCAAAATCAATATCGTCGGCAACCAGGCTTTCAAGGAAAAGGAATTACTCAGCCAGTTTGTACTCAGGACCCCCGGTCTGTTGACCTGGTTCACCAAAGATGATCAGTATTCAAAACAGAAACTGGGTGGCGATCTGGAATCATTGCGCTCATACTATCTCAATCGTGGCTATCTGGAACTCAGCATTGATTCTACGCAGGTGTCGATCACGCCAGACATGCAGGATATTTATATCACGATAAATATTACTGAGGGTGCCAACTATACGGTTTCCGAGATCAAACTGGCGGGGGAAATGCTGCTGCCGGAAACGGAATTGCGCAAGCTCATCAAACTTGCACCGGGTGCAGTGTTCGCGCGCGAGAAACTGACTGAATCCGTCAAACTCATCACCGACCGACTGGGCAATGATGGCTATGCGTTCGCCAATGTCAATGCGGCGCCGGAAATAGATAAGGAAAAAAGACAGGTAGGATTCACTTTTTTTATCGATCCGGGCCGCCGGGTCTACGTGCGGCGCATCAACATAACCGGCAATGAACGCACGCGTGATGAGGTGATACGCCGGGAAATGCGTCAATTCGAAGGTGGCTGGTATTCAACCGCCAAAATCGCGCAATCCAAGTTGCGTGTGGACAGACTGAATTTTTTCAATGCCGTCAACTTGGAAACGCCTGCAGTTCCGGGCGTTTCCGATCAGGTCGACATCAATGTCGATGTCAAAGAGAAGCCCACCGGCGCCGTGATGTTTGGCGCAGGCTATGCCCAGCAACAAGGCCTGATACTGAGCGCTTCGGTTGCCCAGGACAATATCTTCGGCAGCGGAAAAAACGTCGCGCTCAACGTCAGTACCGGCCAGATTAATAAAGTGTACTCATTGTCATTCACCGATCCTTATTTCACCAAGAATGGGGTCAGCGCCGGCTTTGATATTTATAACCGCCACCTGAATACCAATATGCTGTTGGGGGTGGGTGCCTTTAATACCGCCACCACCGGTGCCGGTGTGCGCTTCGGTATCCCGGTTAACGAAAATGATACCGTCTCGTTTGGCGTGGGCGCGGAACAGACCGATATAAAATCGGTAGGCAACGTTCAGCGTAACATAGACTTTGTGCGCGATTTCGGGAAGGTCACTCTTAATCTTCCGGTGACGCTAAGCTGGGCGCGTGATGGGCGTGACAGCGCCATCTGGACTACCAGCGGCACCACCCATCGAGTGTTTCTCGAAGCGGGTGTGCCGGGTGGCGATCTCCAGTACTACAAGGCAAGCTATGCTCTCAAATGGTTTTATCCCATTTCCAAGGATTTCACCCTGATGCTGCATGGTGAAGCCGGAACCGGCAATGGTTATAATGGACAACCGCTGGCTTTCTTCAAGAATTTCTTTGCCGGCGGCAACACCTCGGTGCGCGGTTACTATATCAGTTCGCTGGGCCCGCGTGATGCCAACGGCAGATCGCTGGGCGGCAATGAGCGCGTGGTCGGCAGTGCGGAACTGATGTTCCCGTTGCCCGGCATGAAAAACGACAGATCGGTACGCCTGAGTCTGTTCCTGGATGGTGGTACAGTATTTGGCCCTGGAGGTGATGCGAAGTACAAGATAAATGAAGGGATGCGTTACTCCACTGGGGTAGCGGTCATGTGGATTTCCCCAATGGGGCCGCTAAAGGTCAGTCTCGCACAGCCGCTGAATGACCAGCCCGGCGATAGACTACAAGTATTCCAGTTTCAATTTGGCCAGCAATTCTAAATTTGGCAATGATCAACCAGGAGAGAAAATTGAAGCAAAAAGCTCAATGTCGGCAAATTTTAACCGCTGCATGCATGGTCATTGCAGCCGCGGCCATTCCCTTCAACACCTATGCGAGCGAAATCAAGATAGGCATAGTCAATACCGAAAGGGTTCTGATCGAATCGGCACCAGCTGTGCGCGCGCAGAAAAAGATAGAAAAGGAATTTCTGCCGCGCGACCAGGAACTCAAGAAAATGGCAGCGCAAGTGAAAACGCTGCAGGAGCAACTGGAAAAAGAGGGCATGGCCATGCCGGAAACGGACCGGCGCGGCAAGGAGCGTGAGCTTGCCAATCTCAATCGTGAATATCAGCGTAGCCAGCGGCAGATGCGGGAAGATCTGAGCCTGCGGCAGAACGATGAATTTGCTGCGATCCAGTTGAACGCCAGCAAAGTCATACAAGCCATCGCCGAAGCGGAGAAATACGACCTGATCCTGCAGTTGCAGGATTCGGTTTACCGGAGTCAACGCATCGATATTACCGACAAGGTCATCAAAGCATTGGCTGACAAATAGCCATGGAAAAAGAAAATCTGAAAGGGGAAAGTATGAGTGCCATGGATATTCATGAAATCCTGGAATATCTGCCGCACCGCTATCCTTTCTTGCTGGTAGACCGGGTACTTTCCTGCGAACCGGGAAAGGACATAGTCGCGCTCAAGAATGTGACCATTAACGAGCCCTTCTTTGTTGGGCACTTTCCCCATCATCCCGTCATGCCGGGCGTATTGATCATCGAAGCGCTGGCCCAGGCTGCAGCGATCCTGACCCTCAAAACTGCAGGCGTGAAAGCTGACAATGACTCGATTTATTATTTTGTCGGGATAGACGGCGCCCGCTTCAAGAAACCGGTGCAGGCAGGCGATCAGTTGCTGCTCAAGGTAGCCATCACGCGGCAGGTAAGAGGAATCTGGAAATATTCCGCCCGCGCGGAAGTGGCAGGCCAGCTTGCTACCGAGGCTGAATTGATGTGCACGATGCGGAGCATTTGAGGATCCACGCCGCAATCCGTACACCTGCATCAGAAGCCGGAGATCAAGAGCAATGCCAACCGGGAAATTCCACTGGATCTGCGGCGTGGACGAAGCCGGCCGGGGACCGCTGGCAGGACCGGTATTCGCGGCCTGCGTCGTGCTCAACCCTGCTTACAAAATCGAGGGTCTGGCAGACTCCAAGAAACTCAGTGAAAAAAATCGTACCAGACTGGCACTTGCCATCAAAGCACATGCCATGGCGTGGGCCATTGCTTCCGCCTCCGTCGATGAAATTGACCGCTTGAATATTCTGCAAGCAAGCCTGCTGGCCATGAAACGAGCGGTCGAGAACCTGGCATTTACTCCCGATCAGGTACTGGTAGATGGCAATCACAGCCCCCGCCTGAGTCTCCCGGTGCGCGCTGTCATTCGGGGCGACAGTCTGGTGCCGGAAATCTCCGCTGCTTCGATCCTGGCCAAGACTGCACGTGATGCTGAAATGCTGCGACTGCACCAGCATTTCCCGCACTATGGCTTTGACCGGCACAAGGGCTACCCAACGGCTGCGCACATCCTGGCATTGCAACAACATGGCATATCCAGCATGCATCGCCGCAATTTTGCCCCGGTAAGAAAATTGATAATGAAATGCGCGCTGTGAAAGAGTGGTGTTCGCCGCGCCGCTTCAGATCTACCTGCCGGTGGCAATCTTGGCTGCACTATTTGTGATGACGCCAAAATATACTGCTGATAAAATGATCGCGATTTGATTTTATATTCGACAACCCACAAACGGAAATAACATGCGCATCGTCAAAGACACCATCGTATCTCTCAATTATGAATTATCGGACTCAACTGGCAAAATCCTGGAAAAAACTGACTCCCCGATCAGTTATTTGCACGGGGGATATGATGGCATTTTCCCGCTGGTGGAAGAAGCACTGCATAACATGGAAGTAGGCCATACCTGCTCGGTTTTCATGGAGCCGGAGAATACTTTCGGCGAATATGACAGTGAACTGGTGCGGGTGGAGCCGCGTGATGCGTTTCCCGAGAACATAGCGGTTGGCATGCAGTTTGAGGGTGGTACGGAAGACACGGATGACGTATTGATCTTCACCGTCACCGACATTGCCGAAGACAAGGTAGTGGTGGATGGCAATCATCCGCTGGCCGGGATGACGCTGCGTTTCGATTGTACGGTTACCGATGTGCGCCCTGCCACTGCCGAGGAGCTCTCCCACGGTCACGTCCACGGTCCGCACGGCCATGAGCACTGATAGTTACCTGATTCGACTGCAGGCTCACCACCCGCGCTACTCGCTCTCCACCGCCTTTTTCAGCAAATAGAGTTGTTCCAACGCTTCTTTCGGACTTAACTCATCCGGCATGATGGTGCGCAGTAATGCGAGCGCGGGGTGCTCCTGCGGCGAATCTGCCACGGCAGCAGAGCCTGTGGAAAACAAATCCCGCTGCAGATTCTTGTCCGCACTCTCCTGCTCCAGTTTCAGCAGATGTCTCTTTGCTGCCTTGATGGCCTGCTCCGGTACACCGGCCAGCGCCGCAACTTGCAAGCCGTAACTCTGGCTGGCAGGACCTTCGTTGACCGCGTGCAGGAACACGATATGGTGTTTGTGTTCCACCGCATCCAGATGCACGTTAGCCGCCTGCCTGAATTCTTCCGCAAGTCTGGTCAGTTCGAAATAATGGGTGGCAAACAGCGTGTAGCACCGATTCTTCTCCAGCAGATAACGGGCGATGGCAAACGCCAGCGCCAGACCATCGAAGGTGGAAGTACCCCGCCCCACTTCATCCATCAATACCAGACTTTGCGCGCTGGCGTTATGCAGAATATTGGCGGCCTCGGTCATTTCCACCATGAAAGTCGAGCGCCCGCCGGCAAGGTCATCGGATGCACCGATGCGGGTAAAAATCTGGTCCAGCGAGCCGAGACATGCGCTGTTGGCCGGAACGAAGCTGCCGCAATGTGCAAGTAATGCAATCAGCGCAACCTGCCGCATGTAGGTGGATTTCCCACCCATATTGGGGCCGGTGATGATGAGCATTTGCCGCTCGCCGTTGTCACCGGCACCGAGGCGCACATCGTTGGCAATGAAATTCTCCACTTGCCGCTCCACTACTGGGTGACGGCCCGACACGATTTCAATCGTGGCCGCGTCGGTAAAAACCGGCATGGTGTAATCGAGCGCCAGCGCACGCTCAGCGAAGGCAGCCAGCACATCCAGTTCAGCGATACCCCGAGCAGTGCGCTGTAAATAACCAATGAACGGCGCAAGTGCGTCCAGCAACACATCATACAAAAACTTCTCTCGTGCCAGTGCGCGCTCCTGTGCAGACAGCGCCTTATCCTCAAAGGTTTTCAGTTCCGGCGTGATGTAACGCTCGGCATTCTTCAGCGTCTGCCGCCGGCGGTAATCATCAGGGATTTTCTCGCTATGGGCGTGGGTGACTTCGATATAAAACCCATGCACCCGGTTATACTCCACCTTGAGAGTGGCGATACCGGTGCGCGCCTTTTCCCGTGCTTCCAGCTGCAGCAGAAATTCACCACCATCGTTCTGTATTGCGCGCAGCTCGTCCAGTTCAACGTCATAGCCGTCGGCGATTACTCCGCCTTCGCGCAGCACAACACCGGGTTCTTCACGCAGGGCTTGCTCCAGCAGACTGACCAGTGCGGCATCCGGCGCCATGGCTTGCGCCAGTGTGACGATATGTTCGCTGGCACAACCGGCAATTGCGGCGATGACTTCCGGCAAGCGTTTCAGACTGTCACGCAAACCCGACAGATCCCGTGGACGTGCGGATTTCAGTGCAATACGGGCAGTGATGCGCTCAATGTCCGTCACCTGTCTGAAACATTCGCGCACCGCATGATACGGCCCCAGTCCGGCTGCTCCGATCAAGGCTGACACGCTCTCAAGGCGCTGCTGGATCACGGCATGGTCGCGTAGCGGATGATGCAGCCAGTGCCGCAGCAAACGGCTGCCCATGCTGGTTGAACAGGTGTCGAGCAGTGATAGCAGCGTGGGTGACGCTTCGCCGCGTATAGTTTCGGAAATTTCCAGATTGCGGCGAGTGGCAGCATCCATCCGCACGTATGCGCTATCCCGCTCAACCTGCAGCGCCTTGACGTGAACGATGCTTGCGCCTTGCGTGAGCCGGGCGTATTCCAGCAGCGCACCCGCTGCACCCAGCGCTGGCTGCAAGCCGTCGCAGCCGAAACCGGAAAGATCGCGGGTGCCAAATTGGCGGGCGAGATTACGCACGGCGGCATCAACATCAAACTGCCATACCGGCAAATGCTTCAGGCTTGAATTTTTTTGTGCGCCCACGCCGTTAAGCATGGTGACGGTATTCGGTAACTCAGGCAGCAGGATTTCTGCCGGTTGCAGGCGTTCCAGCTCGCTCGCTAAATTATCTGCTGCAGTCTCCATTAGGTAGAGCTGCCCTGCTGCCAGATTAAGCCACGCCAGCCCCAGCGTGGCTTCATGCAGAACCAAAGCCAGCAGCACGCAATCGCGTTTTTCTTCCAGCAATGCGGTGTCCGTCAGCGTTCCCGGCGTGATGATGCGCGTGACCTGGCGCTCCACTGGCCCCTTGGCAGTGGCGGGATCGCCGGTCTGTTCGCAGATCGCCACCGACTCACCCAGCCTGACAAGTTTCGCCAGGTATTGTTCGGCAGCGTGATAAGGCACCCCCGCCATTTTGATCGGCTCCCCTGCCGAGGCACCGCGCCGGGTCAGGGTGATGTCTAGCAGCTTGGCAGCCTTTTCCGCGTCCTCGAAGAACAGTTCGTAGAAATCCCCCATGCGATAAAACATCAGCATGTCTGGATGCTGTGCCTTGATGCGCAGGTATTGCTGCATCATCGGGGTATGCTGGCTGGACATGAATGGAGTAAATGAAAATTCGCGATGGATAAAACCACACCAAGTATGGAGACGATTACTCCACTAACTTGCGCTCAAGCTTGCTCCACACGGTAGTTCGCCACCAACCGGAACTCGCTGCTGGGCGCAATCTCCACCACATCCGTGGCAGCATTGGTAGTCTCGACACAGAGCAGGCGCCGGTAATCATCATCCTGCAGATCGCCCATCTCTGCCGAGATTTTTGCCCACGGATTCCACACCACGGCGGTTTTGCTGCCTCTGGATGCAATCCGGATGCGGCGCTTCAGGGCAGCATCGGCAATCACCAACTCTCCCTGGACGCCAAGATAAATGCGATCGACTTCCGTATTGATGGTCACTACGCCGTTTTGATGTTTTTGTGCACTGTTGTCGGTCTTGTCGATGTAGTCGATACCTTCCAGTCCCAACACGCTGGTCTGACTGATATCCCCAATCTTGAAGTAGGTATGGAATGCCTGTGTTACAGGAAAGGCCTGCGTACCGGTGTTGCGCGTGAGCAACTCCAGGTTCAGCGAATCTCCCACCGTGATTTCCAGCGCCAGGGTAAACGACTGTGGCCAGATAGCACGGGTTTCAGGCGTA
>Ga0163199_1000415_pt1 | contig 27079 bp, 18 predicted proteins | sample PL_2010_150m_FD_113537 | JGI IMG/M metagenome (GOLD analysis project Ga0163199, IMG submission 113537) | Freshwater microbial communities from Powell Lake, British Columbia, Canada to study Microbial Dark Matter (Phase II) - PL_2010_150m | ecosystem: Environmental > Aquatic > Freshwater > Lake ...
CCTCTCGGTGACATCGCTACGTTCGAGTATGGCCACACCGCCACAGCGGGAGAAACGGGCGATGCCCGATACATTCGCATCACCGACATCGACGAATACGGGTGTCTTCGCCCGAACGATGCGAAGTTCATCCCGCTGGATAAAGAGGCCAAGGCGAGCCTTGCGAGAAAGGGTGACGTGTTCGTGGCACGCATCGGAGCTACCGCAGGCAAGACGCTGCTCTTCAATTCAACTGCACCTGCCGTATTCGCTTCTTACCTGATTCGCGTTCGGCTCGACCCGGAGAAGGCGCTTCCTGAGTTCTACTGGTGTCTCACCCGATCAAAACAATACTGGGAACAGCGCGAGCAACTGGTGTCGGGCGGCGGGCAACCGCAACTCAATGCGAACGCTTTGAAGCTCATCGAAATCCCGCTGCCGCCGCTGGAGGAACAGCGGCGGATCGTGGCGGAGATTGAGGGCTACCAGAAGGTCCTCGACGGCGCTCGCCAGATTCTCGCCGCACTGGAGCATCAACTCGACATCGAGCCAGATTGGGAACTCGTTCCGTTCGGCACGATTTGCGAGAATCTGGACGGCAAGCGCAGACCGATTACCAAGAGCGACCGGAAACCCGGCCCATATCCTTACTACGGCGCATCCGGCATCGTTGACTCCGTAGCCGACTACATTTTCGACGAACCGTTGCTGCTCGTTTCCGAAGATGGAGCGAACCTCTTGGCGCGCTCGACACCGATTGCCTTTTCAGTCTCCGGCAAGATTTGGGTCAACAACCATGCGCACGTTGTGCGATTTCCCGACATGGCAACGCAGCGGTTCGTAGAGCATTACCTGAATTCCATTCCCATCGCCAACTACGTGACGGGCGCGGCGCAACCCAAGCTCAATCAGGCGCAGTTGAACTCCATCGAAATCCCCCTGCCGCCCTTGGAGGAGCAACGTCGCATCGTGGCGGAGCTGGACGCGGAGGCGGCGCAGATGGAGGCGGTGCGTGCGCTGCTCCCCCGCTTCGAGGCCAAAATCCAACGGGTGCTGGATCGGGTCTGGGGGAATGGGGGTGCGGCGTGAGGGCGCGGGCTTGTCAGCGTGGACTGACTCGGACAAACATGGACAGACACGGACATGAGTGAGCCGGAGAAATTGATTCCGTTGCACGGCGGTTACCGGAAGCTGAAAAGCTTCCAGGTGGCGCAACTGGCTTACGACGTGACGGTGCGTTTCTGCAACCGTTACATCGAGAAGCGGAGCCGCACGCACGACCAGATGGTGCAGGCGGCGCGGAGCGGGGTGCAGAACATCGCGGAAGGCAGCCAGGCGAGCGGCACGTCGAAGAAGATGGAACTGAAGCTGACGAACGTGGCGCGGGCCAGTCTGGAGGAACTGCGGCTGGACTATGAGGATTATTTGAGGCAGCGCGGGCTGGAGCAGTGGCCGCCGGAGCATCCGGCGCTGATGCGCTTCAAGGCGAGGCGGTGCGCCACGCTGGAACAGGTGCGGGCTTGGGTGGAGGAGGAGCGGAAGCGGGCGAGGACGAACATGGACACACACGGACGAATACAGAAACAGCCGACCACGCCTGCGTCAGTGTCTGTCCGTGAGAGTCTGTGTCAGTCTGTGCCTGGCTCTGCTGAACTGGTGGCCAATGCCGCGCTCTCGCTACTGAATCTCGCGTGCTACCTGCTGGACCGGCAGGTGGAGGCGCAGGCTGCGGCCTTCGAGAAAGAAGGCGGTTTCACAGAGCGGCTCTACCGCGTGCGCAGCCAAAGGAAGAATCAGTCATGAGCGCACCCTCTGAAGCCCAAGCCCGCATCACGATCAACAAGCTTCTTGAGGGGGCGGGCTGGCGTTTTCTTCCCGACGGGCAGGGCCGGCGGGAGAACATCATCTGCGAGCATCGCATCAGCGGGCGGACGTTTGCGCCAAACCACGATCTCGGAAAGGATTTTGAGCGGGCGCCGGATGGTTTTGTTGATTATGTCCTGCTCAACACCGACGGCCGGCCGGTTGGCGTCGTGGAGGCGAAGCGGGAGAGCATTGACCCGCTCTCGGCCAAGGAGCAGGCGCGCGCCTATGCCGAAAGCCTCGGCGTCAGCCACATCTTCCTGAGCAACGGGTTGGTCCACTATTACTGGAATCTCCGGCAAGGAAACCCGGTGAAGATGTCGCGCTTCCTGCCGTTGGAGGAACTCGGCAAAGCGGCGGAGTGGCGGCCCGATCCTGCACGACTCGCCGCAGTGCCGGTGGACGAGAACTATATCGCTGTTTCTCAAGACGCGGCTTGGCTGGCCTATTCCGCCGCGGATCGCGCAGCGGTGATGGTGAACAAGAAGATTCGCCTGCTGCGCGATTATCAGACGGCTGCGGCCCGCGCTCTCCAGAAGGCCGCGGCAAAGGGCCGCAACCGCTTCTTGTTTGAAATGGCCACGGGAACTGGCAAGACGCTCGTGAGCGCGGCCATCGCGAAGCTTTATCTCCGCACCGAGAACGCCACGCGGGTTCTGTTTCTGGTGGACCGGCTGGAGTTGGAAACTCAGGCTTGGAAAAACTTCACCGCCTATCTCGCCAACGATGGCATCTCGACGGTGATCTACAAAGAGAAGCGGCAAAACTGGAAGGAGGCGCAGGTTGTGGTGACGACGATCCAGAGTCTGGCGGCGCGGAACCGGTTTCTGCACGAGTTCGCGCCGACGGATTTTCAGCTCATCATCAGCGATGAAGCGCACCGCACCATCAGCGGGAACAACCGGGCCATCTTCGAGTATTTCATCGGCGCCAAGCTGGGGCTGACGGCAACGCCGAAGGATTATCTGAAAGGCGTGAACGCGGCCGACCCGCAGAACGATCCGCGCGAATACGAACGGCGCTTGTTGCTCGATACTTACCAGACGTTTGGCTGCGAGGACGGGAAGCCGACGTTTCGCTACAGCCTGGTTGACGCGGTCCGGCACAAGCCGCCCTATCTCGTCAATCCCATCGCTCTGGACGCCCGCACCGACATCACGACGCAGATGCTTTCCGATCAGGGCTACGCCGTGAAAGTAACCGCCAGCGAGGAAGGACAGGAGAGTGAGCTTGTTTTCGGCAAACGGGACTACGAGCGAAAGTTTTTCTCCGATGAGACGAACACGAGCTTTGTCCGCTGTTTCCTCGACCACGCCAAGTGCGACCCGATCAGCGGTGAAGTTGGGAAGACCATTTGCTTTGCCGTGAGCCGGAAACACGCCACCAAACTCGTCACGCTGCTCAACGAAGAAGCCACCCGCCGCTGGCCAAAAGAATACGCCGCCGGTTCGACGTTCGCAGTGCAGGTGACCTCCGACCAGCCCGGCGCGCAGCAGATGACCATTGATTTCACGAACAACAACCTCAACGGGAAGTCCAAGTGGCGGGCGGAAGAGTTGCGCGACTACGACACGAGCCGCACGCGCGTCTGCGTGACCGTGGGTATGATGACCACCGGCTACGATTGCGAGGACGTGCTCAACGTGGTGCTGGCACGGCCGATCTTCTCGCCGACGGACTTCATCCAGATCAAGGGACGCGGCACGCGCCTCTACACCTTCAGGCATCGCGACGGCGAAACGGAACGCAGCGCCGGCAAGGACGGTTTCGCGCTCTTTGACTTCTTCGCCAACTGCGAATACTTCGAGGAGGAGTTTGATTACGACCAGAAGCTGACCCTGCCCAAAGGTTCCGACGAAGAAGGAACCGGCGGCAAGGGTGGTGGCGGTGCCCGCGCGGATTCGTTTACGAATACATCTCCCGATCCGATGGCCAGTGTTGTTCGCGATGAGGTTGGACTTTTCGGGATGCGGATTGACCGGGAGATGTATCGGGAGCGTTTTGCTCACCAGGCCACCGAGGCGGTCACGACGGATGCCATTTTGCGGCAGGCGGTCGAAGGAGAGGATTGGCCGGCCGTCGAAGAGCGAGTGCGCCGGCTGCTTTTCGAGAAGCCGGAGGAATTCTGGAACCTGCCGAAGTTGCAGGAACTCTACCGCACCGACCGCGTGCCAAGTTTGCGGGAGATACTGGCAACGGTGTTCGGCATTGTTTCCTCGATCCCGACGTGCGCCCAGCTTGCGGACGAGGCTTTCGAGCGGTTCATAACCACGCAAGAAACAAACGCCGTCCACAGCCGGGAACTGCGCATGGTGTTTGTCGCCTTCTTGTTGGATGAAGAGAGCCGGCGGTTCTTGCAGGAAGGCCGGTTTCCAGAGCTTCGCGCAAGAGACGCCAGTCTCTATAGTGCCCTGACGCGATTGGCGCAGGAGGAACGAACTAAACTCATCGGCTACCTGCAAACAGCCGTGGCCCTCAAAGACTTCGAGCGGGCGGCTGCATAAGACCAAAACCGCCGGGCGACTGGACAGGCGGCGGCGGCTGTGCTTAGTTTTCGGCCACCATGAGCACTTCCATTTCACGACGCGGGTTTTTGAAACTCAGCGCGGCGGGCGCTTCTGCCGCGGCGCTGGCGCGGTTGAAAGCCGAGGCGGCGGCGTTCAAACCACCGGCCGGCAAGATGCCGACGCGCGTGCTCGGCAAGACGGGCGTCTCCGTCAGCATCCTCGCCCTCGGCGGCCAGAGCGCGCTGACCGATTTTCCCGACGACGAGATGGCCGCGAAGTTCGTCAACGACTGCATAGACAGCGGCATCACCTACCTCGACGCCGCGCCGATGTATGGCCGCAAGGACGACCCGCGCAACAGCGAGCGCCGCTACGGCAAGGTGATCGCCCAACGGCGCAAGGAGGTTTACCTCACCACCAAGACGTTGGAACGCGACGCCGACAAGGCCATGCGCGACATCGAGACGAGCCTGAAGCTGTTGCAGACCGACCATCTGGAATGCCTCCAGGTCCACAAGATCACGCCCGAGGAAGACCTCGCGCGGCTCGGCAAACCCGACGGCGTTTACACCCTGCTGCGAAAGCTGCGCGACCAGAAAGTCATCCGCTTCATCGGCGTGACCGGCCACTTGGGCGCGGCGTGCCTGAAGCAGGCCATCCAGATGTATGAGTTCGACACGCTGCTGACGACGTTCAACCCCACCAAGGAACGCCGCGACTACGAGGAGGTTCTCCTGCCGGTGGCGCGGAAGCAAAACCTCGGCATCATCGCCATGAAGGTCATGGGCGGCACGCCGCAATACAACCGCAAGGGCACCGAGGGCCTGCCGGGCGTGCTCGTCGGCGATGGCCCCGGCAAAGCCTCGCCGGCCAAGCTGCTGCGCTACGCCTTGTCGCTGCCGGTCCACATCGTGGTCAACGGCATCTACGACCACAAACAGCTCAGCCACAACCTGGGGGTCTGCTACAATTTCCAGCCGATGCCGGACCCGGAGCGCCGCGCGTTGCAGGTCGCGCTCCATGACAGCGATATCCTTCTCGCCTACAACAAGCCAGACTACGCGCGCGCGTAGCCAGCGCCGCCGCAATTCCCGGCTGGAATCGCCACAGCAGTTGCTCCACCATTGGCTCATGCACCGATTCTATTTGCCGAACTTGCAGCAACTCATCCTGCCGCCCGCCGAGGCGCACCACGCGGTCCATGTCCTGCGCCTGAAGGAAGGCGACTCCGTCAACGTCTTCGACGGGCGCGGCCACGAAGCGCAATGCGCTGTCAGCGGCATCGCCGCGGATTCCGTCCAGCTCAAGCTGCTCACGCAAAGCAACGCGCTCCCGCTGCCGTGCCGCATCACGCTCGCGCAAGCGGTGCCGAAGAAGAACATGGACCTGATTCTCCAGAAGGCGACCGAGCTGGGCGTGTCCGCCATCCTCCCTCTCATCTCCGAGCGCACGATCGTCCAACTCGACGAGCAGGACACGAAGAAGCTCGGCCGGTGGCAGGCTATCTGCCTCGACGCCTGCAAGCAGAGCGGCAACAACTGGCTGCCAGAACTGCACCCGCCGCAGAAAGCGCGAGCGTTTTTCGCCTCCCTTGACAGTCAGCCGCGGGCGTTCGACTTGACGCTGATCGCCTCGCTCCAGCCCGATTCGCGGCCGTTGAAGAAGATTCTGGCTGAAAACGCGCGCGTCTCGCCCGCTTCGTCCGTTCTGATTATGATCGGCCCCGAAGGCGATTTCACCCCCGCCGAAATCAATCTCGCCAAGTCCGCCGGCTGTCTGCCGTTGTCGCTGGGTCCGCTGGTGCTGCGCACAGAAACCGCCGCCCTCTACGCGCTGAGCATCCTGCGGTATGAATTGACGGGCGTCTAACTCATGCGCATCGGCATGAGAACGTAGAGGAACGGCGCGTTTACTTTGATCACGCCTGGCGAAAGCTCGTCAATCAACTCCAGATGGACCTCGTCGCTGTCGAGGTTGCGCAACGGGTCCATCATGTATTCGGGATTGAACGCCACCGCGATTTCCTTTCCCTTGTAGTTGATGGTCACGGTCTCGCGCGCCTCGCCGACGTCGGGACTCTTGGCGATGACCGCAAGGTTGTTCTTCGTGAACTGGAGTTTGACCGAGTTGGATTTTTCCGTGCAGAGCAACGACGCGCGTCGCAGCGCCGTCAGCAGGCTTTCGCGTTCGAGCGTCACGCGCTCCTTGCACTCGCCGGGAATCACCTGCCGGTAGTTTGGATAATTGCCCTCGATCAACTTTGATACGATCATCAAGTTCGGGCTTTCGCTCTTCGGCTTTTCCTCTTTTCCTTTTTCCTGCGGCGAGGCTGTCGTCGCGGGGGCCGCGGCCACCTGCATTTCGAAAGCCATCTGGTTCTCCGTCACAATGACATGCACTTCGCCCTTGTCTCCCAAGAGGTGCATCAACTCATTGACCGCCTTGGTCGGAAGAATGCCTTCCACTTCGTTGGCCTTCGGGAACTCCAAATCCTGCTCCACCAATGCCAAGCGGCGACCGTCGGTGGCGACCATCGTGAGTTTGTCGGCTTTGAACTGCATGAACGCGCCGTTGAGCACGTAGCGAGTCTCGTCGTTGGAGATCGCATACGAGGTCTTGCGGAACATGTCGCGCAGGCTGGACTGGGCGATCTTGAAATGTTTGCCTCCGTCGAACTTCGGCAGCGGCGGAAATTCCTCAGCCGGCAATCCCATGATCTTGAAGAACGACGATCCGCAACGGATGGACGCGGTATTCTTGTCATCTACCTCGATTTCCGCTTCTCCCGCCGGCAATTCCCTGAAAATGCCGAACAATCGCCTTGCCGGCAAACTGGTGGAGCCGGGCTTGGCGATCTCGGCACTGATTTTGCGCTGGATACCCACGTCCAGATCAGTGGTGGTCAGTTCCAATGTTTCACCCGTGGCACGGAGCAAGACATTGGATAGGATTGGAAGTGTGGTGCGCGTGCTGACGACGGTTTGCACTTGTTGAAGCGCTTCCAACATTTGGTCTTTGCTGACTGTTATTTTCATATATAAACCTTAAAAGAGCCGTAGCAGTAGAGGTGTGAATACTGGAAACAAAATGCGCTGTCAAGGTCAGGCAACGGCACTTGCGACGACAGTAAGCGGTGAACAAACCCTGTGAGTCGTGTTGGGAATCTCATGGTTGTTCGCATTTTTGGACCAGTTCAAAGTTCCTCACAGTCTATTCGCAGGCTCGGCACAGGTTATGGGTCGGGTTATTCACGTTTCAGTTGTTGCTGAAGGAAGCCGACGGTTTGGCGCAACGCGGCGTCGGAATGGATCGCCTTGGTGATTTGCTTGCAGGCGTTGATGACCGTGCCGTGGTCGCGCCCGCCGAACGCTTCGCCGATCAGCGCGAGCGAATGGTTGGTCAGTTGCCGCGACAGATACATCGCCACCATGCGCGGGAAGGCAATGGAGTTCGGCCGGCGTTTGCTGGTCATGTCCGCGAGCCGGATGTCGAAGTGGGCGGCGACACTCTTTTGGATGCCCGCGATAGTCAGGGCATGGCGCGCTTCTTCGGTGAGCACGTCGTTGAGGAGTTTTTCCACCGCCGCGATGTCCAGTTCGCGGCCGGGCAGCGATCCGTAGGAGGCAACGCGGATCAGCGCGCCTTCGAGCCGGCGGATGTTGGTGCGGATTTTTTCGGCCAGGAACGACAACACCTCGTCGGGCAGGTGGAAGCCGAGCAGATGTTGCTTCTTGCGGAGAATGGCGATGCGCGTCTCAAGATCGGGCGGTTGCAGGTCCACGGTCTGGCCCCACTCGAAGCGGGAGATGAGCCGCTCTTCCAAGCCGGCGATTTCGGTCGCCGGGCGGTCGCAGGAGAGGACGATCTGCTTGTGCGCGTCGAAGAGCGAATTGAACGTGTGAAAGAACTCCTCCTGCGTGCCTTGCTTGCCGGCCAGCGAATGGATGTCGTCAATCAGCAGGATGTCCGCGTTGCGGTAGTGCTTGCGGAAGTTGTGCATCTGTTTCGAGCCAAGCGACTCGATGAAGTGATTCAGGAAATACTCGCAGGTGACATAGACGACTCGCATCCGGTTGCGACGGTTCAACACGTAGTGGCCGACCGCCTGGAGCAGATGCGTCTTGCCGAGGCCCGTCGCGCCGTAGATGAACAGCGGGTTGTAGGCGCGGCCCGGCGACTCCGCCACCGATTTTGCCGCGGCGTGCGCCATTTCGTTGTTGGGGCCGACCACGAAGGTGTCGAAGGAGTAGCGGCGGTTGAACGTCGGAAGATGCGAGGAGCGCCCCAGAGGCGGGGGAGGAGCGGGCGCCGCCGACGGAGCGGGCGCGGCAGCCGCAGTCGCTTCGGCAGGCATCGGCACAAACTTCACCGCCAGCGTTTGGCCGGTCACTGCGGCGATCACGTCGCGGAGCAATGGCGCGTAGTTCTCTTGCAGCCAGTCCACGTAGAAATCGTTCGGCGTGGCCAGCGTCAGCGTGTCGGCTGACAGCGCCTCCGCCTTGAGCGGCGCAAACCAGAGATTGAACAATTGCGGACTGACGCGCGACCGCAGCAAATCAGTGGCGCGTTGCCACAGCGACCCTGCATCGAAGTTCATCGAAAAAATCCTCGGTAAAACCGCGCTAAAACCTCAAAAACACAAAGTTATTCACAGCCTTTTGGGCCGCGCGACCGGCGCGACCCCATACGACATCACCAACCGTAAACTTCCAAAAACCTTCCAAAAACACCCGTTTTTACCTCCTCAAACCGCTTCCAGCGGGCTGTCCGGTCACGACAACTGCGCCAAACCAGCCCACAGGCCGGAAACATCGCCGTTCACGGCTGGAGAGTCGAGCGCAAACCGGACAACTTATTCACAGCTTATTCACAACCCTCGACTCACCCGTTTTATCTGCCGCGAACGCGCGGAGCGTAGCCGCGCCGGACGCGCATCGCAAGGAAAAAGAGGAAAGAAAAAAATCATCGGGTCGTCCCGGCGCTGATGTTCTTGCCGACGTTCTTGCTTCTGCCTTTGCCCTTGCCAGGCTTGGCTGCGGGTTTGTCGGGCCAGAGGGCGCTCTTCACATGCTCGCGTTTCAAAATCGCGTCGGCGCGCTGGACGATGTCGGGATGGTCGGCGGCGACATCGCGCGTCTCGCCGATGTCTTTCGCGAGGTCGTAAAGTTCGATTGGAGCACCGAGGCCGTGGCGAGCGACCTTCCAGTCGCCGAGGCGCACGGCCTGCATGAACCGCGGCTCGTGCAGTTCCCAGTAAAGGAAGTCGCGCCGTATCGTCTCGCCGTTGAGCAGCGCCGGCGCGATGGAGGTGCCGTCGGTCTTCGCGCCGTCGGGCAGCGATTGGCCAATGAGGTCCGCCACGGTCGGCAGGAAATCGTAAAACGCCCACGGCGTCGCGTTGACGGTGCCGGGCTTGATCCGGCCGGGCCAGCGCGCGATGGACGGCTCGCGGATGCCGCCTTCATACATCGTCCGCTTGCTGCCGCGCAGCGGGCCGTTGCTCTGGAAGAGTTCGAGGCAGTTCTTGTTGTCTTGGCCGTTGTCGCTGCCGAACATGACCAGTGTTTTTCCGTCGAGGCGGAGTTCCTTCAGCAACGCGAGGAGCCGGCCGACATCGGCGTCCAGTCGCGTGATCATGGCGGCGTATTTTTTCATCGGCTCCGGCCATGCTTCGTCCGCGTAGGGGCCGAGGTCGGGCACCTGGTATTGTGCGTGGGGGATCGTGAACGCCAGGTAGAGGAAGAACGGCGACCCGGAGTTGCCGCGCACCCAGTGGAGCGCCTCCTTGGCGATGAGATCGTGCGAGTAGGTCTTGCCGTCAAGTTCGACGCGCTCGCGGTTGCGCCAGAGATGGTCGGGATAATAGTTGTGCGCCTGACGCTGGCAGTTGTAGCCGAAGAAAAGGTCGAAGCCCATCTTGTCCGGCGCGCCGGTCGAGTCCACGAAGCCCAAGCCCCATTTGCCAAACGCGGCAGTCTTATAACCCGCGCTTCGGCAGAGCGCCGCTACCGTGAACGTGCCCGCCGGCAACGGCTCCTGGCCTTCGGGTTTGTATTCACGGTTGGCGCGGATGATCGCGTGGCCGATGTGGCGGCCGGTCATCAGCGCGCAACGCGACGGCGCGCAGACGGACGTGCCGGAGTAGGCTTGTGTGAACCGCACGCCTTCCGCCGCCATGCGGTCGAGGTTTGGCGTGCGGATTTTCTTCTGCCCGTAACAGCCGAGGTCGCCCCAGCCCATGTCGTCGGCGAGAATGAAAATGATGTTGGGTTTTAGCTCCTGGGCGGCGGCGAGGGGCAGGGCAAACGCCGCGGCGGCCAGCACGAGAAGGTGAAGCATGCGTGCGAGTTTCATGGCAGCGACTTCCTCCAAGCCAGCGCCCGCTCCGTCAACTGTCGCGCAATGTCGGGACGGGCTTCGGCGAGGTTTCTTGTTTCATTCGGATCGGCGTCGAGATCGTAAAGTTCGACGCGGCTCCCGTCGGCGTTGACCAGCAGTTTCCAGCGGCCATCGCGGAGGGCGACGTTCGGCGACTTTGAGTCAGGCTCGCTCGGATATGGAAACGCGCGCAGGCCCTTCGCGCCTTTGGCCGCGGGCTTGCGGCCGTATTCCCAGAAAAGCGGCTTGGTGCGCGTTTGTTTGCCGCCGCGAAATGCGGCAGACAGGTCTTCGCCGTCGAAACTCACGCCGTAGGGAGCCGGCACGGACGCGAGCGAGCAGATCGTCGGGAAGAAATCCACGGCGTTGACGACGGTGCTGTTGTTGACGACACCAGCGGGCACGATGCCGGGGCAGCGGACAACCAACGGCGTGCGGATGCCGCCTTCATAGAGGCTCCATTTCATACCGCGCAGGCCGGCGGTGCGCCTGCGGTCGAAGCTTGGTTGCGGGCCGTTGTCGCCCGCGAGGAAGACGAGTGTGTTGGCGTCGAGCTTGAGATCGCACAGCCCGTCGAGCAAGCGGCCGATCTGGCGGTCGGTTTCGCGGAGGACGGCGCGATACTCGGCGGTGCCCACGCCTTCGCCGCCGGCGGCTTTCTGTTCGTCCGACGGCACGTAAGGCGTGTGGATGTCGTCGAGCCAGAGGTTCACGAGCCACGGTTGCGTGGCGTGCTTCTTCGCGAACGCGAGCGTCTCATCCACCATCCAGCGCGTGCGGTCGTGGCGCTTGACCTGTTGCGGCTCGGTCTCCTTGCTCCACGGGACGATCTTCAAACCAAGCGCGGCGGCTGGCTCCGGGCTTTCGTAGGTGCCGAGGCCGACATCGTAGCCGTAAGCGGCGAACTTCGGCGCATCCGTCACGTCGCGACCGCCGCCGAGGTGCCACTTGCCGATGTGCGCGGTCGTGTAGCCGGCCGCCTTGAACGCACGCACGAGCGACGGCGCTCGTGGATCGAGGAAGTCGGCCTGTTCGCAGGCGCGGTTGCCGGCGCGGCTTTGCAAGTAGCTCGTGATGCGCCAGCGCGCGGGAAACTGCCCCGTGATGAACCCGCAGCGCGACGGCGAGCAGATCGGCGACGCGACGTAGAACTGCGTGAACCTCATGCCCTCGCGCGCGAGCCGGTCCATGCGCGGTGTCGGCACGCCCGCGCCCCCGTTCGCCCCAAGGTCGCCCCAGCCCATGTCGTCCACGAGGACGAAGAGGACGTTGGGTTTGGATGCGACTGTCTCAAGATTCCGCGCCCCGACCTGTTCGACGGCGCAGAAAAGAACCGGGCGCGTCTGATTCGATAAGTGGGGCGAGCTTCCAAGCTCGCCCGTCGCGTCTCGATGCATTGGCGGGCGAGCTTGGAAGCTCACCCCACTTACACTGGACGAACCGGGCGCAGCGGCGGCAGCGGCGACGCAAGACGTAACCACCAGTAGGACTTGCATCAATCGTCTCATGTGACTTTGTCGCAATCTCGTCACTTCTTTTTCGCCGCCTGCTTCTTCTTCCAGTAGTCGGGCCACTCGATCTTCTTGCCCTCGGCACCGGTGAACTTCCATGCCGGCCACGACGGCGACTCGGCGCGCACCTCGCGATACTTCGCCTCCAGCAGCGCCTTTAACTCCGCCAGCTTCGCCGGCTCCGTCGCGGCGAGGTCGGTCTTCTCGCCGATGTCGTCGCGGAGGTTGTAGAGCGAGAAGGTTGCAAGCTCGGCTTCTTTGAACAAACGCTCGTCTTCATCCGTGATGTCGTTGCTGCGCAGCGACAGGTTCTTGTCGAGCGTGGCAAGGATTTTCCAGTCGCCGGCGCGCAGCGCCACCTTCGCGTCGCTCGAAGCGCGGTTAAAGTGCCAATAGAGCGGCGTGGTGCGCGCGACAGGTTTGCCGTCGAGCACAGGCAGGAAGCTCGCGCCGTCGAGCTTGCGGTCGCGCGGCGGCTCGATGCCGGCGAGGGCGCACGCCGTCGGCAGGAAATCCACGCCGCAGACCGGCTCGTCGCTCACGCTACCGGGCCGCGTCTTGCCGGGCCAGCGCACGATGCCGGGGATGCGGATGCCGCCTTCGTGGAGCGAGCCTTTCTTGTCGCGCAGCGGACCTGCGGAGCCGTGCGGGTGCATCGGCGTGATGGCGGGGCCGTTGTCGCTGGTGAAAAACACGAACGTGTTCTCGCGCATCCCGCGCTCGTCGAGCGAGCGCATGAGGCGGCCGAACGCGTCGTCCATCTGCGTGATGTTGCCGTGGTGCGCGCTGTAGCTCGGATCGTCGGAGGGATAGAGCTTCGTGTATTTCGGGTCGGAGGCGATCGGCTCGTGCGGCTCGTGGAAGCAGACGTAGAGGAAGAACGGTTTCGCCGCATCGCGCGCGCCGAGCCAGCGGACGGCTTCGTTCACCACAAGGTGCGCCGAGTAACCCTCAATCTTTCCAGTGGGCTGGCCGTTGCGGACAAAGTTCTCCGGGTTGTGATGGTTTGGCAGCGCGATGTTCTGTGTCGAGAACCAGTGCTCGAAACCGTGGTCGTTCGGCTGCGGCTGCGTGGGCTGGTTGAACTGGCCGTTCATGTGCCACTTGCCGCTGTGGCAGGTGGCGTAGCCCGCGCGCTTCAGCAGCGTGGCAATGCTGATCTCGCCGCGCGGCACGTGGACGGGCGACTCCTCCGGAATCCAGTTGCGCACGCCAACGCGCGTCGGTGTGCGGCCGGTCATCAGCGCCGTGCGCGACGGCGAGCAGTTACCGTGCGCCGCGTAGCAACTGGTCAGTCGCAGTCCTTCCGTGGCGAACTTGTCGAGGTTCGGCGTGCGCAGTGTCTTGTCGCCAAAGCAGGCGAGATCGCCGTAGCCGAGGTCGTCGCAGAGGACGAGCACGATGTTGGGTTTGGGCGCGCCAGCAGTGTTGCCGGGTTGCAGAGCAACGCTCAGCACGAAACAAGCCAGTGCAATCGTTTTGAGCAGCGGGTTCATGGTCGGCTTCTTCCTTTCTCGCGCACTTGTTGCAGCAGCGCGGACATCTCTTTCACTATCTCCGGATGCTGGTCGGCGACGTTCTTCGTTTCGGCGATGTCGTCGGTGAGATTGTAAAGCTCGGCGGCTGTTGGCTTGCGGGTTTTGCCTTTCTTGCCTTTGCCGCCACCGGGACCGGCGGGAATGAGCTTCCACGAACCTTTGCGAAGCGCGAGCACGTTGCCGTGCTCGACGAGATGGTCGCGGCACGGTTTGTCGCGTTTCTCGCCGAGCAGCGCGGGCAGGACGTTGAAACTGTCGGGACCGGCGGTGTCGGCCAGTTTTTGGCGGGTGAGCGCCGCGGCGGTAGCGAGCATGTCCACGTGACAGATGAGCGCGTCAGAAGTGCCGGTCTGGACGTGGCCGGGCCAGCGCGCGATGAACGGCACGCGCGTGCCGCCCTCGTAGGGGCTGCCTTTGGTGCCGCGAAGCACGCCGTTCTGCGGATGACCGTTGTTCGTCTCGACGGTGCCGGCGTTGACGGCGTCGGGACCGTTGGTGTCGAGCACGCCGCCGTTGTCGCTGGTGACAATGAGCAACGTGTTGTCGGCCAGCTTGAGCCGGTCGAGCGCGGCCATGACCTCGCCGACGGCCCCGTCGAACTCCTGAATCACGTCGCCGCGGACGCCGGCTTGGCTGCTGCCCTTGAACCGCGCCGCCGGCACGCGCGGCACGTGGATGTCGTGCGTGGCGAAGTAGAGAAAGAACGGCTTCTCCCTGTGCTTTTCGATGAACGCGACGGCTTTCTTGGTGAGCAGGTCGGCGATCTCGTCGTCCTTCCAGAGCGCGGCCTTGCCGCCGGTCTGCTTGCCAATGCGCGGGATGCCTTTGACAAAAGACTCTGGTTCGCCGCGCTGGACGGTGTAGTCGAGCTTGATCGGGTCGGCGGGGTCGAGGCCGACGACGCGATGGTTCTCGATCCACACACACGGCGTGCGGTCGCCGGTGGCCGGCAAGAGCCACGCGTAATCGAAGCCGATCTCCAGCGGGCCGGGTTTGATCTCGCTGTTGTAGTCCGTCGGCGATTGCGGGCCGAGGCCGAGGTGCCACTTACCGACGACGCCGGTGGTGTAGCCAGCTTGCTTCAACAGCGACGGCACGGTCACGCGGCCCGGCTCGACGATAAGCGCGGCGGTGCCCGGCAGGATGCCCGTGCCCGGCTTGCGCCACGCATACTCGCCGGTCATGAACGCGTAGCGCGTTGGCGTGCAGACGGCCGACGGCGAGTGCGCGTCGGTGAATCGCCGTCCCTGCGCGGCGAGCCGGTCGAGGTTCGGCGTCTTGACCTTGGTGGCGCCGTAGCAGCCCCAGTCGCCGTAGCCGATGTCGTCGGCGAGGATGAAAATGACGTTGGGTTTGGCTCCGTCGGCGGCGGATGCGCCGACGATGCCGAACGCCGCCGCCAGTGTCAGCGATGCGATGAGTTTCATAAGTTGTGTCTCTGCCAACGATGCAGAACCATTGCCCGCCAAACACGCGAAAGGACGCTAAAGTAGTCCTCACGCTCCGCGTGAGGTCTTCGTGAATGAGGCATCACGCGGAGCGTGATGACTACTATATTTCGCGTCTTTAGCGTGTTTAGCGGGCACGTTATTAAATTCTTTCTTGCCTCAGTCCAGCGGAGCTTTCTCGAAATCGGATTCGTTGACCCAGCCAGCCTTGATCTTCTCGCCCTTCATGTAGCGTTCGTAAAAGTCGCGTTGCCCCGGATGGGCATACGGCTCCGCCTCGAAGACGCCGCCGTTGCCGGACATACGCGGGTCGTCCTGCGCCTTCAACTCATTGAAGAGCTGCCGCTGGAGCCGTGACTTCTGGGTTTGGTGCTCCATGCTCGTGGCGAGGTTCTTCAGGCAGTCGGGATCGTTCTTCAGGTCGTAGAGTTCCTCGGCCGCGCGCTTGCCGAAGCAGAGCGCCCAATGGTGGTCACTCGCGTCCTTGCGATGTGCATCGAGGATCACCGTCTTCGTCGCGCCGCCGTCAGTGTTGAGGTAGCCGGTTTCCGGGTTGCAGGCGGGCCAGCGCGACGGCTCGAAGTTGCGCAGGTAGATCCAGCCGTCGGTGACGATGCTGCGGATCGGATAACCCCAATCATGCGGCCGGCCGATGTCGTGGCGCTCCTGGCCGAGCAGCACGTGGTCGCGCGCGGGATTGGCGCGGCCGGATTTCTCCGAGCGGAACACGTCCGTGAGGCTGCGGCCGGCGGCGGGCGCCATGCCGGTTTGCGCCCACTGCACTCCCGCCACCTCGATGAACGTCGGCGCGAAATCAATGAAGCTGACGAAGTCGCTGACGACGCGGCCCGGCGCTCGAATGCCGCGCTTCCACATCGCGGCGAGCGGCATGTGGTTCGAGACCTCGTATTCATTGCCCTTCGCGCGCGGGAACGGCATGCCGTTGTCGGAGGTGACGACGACGAGCGTGTTGTCGAGCTGGCCGCGCTTTTCCAGTTCGGCGAGCATCCGGCCGAGGTGACGGTCGAAATGTTCGACCTCGAACGCGTAGTCGAGCATGTCATTGCGGACGATCTCGTTGTCGGGCCAGACGCCGGGCACACGGTCGAGGTTGGAAGTTTTCTTGCCACCCTTGGCGACGCCGCTGCCGTATTCGTAAGCGCGGTGCGGCTCGACGGAGCCATACCAGAAGCACCACGGCTGCCCCTGCGGTGCAGCGTCGAGGAAGTCGCTGAAGTTGCTCGCATAGTCATTCCGGCTGATCTCCGAAGTGGGTGGCGGCGCGGTGCGTTTGTTGAACGGCCGGCCTGTCATCCCGCGCGGTTTGCCGCTGGCGTCGTTGGCCACGCCCGGCGACCAGCCTTTGCACGTCATGCCGACGAAATAGCCCTGCTCCGCGAGCGCCTCGGCGTAGGTCTTGAACTCCGTCGGGAAGAAACAGACGTGGTTGCACGCGGCCTTGAGTTGCCAGGAGTTGCGCCCCGTGAGGATGCACGCTCGCGACGGGGCACACTTGGCATTTGGCGTGTAGGCGTTCGAGAACAACACTCCTTCACGCGCCACGCGATCGAATGCCGGCGTCTTTACCCACTTGCAGCCGTAAGTGCCGGCGTGCGGATAAGACCAGTCGTCAGCAATGGCGAAGAGGATGTTCGGCGACTTGCCTTCCGCCGCTGCCGGCGCGGCTTGCGTGGTTGAGAAGATCGCCCCGATGAGCAGGAGTGCGCAGAAGGTAATTGCTTGCTTGATGTGATTCATGCTCGGTTCCTAAAGAGAACTCCACCAACTGGGCGTTGGCGCGTCTGGGCCATGAACCCGGCTGGGAGCGGCGGTTTTCCAACCGCCGCACCGTGCTCATCATGCGAGCCGCCGGCGGTTGGAAAACCGCCGCTCCCAGCTATGGCTTCGCCTCGCCAACAGAGGTTCATGGATAGCTTCGACCTCCAAGTTTGGACACACATTGGGGCCATGAAGCGGTTGGGTGTGTCGCTGCTGAATGTGGGAGGGGCCTCAGCGCCCCGACTGTCGTGGCAAACGACGTTGCTTTCGGTCGGGGCGCTGAGGCCCCTCCCACATTCAGGACGCTCATTCCGTATTGCCGGTTCATGGGTAGGCGCAGCCGCAACCAAACCGTAATGCGGACACTCCTGTCCGTGCCGTGGGGCGGCGACAAAACAGCGCAGACAGGAGTGTCCGCGTTACGGTCAAAAAGTTCTTCGCAGAAATGCCGCATGTTTCGATGGAACACTCTCATTTCTTCGCGTCCGGCTGGCTCACCACATACTTCGGGTCGAGCTTCAAGTCGTGGCTCGCATACCATTCCTTCAGCAATCGCCGGCCGGTCTCCAATCGCTCGCGATACGCCGGGTCTGACGCGAGGTTCTTCATCTCGCCGGCGTCGCGTGCCAGATCGGTGACCATCTCGCGGATCTCGCCGCTCGCGCCGACCATATATTTCCAACGCTCGGCGAGCACGAGCCGGGCCTGCTGGTTCTCGACCACAAGATGACTGCGCCATTTCTCGGCCGGCTTGCCTTCCGCCAGCGCCTTCACGCTGCGTCCCTTCAACGCCGCCGGCTTTGGCACGCCCGCGAAATCGCACATCGTCGGAATCAGGTCCAGTCCCGTCGAGACGAGATGATCGCGGTCTATCAAGCCAGCCTGCGTGACGCCTTTCCAGGACACGATCATCGGCACATGCACCGCCTCCTCATAGAGCAGCGACTTGTGCTCGAAACGGTGCGCGCTGTCCATGTCGCCGTGGTCGCTCGTGAACATCACCAGCGTGTTCTTCTCCAAACCGGATTCCCGCAGCGCCGCGAGCACCTTGCCGATCTCGCCGTCCGCGCGCTCCGTCAACCGCGCGTAAGCCCAGCGGTGCAGACGCCAGTCGCGCTCAGTCCACTTCTCCCGCACGTAACCTCGAAAGCCACCGAGCTTGCCTCCGAACACAGACAACTCGCCGTCGGGAATCCCGTAGTTCGCCGGCAGCGGCGGACAGACGCTCCGGAAAAACTCCTCCTCGGAAACACCGGCCGGCCGTTGCAGCGCCGCGTCGAGGCACTCGATGGCCGGCGGACTCAACGGCGTCACTTTCGCCTTCTTCGGCACCGTGCCGCTGCTCTTCCAAGCCCGGATGGCCATGTAACAGATGTCGTGCGGGTTAATGAACGACGCCACCATCAGGAACGGCCGCTCGTGTTTCTCGCGCACAAACTTCACGCACGTATCGGCGAGTTCATCGCGCGAATCCATTGTGATGCTGTCGAACCCGTAGGATTCAATCGCGTCGCGTTTCCGTCGTCCCGGCACGTGGGTCTTGCCGCCATACACCGTCTGGTAACCGGCCCGTCGGAACACCGCGCCCATCGCGTCGTTGAGAATCTCCTGCGGCACCTCGTTGCCGATCTCGCCGTTGGTTTCCATGCCGATGCGGCTCGGCATCGTGCCGCTCATCATGCAGAACCGTGACGGCACGCAGACCGGGTTCCCGCAGTAGGCCCGCTCGAACCGCGCGCCCGTCCGCGTCAGGCTGTCGAGGTTCGGCGTCTTCAGATATGGGTTGCCCGCGCAACTCAGCATCCCAGCGTGCTGCTGGTCGGTGATGATCAGCAGGATGTTCGGCCGCGATTCGGCCGCGAGCGCGAGGTTGGCGAAAAGGGCGACCAGTCCAAAGAGAATGATGCGCAAAGGTGTCATGGAAAGCTTCGACCTCCAATTTCGGACGCACATCGGGGCCATGAACCATGCGGGGTGTGTCCCCGCTGAATGTGGGAGGGGCCTCAGCGCCCCGACTGTCGTGGCAGATGACATTGCTTTCGGTCGGGGCGCTGAGGCCCCTCCCACATTCAGGACGTTCATTCCTATTCGCCGGTTCATGAGAGGTTTCCAGCCGCGTCACTTTTCGTCGAGCATCAGGAGATTGGTGACCTGCTTCGCGGCGGCGTGGTCTTCCCAACTCCACACCAGCCGGTTGTCGGCGTCCACTTCGATCACGTGCGGCCCCTTGCCCTGCGCGCCGTGGCCGAGCCAGTTGGCCACTACGACGTGGCCGTTCGGCAGGAACTCGAAGCCGGAGAACCAATCGAGCCGGTGCTCTTTGCGGTAGGCGTCGCCGAGCCAGGTCTTGATGATCTTCCCGTCGCGCGCGATCTCCACCACCGACACCGCGCCGCCGGTCGAGACCGCCGTCGTGCCGTCCGCGCGCCGCAACGCTACGTAGCCTTTGCCGGGGAACGGCGCGGACCAAACTTCCTTGTTCGCCGCAAGGTCCCACTCGACGACGCGGACCGGATTGCCCGTCGTGAACAGCACATGGCCGTCGCTTGTGAATCGCGCCAGCCGTAACAGCCCCGGTTCGACGCCCGTCGCGCGGACCACGCGGCCAGATTTCTGGAACCACTCACCATCGCGTTTCAGGAAGTGAAACTCGATAGCGCCCTTCGCAATCGCGCCAAGCATGATCTCGTCGCGGTCGGCGATGTGCCGTGCCGTCTGGACGGCGGAGAAACCTTCGAGCCGCCACAGGCAACGCCCGTCCTTCATGTCGTAGATGCCGCAGCCGTTGCCGTGACTCACCAGCAACCGCCCACCTGCGAGCCGTTGCAGGTCGCGCGAGCCGATCGGAATCGCCACGCTCCAGCCGCGCGACGGCTCATTTTGGTCCACGAGCACCAGCCGGTTCGCGCCGTTGTCCACACACGCGAAGCGATGGCCGGCAAAAGCGGGAACGGCCACGAGCGCCGCGAGGAGGATTGATTTGGCTTTCATAGGTTTATCTCGTCAACACGGTGAACATCACATGGTAGCGCACACAACGGCTCCGTAGCGTCTGTGATCCCCTGCGGGGCGCAGAAGATTGAGGCGGCGAAGCAGAACAGGAAGACAGTTTTGCTCATTCGGCTCATCGCGTGCTTACCACAATCGCGCGCTGGATGCCAGCGTATGCAGGGCCAACCCACCACAGCACGTCGAGCTTCACCGCCTCTCACGTGATGCACCCACTCTCGAAAATTACTTCACCTGCGGCGCCTCGCCCGTCGCCACGCGCTTCCAGAATTCCGCGGCCGGCAGACCGTTGATGTTCCGAAGCGTCTTAATAGTTTTCAAAATCTTAACGTCGCGATCAGCTACAAAATCACATTTCAAGTTAGTGAGTAGCATTCCCTTCAGCACCGACAGGTCCGAGACTTGCGACTGCTGGCAGGAGAGTGAAGCAAGCGGCATTCCCTTTAGAGGTGTTAAATCGCGAACTCCTGTATTCTGACAGTAAAGCGAAGTTAGATGCATGCCCTTCAATGGAGAAAGGTCTGTCACTTTCGAGTAGGCGATATGTAGGCCAGTCAGCGACAGCATGCCCTTGAGAGGTGAGAGGTCATGAACCTCAGTGGCATGGCACGCCAAATAGCCAAGTGAGAGACCTCTTAAAGCTAGTAGGTCGGTAAGGCCACTGTGATGACATGTCAACTTCTTGAGTTCCGTGAGGATTCTGACAGGTGAGATGTTTGTAATTGCCGATCCAGTCATCTCAATGTCCAACACTTTTCCACCTTCACTTTTGTTTTCCAATTGGCCGTCCCAACCTGGATTCATTTCCTTCATCTTCGCCACAAATATGTCGATCTGCTTCTGAGTGGATTGACCACTTGCTGTTGATTTCGGTGTCGCAAGTTTCGTCGTCATCGCAGGCCCAGCCGCCTGACTGACTTTAGTTGTCGTCGCAGTGGTTGGCCCAACCCTCATCCAGAACGCCGCTGCCGGTTGATCGTTAATCTTGACGATTGTCTTGATGCCGCGCAACACGGCGGCATCGCGCTCGGCCACGAAATCGCATTTGATTTCCCGCAACGGCATTGCCTTGAGCGGCGAGTGGTCGGTTACTTGGGTGTTATTGCACCACAACACCGTCAACGGCATTCCTTCCAGCGGAGCAAGGTCGTTTACCGTCGTGTCGTTGCAGCTTAACACGGTCAGCTTCATACCGGTTAGCGGAGCAAGATTGCTTGCTTGCGTGCCGCCGCAGCTCAGCACCGTCAGCGGCATGCCTTGGAGCGGCGACAGGTCGGTGATCGGATTGTTGTGGCACCACAGCCATGTCAGCTTCATGCCTTTCAACGCCGAGAGGTCTGACAGCGAGCCTTTCTGGGTCGCCGTCCACGGCGTGGCGGTCAGCTTCTTGAGCCACGTCAGTGCCTTGAGCGGCGAGATGTCCGTCACGCCCACGGAAGAGAACGCCAGTTCTGTTACCACGCCGCCCTCGACCTTATGCGTCTCCTTGCCGTCGAAGTTCGGATTGAGTTCCTTTAGCTTCGTGACGACGGCCCCGACTTGTTGCTCGGCAGGCAGCCCGGAGACGGTCTTGATGAAGGCGTCGTCTGCGGAGTTTTGGATTGGTGGCTGGGCTGCGGGCGGTTGCGCCGGAGCTGGTGGCGGAGCGGCTTGCGCCACTTGAACTGGTGTTGGATTGTCCGCGCTGTTTGTTGCAGGCAAAGCTTCCGGTTTCGCAAGAGGCGGCTCGGTTGCGGGCGTTGGTGTCCCGCCTTTAGGCGGCGGTTGCTCCGATACAACCGGCTGAAGCCGGGACACCAACGGCGGCGGCGCCTCGCTCGCTGGTTTTGGCTGTTCCTTTGGTGATTCAGCAGCCGCAGACAAGAGTGTCTGCGCTACGGGAGCGCTTCGCGCCTTCGCGTCTTCGCTGTTCAACGGCTGTTGTTCGTTTTGTTTCCACGGCGCCCAGAGGAGCGCGCCGGCCAGTAGGATGACGGTTGTAGTTCCCATAATCGTGTAGAGGATGGTTGGTAGCTGTTTGCGAGACGGTGTGGGCGACGGCAAGACAACGGAGGAACTCGCGCTCGGAGATCGCGATCCACCTTCGGCGGCACCGGACGTGATCTGCTCATGCGCTCGCCTGAGTTCTGTGATCAGTTCGTCGTAGCTCTGTTGCCGGCCGCTGGGATGCTTTGCCAACATCTTCTCGATCAGTCTCGCCAGTTCCACCGGGCAATCCGGCAGGACCATACGAAGGCTCGGCGGTGGCTCGGTCAGGTGCTGGGCGACGACGCTGGCAAACGCGCCTTCGTAAAGGTGCTTGCCGCACAGCATCCGGTAGAGCATGCAGCCCAAGCCGTAGATGTCGCTGCGGAAATCTAGGCCGCGCTCGCCGCGCGCTTGTTCGGGACTCATAAAGTGGGCGGTGCCGACGATGCCGCCCGTCGCCGTCAAGCCAGCGCCGCCTTCCGAGTCGCCCGCCGCGCGGGCCAGCCCCAGATCGCCGAGTTTCACTTGGCCGTCGGCGGAAAGGAAGATGTTGCTCGGCTTGATGTCGCGATGAATGACGCGCGCCTTCCTCCACGCATACTCCAACCCTTGCGCGACGTGAACCGCGATGGCGACGGCTTCGTCGAACGCGAGGCGACCTTCGCGTTGGAGACGGTCATGCACCGTCTCGCCCTCGATGTATTGCATGGCGAAGTAATGGAGCCGTTCGCCGGTTTCGAGGTTCAGATGCGCGCCGGCCTCATAAACGCGGACGATGCTGGAGTGGTCGAGCGTGGCAGCGATGGTGGCCTCGCGTTTGAACCGTTCGACGTAACTCGCGTCGCCGGCGAGCAAGGGCGAGAGAACCTTCAGCGCGACGATGCGGTCGAGGGAATACTGGCGGGCTTTATAGACGACGCCCATCGCCCCGCGACCGATTTCGGCAAGCACTTCGTAATCGCCAAGCTTTTGACCAATCAAATCTCGCACGCTGTTCTCCTTACATGCTTCTGCCGTTCCTAACTGACGGCTTTCTACTCCCGTTGGCCGGTGCGAGCAAGCTTGGTTTCATCCGTTGCGCCTTCGTCGTTCGCTCACTTTGCCAACACGGTGAACATCACATGCCAGCCGCGGCCGCAGGGCGTGCAGTCGCCCTTGCTCTCGGTGATGTCGGCCGGGCCGTATTCGCCGGCGCAGTAGGTCCCGAACAGCGGCAGTTCCTTGCCGAGGGAAGTCTGGATCGCCTCCAGTTCGTCTTCGAGCCGCTTCAGCTTGCCTTTGCGTCCGCCGCAGTTGAACGCGAGCACCGCGAATGGCTTTGCCGGCGCGCTCTTGAGCACCGACGCCGAACCTTCGCGCGCCGTCTCGATCACCGCCTCGTTCGTCTTCGCCTGCCGGCCCGTCTGCGTCACCTTGAACGAGCCGGTCAGCAGCAGCGCGATGGCGCTGTCGGTGTGCGCTACGCCGCGGAAATAAACCCAGTTCTGGCCGGCGTTCTTGTTCACCGAGCCGCCTGTGATCGGCAGCTTTTTGCCCGCGACCTTCTGCACGCCGTCGAGCAGCAACTGGTTCTTCGGCGAATGCGCGTCCGAGATCAGCAGCATCAGCGCACCGCGGTCGAGACCCGGCAACTGCTTCGCAAGCTGCTCGCCAGCGCGATTGAGCGTCGCGGTAAGTTTCTCCAAATCCTTCTCCATCGTCAGCCCCACCGCGCCCATCTTCTCTGCCAGCGCAGCCTCGACAGCGACGCCGTCGCCGCCGATGCCGAGCAGCACCACGCCGTCGTCGTTCACCGAGCCGCGCTGCGTGAAGCCGCCGTAGGACGCGCCGCCGAACAAGATTTCCTTCGGCAACACCGACGCCACGCCGCCCAGCATCGCTTTCTTGGATGCAACGTCCTCGAACGAGTCCATCACCAGCACCGCCTTGGGTGCCGCGCCGCCGAACGCCGCTTTCAGTTCCGTCGCGGCCTTCTTGCCCGCCTCGGCTGCGTTTTCGGCCGTCGCCGCCGCGGTCTTGAACACCACCGGCTCGTCAGCCGTTGCCGATGGACTACTCAGGAATAAAACCACGGAACACACGGAACACACGGAAAGCAGAATCCGGACCCATCTCGCTTCCGTGTATTCCGTGTTTTCTGTGGTCACAAATGCTGTTTCTGTTTTCATCGCTTTCTCCTTAATGAATCGAACTCGAAAACCCGAACTCCACATTGCTGTCGAACGGCGGCGTCGGGCCGAACGCCGCGCCCTTCCATCCGCACCATGACTGCGGATGCCGCTGGTCGTCCCAAAGATTCATCACCGCGCCAAGGTCGCGCAGTCCCGCGCCGGTCGCCTCATGCACGAGCAGCGAGAACCGGAACGGCCGGCCCGGCGTCGGCTGCAACTCAGGCACCAGCTTCACCGGCACAGCGATCTCAAAACAGGTGACTGCACCGTCGCGCGTCGCGCTCGCCTGCACGTCGCCGCATTCCAAGCCTTCCAGCGCGCGGCTTTGCTCCGCCAGCTTCAAATCATCGCCTGGCCGCATCAGCAAGAAACACTTCGCCGGCCCGTCCTGCTCCGGCGCAACCACGACGAACTCATATCGTCCCAGCTTCTCGCCGCTCTCTGCCGCGAGCGCAAACTGCACCGCGCCGGCCTTCATCTGCTCGGCGCGCACGGCAACGCAAACCTGCTTGCGGTTCCAGCAGGTCATCACCGTGGTCACCTTGCTATTGGCCGTGAACGCAATCGGCACCGCGTCCTTCCAATCATCGAGTTTGCCGTCCACCTGCGGTTTCAGGTAGGGCGCGGTGGCGCAAACCACTTGTTGCGTGCGCGTCACCGTCACGTCGCCCGCTCGCGCCTCCACAACAACCGCGTAGCGGTTTGCCGCGACATCTACGGCCTTCTCGACTGTGAACGCCGTTTTTGCTGTCGCGTTCGGGCCGATGCTCACCGTCTGCTCCGCTGGCGCGCCCTTCCAACCCTCGGGCCAGCGCACGCGCACGACGGCGTTGACGGCGCGCTCGCTGCGGTTCTGGACGTGGACATTGACCAACGGCCCGGTGGAAGGCGTGACGATGAAGTTCTCCATCCGCACGCGCAGTGGCTCGGCGGCGGCGGTCCTCTGCGAGACGCAGAAGATTGAGGCAGCGAGGTAGAAAAGTAAGACAGTCTTGCTCATTCGGCTTGTGGCGTGCTTATCACAATCACGTGTCCGATGCCAGCGTATGCCGCGCCTTGTTTGGGGAATCAGACGACTTCTTCGCCATCAGGAGCTTGTCCCGGCAGGAGGAAGGTTTTGACCAACTCGCCTTCGCCGCAGACCGTCACGCCGGGAAACCTTTTGAACCACTTGCCGGCGGGCACGTCGGGTTGCTTGTCGAGCCATTCAGCCAGCGACCCCAACTGGTCGGCTGCGATGTGGCGCTGCTGAATACGGTCGAGTAGATGATGGAGCAACGCAGGTGGGACGTTCTTGCGGCGGACTTTAGGCATCGGACTTCTCGCCGTAGAAACCGTGAACGATGGCTTCCCTCACCATGGCCGCCTCGCCAGGATCCGTGGCCTTGACCATGCGTGCAGCCAGCGCTGACAATTCCTTGCCGGTCAGCCGTCGCTCAGAGTCTAGGTGGTAGGCAAAACGAATCACTTCGACCTGTTCCTTTGGCGGCAGACTCTTGATTTCTTCGATAATCTGGCTCGCAGTCACAGTTCGATACTACTACGCGACGCTGGCGGCTTCAACCACTACGACGCAACCTCATCTTGCCAGCAGGTTCACGGCGTGGACGTTGTGTGCGGAGTTTCATGAAGCCGACAAATAAAGCGACGCCCGCCGAAGCCACGACAGATGTTGGGAAACCGGCATTGTTGAGCAGGACGTAAGACGCAACACCCAGCACCACCAGACGAGAGATCACAGACGAATACCCATTGACCAAGCTTAAATTGAACCAACGAGCTTCCTGAAACTTTCTTTGCTCGAATGATTCGTGTTCTTGGCGAAGCCGTTCGGCAGCACGCTGAATCCGGACGGCAAGGACATTCTTATTCATCGCTCCGGCCTCGACTGGTGCCGCGGGCTTCTTTGCACCCACAGCCTCGCTCGGCCCGCGAATAAGTCGTGGGATCAATTCCGGCCTGCGCTACCAGCCCGCGCCGCCGTCTTTCAATCAACAACCGCTCGCCGTCGTTCATAATCTCAACCTTTCTCTTGGCGAACCGGCGCAAAACAACGTCCCGGTCCTTGAGCCAACGCGGCCAAGATGAAGCGAGTGCAACAGAGTCGCGAGCGAACAAGTAGAGGCAAAGTCCGGCAGCAGTTTGCCCTCGCGCCGGAAGGGTTCACTTCGGCGCGTAAAGGCCACCTATCGGCAAGTCGGCCCAGAACGACAAGGAATCGGATTGGAAGCTTTGCTTGATCTTGCGAACCGATTCCGGGCTGAGGATGCCAAGGATTTTCGAGGCGACGTGAAGCCCAATTGTGGCTGCCGGCGCATTCTTACGCTTTGCGGAACCAAGCCATTCTTCCAGTTTGCTGCGCCATCGCTCGCCGTAGTGCCGCTGCATGAAGTCTTGCAGCCACGGCTCAGACGCCAGCAGGTTGTCGACATTCCGGCCTTGTGCGCGAAAGACGGCGAGCAGTTCGCGAGCCGTGCTGTGGCAGTGCCGCCACAGTTGCACGATGATAAACTGCGGAAACGGTTTCCGGCCGCCGGGATTTCGCGGAATCAATCTTGCCAAGAGTTTTCGCGCACGGTCGCGACGTGTCTTCTCCTTATCGGAAGACTGAGGGCAGCCAGCATCGCGGTAGAGCCTCGCCAGTGTCTCAGCGACGGCATCAATGGCCACGATGGCTTCGGGACAGAGCGTAATCAGGTCGCGGAGCAACTGCGGGTTCCCGTAGGCAGCTTGGCGAAATTCCACCGGATTGTTGCGCGCCAGTTCTTTCACCAGAGAGTGTCTGTAGCCCGGCATGTTGAATCGCCGCCACGCATCTTCCGCGTCTTCAAACGTGAAGTAAACGCGTGGTGTCGCCGCAGACTCTTTGTGGTTCATTTTTGCCGTCCTGTTAGCAGCGAAGCGGAGGGCGGGCTGTGCGATAGGCGC
>Ga0163199_1000416_pt1 | contig 27066 bp, 26 predicted proteins | sample PL_2010_150m_FD_113537 | JGI IMG/M metagenome (GOLD analysis project Ga0163199, IMG submission 113537) | Freshwater microbial communities from Powell Lake, British Columbia, Canada to study Microbial Dark Matter (Phase II) - PL_2010_150m | ecosystem: Environmental > Aquatic > Freshwater > Lake ...
ATATAAAGCATATAATTTTGAGAAGTATCTTAAGTCAGGTTCTGGTAGAGCTTTTATGAAAAAACATTTAATATAATTTTACAATCATCAAATCCCATGGCATCAAAAATCGGCAAAATATTTTTTAACGCCCTTCCGGCATTGGTGATGCTCGTGCTGATACCATTCATCAAAAACGATTACAATCTTTCGTTGGTTTATATCGCGATAATCATCGCTTCTTTTTATGTTAAAAAAGAAAAAGACGACCTGATTGTTTTTGTTTTCGGATTTATCGTTATGACTATTTTTGAAAATCTTTTCGTGAAAACCGGAGTCGAAACATTCCAGAGAAACAGTCTGCTCGGGGTTATGCCTCTTTGGCTTCCGCTTTTGTGGGGCTACGGTTTCGTGGCTATCAAGAGGTCTATTAACGCCCTCGACGGCCGATAAGGTTGCAAAGTTCCTTAAGTCGTGTTACATTATACGGACTTAAAACAATGCCCCGTAGGAAATAGCGAGAAAATACTATTTTCGAGCCGAGGACATAACATCATCAAAATATGAAAAAAACAGCAGTATTCAAGGTCAAAGCCAATATTAACGGAAAATATTAATTTCCTACGGGGCATGTTAGTCATTCGCTTACAACGCGTAGGAAGAAGGCATCAGCCGAGCTATCGTCTGGTGGTTTCGGAGCGCCGTTCCAAATTAGGCGGTCCTCCGGTGGAGGATTTGGGTTCTTACAATCCTTTCAGCAAGACCATTGCTTTTAAGCAGGAAAGAATAAATCACTGGATGGGCATCGGTGCCAAGCCGACCGTCACCGTTCACAATCTTCTGGTAAAACAGGGATTTGTCGGCGGGCCGAAGATAAAAATCTCGATTCCAAAAGCCGAGGTGAAGCCGGAGGCTGCAAAGAATGAAGCGCCGGTTGAAGAAAAGCCCGTAGAAGCCGCAGCCGAAGTTGCTCCGGAAGTTCCGGCAGAACAGCCGGCCGCCTAAGCCTAAATTGACACCGTATTCGCGAAGTAGCTATAATCTTTTACATCTAAGAAACTTTCTGAAAATCAGAAAAGAAAGGTCGAAAGAAGTCTAGAATCGAATACTGAAACCGAACAAATGACGCAAAACGATCAGGAATTCCTTGAATATGTTGTTAAGGCTCTCGTAGACCATCCGGAAGAGGTCAAAGTTGAACGGAAGGTTGACGAAATGGGAGTTCTTCTTTCTCTGAGGGTCAGCGCTCAGGACATGGGACAAGTTGTCGGCCGTCAGGGTGCGACAGCAAAAGCCATTCGTTCGCTTTTGAGAATAGTCGGCGTTAAGAACAACGCCCGCGTCAATCTCAAAATCGAAGAGCCGGAAGGTTCCACGCACCAGCCGCGCCCAATGAGGGACGACAACGCTTAAATAGTTTTTTCGCGAGAGCCGCTCTGGCCCGCGCGCCGGAGCGGCTTCTTGTTATTAATTTTCAGTTTCTAACTTACAATTTTCAATATCCACTATTATTTAAATGCTTTCATACACGGAATTAAAAAAGGGAATAATTTTTTCGATGGACAACCAGCCCTACGAGGTTATGGAGTCCAATTTCTTGCGCATGCAGCAGAGAAAAGCGGTTGTTCAGGCGAAGATAAGAAATCTTATTACCGGAAAAGTTCTGGACAGGAATTTTCAGCCGAGCGATCATCTTGAAGAAATCGAACTCGAAAGAAAATCAGCCGTGTTCATTTATCAGAACCGCGGCGAATATTGGTTTCATGAGGAAGGCAATCCCAAAGAACGCTTCTCGCTTACTGCGGAAGTGATGGGCACCGCAGGAAATTTTTTGAAAGCCAACACGCCGATAACCGCGATATCCTTCAACGACAAAGTTATTAAAATTATCACCCCCATAAAAATGGATCTGGAAGTAACCGAAGCCCCCCCTTCAATAAAGGGAAACACGGCGCAGGGCGGCACTAAAGTCGTCACGCTTGAAACAGGAGCCAAAATTTCCGCGCCGCTTTTCATAAACACGGGAGATACAATACGTGTCAACACGGATACCGGAGAATACGTTGAACGCGCCGAAAAAGGATAACCTTATTTTATCTCGAAATCGTTTTGATTATTGTCCGTGTCCTGCAAAGAGCCATTCGCCGATTTTCTGGAAAGAATTTGATTCGCGCCTGGATTAGCCGGATATGTGCTTCCCTCAATAAAACTATTCTGTGCGTTTCCCCACGCTACGGCATCCATTACCACGCCTGTATTTTCCAGGCCTTGGCGTACGGCAACGCCATTATCGTCGGCGATGCTCCCCGAGGTTATTATGTCGGCCGGCGGGCTTAGCACCGTAAACGACGAATTCGCCCATATATAGTATCCACCCGCAGAAACGAAGGTGTCGGTAACCCATGATTTTATTGATGTATCGCTTATTCCAGTTTTGGTCCGTTTTACCAGGCGATAGCCCTTTAAATTAAAGGGCGCTGGATTAGGATTGAAAATCTTTATGAAATCATTGGTCGTCTTGCCGCTTCCGCCCGTTATTTGCACCTCCGCTATTAATATATGAGCAGTTGCGGGATTTTGAGCTTGTGAATCCGGTTGCGTTGAAGTCGCTGTTTGATTATTCGCGGGGGAATTCGCAGGCTGGCTGATTTCTTCTGTTCCTTTGGAAAATGCCGCGGTGTTTTCTTTTTTTGGCGTGCCGCCGTCTGCGGCGCTCGTGTGCCAGCTTAAGTCGAGTTTGCTCCTTTCCATTGATCTTCTGGCGGCGCTGTTACCCGCGGGCCATTTCTTTGAAGCGTTTATCTCGTCGGAAAGATTGCAGTCAGCGTCAAAAATTCTAAGCGCAGTACCGCTGTTGGAAAGCGTGCCGGCATAAATCGCGTCAGCCGCTACTCCGGGAGCGGAATTATCGTCGGTTCTTTCAAGAAGATACAATTCGCCGGAGGGAATTCTGCTTCCTTCTTTGAAAATTATTTTAATGTTTCTGTCGCCTGATAAAATTTGCCATCCGTTGAGCACGATATTTCTTCCTGAATTATTTTTTATTTCAATCCATTCGTTGTTTGTGCTTTCCTTATCGCCCATCCAGTTTATCTCGCTGAAAATTATTTGATGATTGGGAATTTCTGTCTTAGAGAAAACACAATCGAGAATTTTTTTCTGAACCGCTATTTCGGCTGTCGGAGAAATTGCCGGATTATTTTCCGTTTGCGGCGATGATGTGGAAAAATTTTCCGCAATATTATTTTTTCCATTTCCATCCACTAAAGAATTTTTTGAAGACTGTTCAAGAATTTTTTCCGGAGAAGCCGCCGCTCTATAATTTGTTTTGGTAGAAGTTACGACGTCAGCGTCGGAATTTTTCCCCAGATCTATTTCAAGAACCGGTTTTTTCTCTTCGCCAGAAAACGCGCCACCCAGAGTTTTCAAAATAACCGCCGAAGTCCGCGAAAATAAGTTTTCCCCGGAGCTGGGATCATTTTTGTCGGAGAATTTCAGCGACGTGAAAGAAAATGCCGCTATTATAAAGACAGCCGTGAATATAAGCAGGGCAATGCTTGAAACGCCTTGCCTGCGACTAAGGCCGGAAAAGCCTTCACTTTTCACTATGATTGAAAGAAAGTATTTTATACAGTCATACTTTTTCATTTTAGACGTTGTGCTTTTATTAAATCGCCCTATGAAAAACTAATTGCCAAAATTTATTATTTTAATTATATCCCAGTGCGAATTTACCGGCAAAAGAGAGGTAGAATTTTCTCCGCCAAAGGCGGATCCGCCTCTGGCAAAAAAAAATTTATGTAATTGCTTTCCATGAATTAATTTTCTCAGATCAGCCGGAAATCACTCCGGAAAATGAGCCGGAGAAGGGAATTTGTATTATCCGGCCCTTTTGCGACGCTTATCTGTCGGAGAAGGACAAGTGCCGCTCGGTAGCATGGCTGATTAAACCGCGAAAACATTGGAAAAAATTTTTCACCCCGCCGATAACCGCCTGCCTGCCGGCAAGGATTTGCCAAAAAATTTCAAAAGTGTCTTTTTATAACTTTTTGGGGATAAGAAGGGGGTTGTATAAGACGGTGCATAGAGCGAGAATGATTTAGCGACTTAGGGGGTAGGAGATTTGAAATTATGGTAAGCTATTTTCTCTTCGCTCGCGCCGAAGTACGTAATCGACCTATTGTCGAAAGGGTCAAAAAAATTAATCAAACAAAAAGTTGCGAAAGTTGTCATGAAAAAAACAGTAAAAACCTCCACCACCGCCGTCACCGCAAACCACGAATGGCTCACCAGGCAGGAAAAAGAAAAGGTCAACGCTTCATTTTCGGAAAACGCGCTCCGTATGATGAAAAAACGGTATCTCGCTACCGATGAGAACGGCAAGCAGGAAAATCCGTCAGATATGTTTCATCGCGTGGCGCACGCGCTTTCCGAAGTTGAAAAAAATTACGGTCATAACGCCCGTTTCGTCGAGAAAGTAGAAAAAGATTTTTGGGAAATTCTTTCGAAGAAAGAATATACGCCGGCTGGAAGAACTTTGACCAACGCAGGTAGCGGCACTCCGCTCATCGCGAACTGCATCGTGCTTCCCGTACTCGACTCGATGGAAAACATTTTCCAGACACTAAAAGATTCTGCGCTTCTTCAGCAGGCCGGTTCGGGACTTGGATTTGATTTTTCGCATTTGCGTCCGGCTATGTCGCCGACAAAAAAATCGCGCGGAGTTTCTTCCGGTCCGGTTGCGTTCTTGAGAATTTACGACACCGCTTTCGGAATAATAAAACAGCAGGGAAGGCATGGGGCCAATATGGCGATGATGGAAGTGACGCACCCCGACATTTTGGATTTCATCGGCTGCAAGAAGGTTGAGGGAGAAATCAGAAACTTCAACATCTCCGTAAAAGTCACTGACACATTCATGAAGAAATTGGTTGAGAGTCCGGACGAACAATGGCTCTGCGAATGGAAAGGAGAAAAAATAAAACCACATAAAGTTCTCCGCGCTCCTAACGGCGCGGTAACCGGAGTGGAGGGAATCGACATAACCGTCAAAGAACTTTTTGACCAGCTCGTTGAGCACGCCTGGTTCAACGGCGAGCCCGGGATTGTTTTCATAGACGAGGTGAACCGCACCAACCCGTTGCCGGGACTCGGTCCGATAGATTGCTCCAATCCGTGCGGCGAACAGTTTCTGCACCACTACGACAATTGCAATCTCGGTTCCATCAATCTCGCTGTTTTCGTGAAAGACAGTAAAGTTGACTGGAATCATTTGCGTCGCGTCACCAAAATCTCTACGCGCCTTATGGACGATGTAATCGACCTTTTCGATTTCCCTGTACAGCAGGTGACAGACCTTGCCAGAAAGAACAGGAGAATCGGACTCGGCATAATGGGTTTCGCAGATATGCTTTACCAGTTGGGCATCGCCTACGACTCGGAAGAAGGCCAGAAGCTCGGTGAAAAAGTAATGAAAACCATAACCGACGCGGCCCATGAGATGTCGCGCGAGCTGGCAAAGGAAAAGGGCGCTTTCGCCAACTGGAATATGAGCCTTTCCGCCAGAAAAAAGGAAGCAAAAAGGAGAAACGCCGCCCTTACCACGGTTGCCCCGACAGGCTCCATTTCGATGATGCTCGATGTTTCTTCCGGCGTCGAGCCGAACTTCGCCCTGGCATTCGTCAAGCAGGACAAAGACGGGCAAAAGTACCACTACTTCAACCCTTATTTCGAAAAAGCACTTGCCGAACAGAAATTCAGTAAAGAGAAAATAGAAGTGATCAAGGAAGAAATAATGAAAACCGGCAGCATACAGAACGTTGACGGCATTCCCGAGAAGTTCAAAAAGACATTTGCCGTCGCCATGGATATTTCAGCCGACAACCACATAAAGATGCAGGCGGCTTTCCAGCGGAACGTCGACAACTCGATTTCAAAGACAATCAATTTTACGAACAGCGCCACCAGGGAAGATGTTTTCAACGGATTCGTTGAGGCCTGGAAAATGAAATGCAAAGCCTGCACCGTTTATCGTGATGGCAGCCGCGAAGTCCAGATTTTGAATCTCGGCACGGGAGAAAATCTCAAAGCGCCGAGTTCAATCGGAACCGATGGAATCAAGAAAGCCGAAGAAGTTCACATTGACCTTGCCATAGACAAAAACAGACTGGAGGCGAGAAAGCGTCCGGAAATTCTTGTCGGCAAGACTTACAGAATAAAAACCGGATATGGCAATCTTTATGTCACCGTTAATAACGACGAGAATGGAGTGCCGTTCGAAGTGTTCGCCGTCATCGGAAAGAGCGGAGGATTCTTTCAGGAACAGAGCGAAGGCATCTGCCGGCTCATTTCTGTTGCTCTCCGCGCCGGAGTGAAACTCGAGGAAGTAATCGACAACTTGAAAGGAATCCGCGGACCGATGCCGATGCTCACCGACAAGGGAACGGTTCTTTCTTTGCCCGACGCCATCGGACAGGTTCTTGAACAGCATGTTATCGCCAACGGCTACCACAATCCTTTGCTCTCCGAACAAAAGGACGCCGACCCGATTGTACTCCAGGAAAAAGAAACAGCCGTCGTGAACGCGTTTCATATGAGCGAAACAACTTCCAAGAAATCTTTGGCTGATTACGGAATGATGCCGGGATGTCCCGATTGCGGCGAAGCTCTCATAGTCAGCGAAGGCTGCATGAGCTGCAGAAGCTGTGGATTCTCGAGATGTCTGTAGGAGTGCCTGCAAGGCAATTAATTTTTATGAAACAGAAGGTCCCTGCGTGAGGCGGGGATTTTTTGTTTTTATCGGTTTTATGGTTATAATCTTTTTATGAACAAACCAGGAATTGAAGGCTTTAATCCGGAGGCCGAGCTTGAAAGAATGGCCGGCGAATTGGAAGCTTCGCGCGCTAAAATTAAGGAATTGGAAAAGAAAATCGAGGAACTGGAGAAGTTAAGTACGTACGACCCGTTGACCGGAATCTTAAATCGTCGAGGTGGTCGCGAGGAAATAGAACTTATTACTGCGGGGCTTGAGCGCGGAAGCGAAAAGCCGGCACGCAAATTCAGCGTCCTTTTACTCGACATTGATGATTTCAAGGCGATAAATGACACCTACGGCCATGATGTCGGAGATTTAGTTATAAAAAGCGTTGCCGAATTTTTGAAAAAGGAAACGCGCCGGTCTGACGTAGTGGCTCGCTGGGGCGGCGAGGAATTTCTTGTAGCCCTTCAAAATGCCGATGCACAGGACGTTATAAATATGTTTTTCAACACAGACGCGAAAAAGTCTCAGATTTCTTTAACGGTAAAAACAGATAAAGGCGAAGTTGAAGTCACGTTGAGCGGCGGTTCGACAAATTACATGCCAAGGGAAAGCCTTGATGACGTAGTGGCCAGGGCAGATCAGGCGCTTTACAAATCAAAAGAATCGGGGAAAAACAGGATTACCAAATATGGAGAAAATGGCAACGGGAAAAGCAAAGAATAAAAGATTTTTGTAATTGATAACAAAAAACCGCTATGTTATGCTTGAACCTATGACTGAAAATAAAAAAGAAGAAAAGAGAGAACAATTTATTTACCGTTTTTCCGTGGGTGTTTCCGTGTTGTCATTGGCCGCAGTGCTTATCATCACGGGAATACAGACATACATACGCTGGTTCATTAATCAAAACTTTACCGTCATCGGCGGAAGCCAGCTTGAAGCCTTGACCATATCGGCCTTCGCGCTTATTATCGTTCTCGCCTACGTTCATCGTCCGGAAAAGAAGTAGTATTATAGTCTAAGTAAACCAAAAATAGGCCTTAAGTGGTCTTTTTGTTTTTACACTATTATTTTATACCTTAACACGGTGTGTTATACTTAAGACGCGATGATTAAGACGTGCGCCAAACACGGAAAAACTTTCCATTTTGAAAGAAGAGATAAATCATTCCGATGCGGAAAATGTGCTTCCCGCTGGGTTATTGATAGCCGTATTAAAAAGAAGAAAAAATTAGTGGAGATGTTTGGTGGGAAATGTAAAATATGCGGCTACAAGAATTATGTAGGTGCCCTTGATTTTCATCATTTAGAATCGTCTAAAAAGGAGTTTTCTTTAAGCGTAAGGGGACTTAGTTACGCATGGGATACAATACTGAAAGAAGCTAAAAAGTGCGTGCTTTTATGTAAGAATTGCCATACAGAGGTTGAAAATAAAATAATAAAGCTTTAATATATTACGTATTCCGGAGTAGTTCAGTGGTAGAACGCCTCGCTGTTAACGAGGATGTCGTAGGTTCGATCCCTACCTCCGGAGCCAGATAGGATTAACATCAGCGAAAGCTGGTGTTTTTCCTTTATTGACGGGCTCTTTTGGTGGTTCGAAAGTCTTTTTTTCGTCTACATTTTCTCCTAACATCTGCATTACTCGGTCGGAGACCATTTTAAAGGCTTTGTGGTATGAAATCTCAACTTTCTTGCCATTTATCGTCGAGTTCGAAAATAAAAGGGACATAAGCAGTTTCTTGTCGTCGACCATCTCGATACTGCTTCGGTTTACATAAATCTTTCTCGCTTCCTTGGCCATTTGCAGGAAGGTCGATCCCATATCGTAGTACTTGAGGTTGGCGTTCTTGTGCTTGTTTAAGCTGTCCATCACTTCCTCCTGTTCAATCTTGTACTGCTCATACTTTTTCTGGTAAAAGTCCTCACTGATTTTGCCGTCGATCTTATCATCATATATCTTGTCCAGTCTCTGCGTGGCCACTTGATAGCGTCGCTCGAGCTCACCGGTGGCCTTTTCCCTAAACTCTATTTCCTCGCCATGGCTTTCCTTGAGAGCTGTTTGGACCCAGCCAAGCATATTTTCTATTGCCTCATCGTGCTTCGAGCTTAATTGCTCGATATTCTCCATTACCTGCAAATCTACATTTTCCTGCTTGACCCATTCTCTCTGCGAACAGTTTTTATAATGATTGCAGTGGCCATACCAGTGGCCCTTTTGTACCTCCCAGGTTACTTTTCCTTTGCATTCGTCACATCGGAACACGTTTTTAAAGAGCGAATTATGCTTATTATGTTTCGGTGTGCCGTTGCTATGCATAATATCTTGGCATCGCATAAATAGTTCTTTACTGATCAGCGGTTCATGTTCGCCTTTGCCGACCTTTCCATTCCAGCGATTCATACCGTAGTAGAAAGGATCGCCGAGAAGCTGGTGTACTCGCGAGTGACTGACTTTGTTTCCTCCCCGAGATCGCATGCCGAGCTTATACATTTCATCGGCCAGTCTTTTGGTTGAGCTTACATTTGTAGCATAGAGATCAAACATTTTCTTAACCATCGGGGATTTTTCTTCATCTATCACATGGATTTTGTGTCCTTTCTCTCCGATGGTTTTATATCCTAGTGGTGGCTTGCTCGGTAGCCAGCCTTGAGCAAGTTTTTCTTTTTGTCCTTTTTTCACATTCTCGGAAAGCAGACGGATGTAGTATTCGGCCGTGGCTACTTTCACTCGCCACATAAACCATTCATGTGACTTGGAGTCTTTGTGTAGCGTACAGCCTTCTTTGACCAGATGGATCGTGTGCTTTTCATCGGCCAGTATCCATTCGTCGATTATCGGCACATCGGCAAAGTTACGGGTTAAGCGATCCGTTGTCTCCACAAAGACCGTGTTGATTTTAGACTTGGTCACATATTCCAACATTTCGTGAAATATCTTGCGCTGGATTTTTCCAGCGGCTGATTCTTGAATGGCAAAAACTTTTACGAGCTCGAAGCCGTTACGGTCGGCATAGTCTCGCAAAAGTTTCTCTTGAGCTGGAAGCGAATAGCCGGTGTCCTCCTGATCTTTGGAAGACACCCGGGCATAGCCTACGGCTTGCATCGATTGATTTTCTTGATTCATTGTCATGATCATTTAGTTAATAATTTGCTGGTTCGAATGCGACTTTTCGTACCACGACACACCCTATACTAATCTTGCTCATCCGCTAAGCTCGAGTTGCCCACAGCTGGTTCTCCGTCTGCAAGCCACTTTTTTATGATCGCGGCTTTGGCATCGGGATATTGATTGCGTGCCAGAGCAAGTTGCATCTCGTAAGGAATAAACTCCCAGCGGTCGCCTGGCTCCATATCTTTGAAATTGATCTTGCTAAGCTCGATCCTGTCTTTCGGATGACCCTCCACACGATCCAGTAATTCTTTAATGGCCGCCAGCTTCACATTGTCTTGTTGACTTCCCATAAGAGCGACGAGCATTTCGTTGGCCAGGCGGAAATTCTGCTCACGAACACGCACACCGGCTTTCCGGACTATGTCTACAGTTTCTTGGTGGATTAAATCCAATTCCTGCGCGTAGAGCCGATAAGTTTCGTAAAGCGTGCCTGCCTCTTTGAACCAATCTTTGATCGTTTGCTCGGTGAATTTGGCCTTTCTACTTTTTTCGAACCGGTGATTAATATCCTCGGCGATGTTTTGATAGGAATAGCCTTTATATTTCAGCTCGAGTGCGCGCTCATGGTATTTGGTTATGTGTTTCAGCTTGGCCATAAAAAGTTGTGTTTAGTAGAGTTTTTTCTTGCTCTCAATTGGGATGATGAGGAGAGGTCTTCCAGTTGTTCGCTCGATGATGTAAGCGGCCGCTTGAGCCCGCACCAACGTGTCTTTGCTTTCCAGAAGCGAGATCAGAACTTCAGCCGCTTTTGGCAGACCTTTTCTTAGTATCTCATCGGAGATTTCGATTTCTGTTTTCTTTTTATGTTTAGTCATAGATGTGTTGGTTAGTAATTACGTTTATGTCGATTCGACGAGAACGACATCTTGGCCACTAGACTCGCTTTCATCTCGTTTATTTTCTTGATCTGGTTTCCGCCGTTAACTTCTTTATAATTTTCTTTAATTTCTTTTAATCCCTTAGCTTCTATATCATCGCCGTCGGACGCAGTGTGCGTGTCATGCCGTTCGGCATTTCGTGTAGATCGGCCACCGTCCTGCTTCAGATGTAGGATGGAGAGTAAGGTGATGCTTCGAGGCTTGAATTTAGCATCATCACCTCGGATTTTCGTGATCGCGACAAAAGCCCACTCCTCGAGCTTGTCCAGACACTTCTTAATCGTTCGCCAATCTTTCAATCCACAGTAAAGCCGAAGCGTCCGGTTTGATGCTTCTATGGTCTGGCTCGCTTTGTTTGAAGCGATCTCGGTCAGGGCGCAATACACGTTACGCAGATTGCGATACGCATCGTCGCTTATATGCTTATCGAGCCATTGTTGACGCATAAACCGCAAAGCCGGTTTGTCTTGGTAGGCAAACGGGGCTTCGCGGTAATCTCGGACCTTATACTTCTTGTCGCTTGGGTACATTGTCATATGGCTCTATGAGTGTTCGACCACTTGTGATGTCCTCGATGTAGAATCGCGACAAAGCATCGTAATAACTTACGAGATTGAATGCGATGTCATGCAGGTCTTGGTCGTTCACTTCCTGACCGAAGTCTCTCTTGAGAATGACGCGGAGCTTCTCCAGCGTTTCCGGTTTTATTTTCATAGGTCTTAGTTCTCGGCATAAATCCGTACCTTGACCTGTTTGAGCTCGTTGAAGAATGCTTGAGGCTCGACTTGAAGCTCGCGGCTCCAATATCGCTTCACCAGAGAATCCAAGTCCGGGCTCTTGCCGAAGCAGAAGAGCACCTTGTGCGGATTTCCCCGATCCACGACCTCAAGAGAATCAGGAATAAATAATAAAAGCACCGCGACCAATGCCAGGTCGGCGGTTTTGTAGTAATTGTTTTCCATATTTTGGCATTTTCATTGTCATTAACTTTCTACTCTCACACATATTCTTTATAGCAATCAGGCAGGCCCTCTTAACACCCTCTTTCGGCGAAATTTAGAAAAGAAAAAGACGGCTATTTTGTGCCGTCTGATTAAAAGTTATTAACAAGGGTCTTGATAGGGTCTTGCAAGTTTTAGTCTTTTTTCAAAATAATGCTGGGACTGATCCGGTATCCGGAGTCTTGATAACCATCTATAAAATCGGAGATGTGGAGCTTCTCATGTATTATCTTTTTTATTTCGTATACGGCACTCTCAATCGACTTTTGATTGGCCAAGCCCGTAATCTCGATGAGTGTTTGTGTCGGCACATAGGTTCTATGTGCGATTAATGTTTGGATCAGTTTGGACCGGCCACTGTTCGCCTCCATGCGATAACAGGTTTCGGGCGTTTTCGGTTCACAGTAGAGTTCGCTATCGACTGAAAAATACACCACCGTTTTGTTTTGAAGAGGATGCTTTGGTCTGCTTACTTTGTCGAACCAATACTCCACTACATCTTTGACAATCTTTTTCCTCTCGTCATCATCCTGCTTCCGATACTCTTTGATACTCGATAAAACCTTTTCCGTCTTGGCTACATAGTTTTTATATTCCTGCCGGGCTTGTACCAATTCATCGCACAACGTTCTTATGACTCCCGTCGCTTCTCTCAAAGCTAATATCAGTCCGGCATTATCAAAAGCATTTCGGACCGCATCCTTCGTCGCGACAATATTAAATTTGTACTCCGTCTCCATTGAGACCATTGTCATTTTCATAATCATTGTCAGTTAAACAAAAGAGCTCGCAATCTGTTACCACAAAACGTGATAACAAATTGCGAGCCCTTGAACTCGGAATACCTTTCAGGTTTGCCTCGTGAGGCACTTATTTAACTGTTGAATTTATTTTACCACTTTTGGCTGTTTTGCCATAGTGGGGTGTGCATTTCCGTAATGATACGAAAGTGTATTACTACGGAAATGCCGATCAGTCACTAGGATGAGCAATTTTTTCTTGTGCCTTATAAGCTTCGAGTAAACCCTTGGTTGCTTTGTTTTTCCTAAATTGAGATACAGTATCTATGAAATTATCGGCAATACTAATTTTCAGACTTAAAAAGTTCTTATAGCAAACCGCTATGTTATTAGGTAGGACACCTTCAAAGAAGTTTTTTAATTGGTCGCCGTTCCAATATTCATCTTGAATGTTTTCCACATATTCTTTTGATAGGAATTGGAACTGATCGTTATATTTTAATTCTGGTAAGAAACTTTCTTTTGGTTTATAGACAGAGTTCCTTATGAGTTTCTCACCTTCCTTTGGTAAAAGCGTCTTATAGAGATTTAGACCCAGAATTGACAACCCTTTGAATACTGGAAAAAGAATACCTGATATCTTTTTAGAGATCACCACCGGAAACCTTTTTTGTTCTTGAGTTTTTTTGAGAAAGGAAAATAATTCTGAATCTGGAAATACCCAGTCACCATTTTGTATTAGGCAAGATATCGGCGTATCACCAAAAATGGCCTCAACTACGAATGGATTATCCGAGACTGTTTTTATACTTTTAAGGTATTTTCCAATTAACTCAATGATTAATTCTCTGGTTTCTTTCGATGCTTTGTGGACTAGCATGTATTGCTCAACTTTTTCTTTCTGCTCTTTTAACTTTTGAATTTCTGGCAGGGTTGCATATAGGGGAGAAATAAAGATATCTTGATCAGCGAGTTGCGATATTATACGTGGATCGATACGACGGTTGCCCGGCCCTGTTTCGGAGAGAAGGTAACCCAGCTCATTCCTAGTGAGAACCTTTTTGTCATGTATTAGTTTTTCTAGCCGGTGCTCAAAATACATACCTAACTCGTCAGTCGTTAATGCATGTATCGGCTGTTTATAAAGCTTATTTATTACTGTTTTAAGCTGTTTTTTCATAGGAGATTTGGTCCTTATAATATAATAAGGACCTTTTTACCAAAACAAGTGATGTCTTATTATATTATAAGACATGTATAAATAAGCATTTTTGCTTACTCCTTACTCTTGTATTAATTTCAATTATAGCATATAATGTACTGGAAGAGACCTTTAAGGTACCCTTCAGTCTACATATGGATAATAAACCAGTCAAAGGTGAATATTTGGAGGTTTTATTAAGATCTCCTAAAACCGTCTTTTCTACCAAAGATGTTGCTTTGTTGTGGGGCGAAGAGAAAGAGCAAACAGTCAGTGGGCGATTAAAGAAATATGTTAAGGCTGGAAAGTTGGTTAGGGTGCATCGTGGCATTTATGCCAAAGACAAAAACTATAATCATTTTGAGTTAGCAACTCGCATTTATACTCCCTCATACATTAGCTTTGAGACCGTATTGACTCGGACCGGTATTAATTTTCAGTACTATGGAAATATTTTTGTTGCCACATACGTGACCAGAGAAATTGAAGCCGATGGTCATAGAATTTCATTTATCCGGATGAAAGATTATGTGTTGAGTAATACATCTGGCATAGAGCATGAAGATGGCATCGCCATGGCAACCAAAGAGCGCGCTTTCTTGGATCGAGTCTACATTAGTAAAGATTACCATTTTGATAACTTGGATTCCTTGGACTTTGACAAGGTGTTTGAAATTTTGCCTATCTATCACAATAAGCGAATGGAGAAAAAGGTTAAGACATATTTTGAGCATTATAAAAGTAACCAGCCTAACAAACCTGAAAACGTATGACACTAGACTACTCAAAACACAAAAATATATTGCTTCAGATTCTGAAGGATATTTACTCGGACACTTCGATTGCCACTCATTTGGGTTTTAAGGGCGGTACTGCCGCTCTCTTGTTCTATGATTTGAATCGAGACTCGGTTGATTTGGATTTTGATTTGCTGGATGAAAGCAAAGAAGCCGAAGTATTTGAAAAAATTAATAAAATTGCTAAAAGTTACGGGACAATCATCGATTCGCGTATAAAGCATTTCAATCTTTTAAATGTCATCTCGTACGCACCGGGAGCACAGAAGATAAAAGTTGAGGTAAACCGAAGAAATTTCGGCTCTAAGTATGAGCTTCGGACTCTACTCGGCATCTCTATGCTTGTGATGATTCGGGAGGATATGTTCGCTCACAAACTTATGGCCATGCATGAGCGGGTTGGTAAAACGAGCCGTGATATTTATGACGTTTGGTTTTTCCTTAAAAACAATTGGCCGATCAATAAGGAGATTGTTGAACAGCGTTCCGAAGTGTCTTTCAAAGAGCTTTTGCAAAAATCCGTTGAGCAACTAGAGAAGATGAATAACAAGCATATCCTTGATGGCTTGGGTGACTTTCTTACCGAGCCTCAAAAAGATTGGGCCCGGGCAAAGCTCCGGACTGAGACCATCTTCCTTTTAAAGGCTCGAATGGAAAGCGAAAAATAAATTTATGCCAAAGGAAATCGCCAACAAAACCAAAGAAGAGACTTACTACAAATGCACTCATTGCGGAGATGAGATTTTTTGGAATACCCATAAAAAATTCACCTACTGTAAATGCAAGAAAATCTGGGTAGATGGTTGTGAAGACTACATCCGAATTGGTGGCAATGAGGGAGACTATAAGGTGATTCATAAATAAATTTATGCCAATCCAAAAAGGAAATTTCTATAATACCCTCACTGCAAATCGTAAAGATGATGATGCTTTGAAGGCTTGTATTGAAGACACCGTCGAGAAGTTGATGGCTTCAGATACTAGTACAAAAAAGCCGGGCATTCTACTCGGTAAGGTTCAAAGTGGTAAGACTAGAACTTTCCTCGGTGTGATGGCCCTCGCATTTGATAATGGCTACGACATTGCAATTATTCTTACAAAAGGAACGAAGCCACTTACTGAGCAGACATTGAAGCGATTACACGAAGACTTTGGTCAGTTTGAGGAAGATAACAAAGCCCAAGTTTATGACATCATGTTTTTCCCGAAAAATATGGTGCCGTACGAATTGAGCCAGAAGCTTATTATTGTTGCCAAAAAAGAAATCAACAATCTCAAACGGGTACTGAACGATCTCACAAATACCTACCCCGACCTTAAGAATAAAAAGATTCTTATTATTGATGATGAGGCTGATTTCGCAAGCATTAGTTTTCATAAAGAAAAAGAAAGCGGTCTGATTGAACAAGGCAAGATTGCCCAGCAGATTGATGAAATAAGAACTAAAGTCGAGCAATCAGATTTTTTGCAGGTAACCGCAACGCCATACTCCCTGTATCTCCAGCCGGATGATGACGAAAGCGAGAATGGACTTTTCCCTCCCAAGCGACCGGCCTTTACGGTGCTCGTGCCTATCCATAAAGATTATGTCGGTGGAGACTATTATTTTATTGAAAGCGAAAAAGAAGGAACGGCCGCTTCTTATGTTTACGAGGAAGTCCCACCGGAAGAGCTTGAGATTTTGAAAGCTACAAAAAAGTTGAAAAGAGCTGATCGCCGGTCATTCAAAATCGAAGAGGTGTTTACCAGCCCGTCGACCAAGACGATCAGGAATTCAATCATGAATTTCATTGTCGGGGGCTGTATCCGGCGTATTCAACAAGAGGAGTCCGGACAAAAGCAGGAGAATTATAGTTTTGTTATCCATACAGAACAGTCACGAAGCTCACACAATTGGCAGGAAGATGTTGTAAATAAGCTTAACGAAGAGCTAATAAAAATCGCCAAAGAAGACCGGACTCTCTTTGATCAGCTGGTCAAAGACGCGTACGACGATCTGAAAAAATCTATTGAACTCACAGACATCAAACTTCCGGAATTTGCTACTGTTTTACAGAATGTATCCAAAGCATTGATAGATGGCATGCTTGTCGTTGAAAAGGTTAATTCCGACAAAGACGTCAAAGCACTACTCGACATCAAAGGACAACTTAGACTGCGGACGCCTCTTAACATTTTTATTGGCGGACAGATTTTGGACCGTGGCATCACTATAAAAAACATGATCGGGTTTTACTACGGCCGAAATCCGAAGAAATTTCAGCAGGATACCGTTTTGCAACACTCGCGTATGTATGGAGCCCGAACTAAAGAAGATTTGGCAGTCACTCGCTTTTACACCACGCGTGGCATCTACGAGATCATGCGTCGAATTCACGAATTTGATAACACGCTCCGGGAAGCATTCCTCAACGGCTCGCACGAGAAAGGAGTCTATTTTATTCGGAAAGACGCCAGTGACAAACTTGCGCCATGCTCTCCCAACAAAATAATGCTTTCAAATATCACCACCCTCAAGCCGTATAAGAGACTCCTACCGATTGGTTTCCAGACGGATTATAAAAGCAATATCAAGAAAGACATAGAAGAACTCGATAAAGAAATCGACGATCTGAAGGCCACATCGTCATCTGATCACTTTATGATTCCGGTGGATCAGGCCCTCGGTCTGCTTGATAAGATAAAAAAGACTTTTGTATCCGAAGAACAAGGGTATGAGTGGGACGTAAAGGCACACAAGGCAAGCCTTGAACACTTATCAAAAAATTCCCTTGATACTTCACAGAAAGGAAAAGTCTGGGTAGTAATCCGAACCGACAGTAATATTAATCGGCAAAAAGCGGACGGACGTTTTTCCGATGGACCCGATGGTGGTAGCGGTGAGACTGCTCGTACTGTTGCAATTAGAATTGCGGAAGATATCCCGGCTCTTATTCTGATTCGGGTAAACGGAAATGAGTCGGAGGGATGGAAGGGATCATCGTTTTGGTGGCCAATTGTTATGGCTCCCAAGAATACACTCCCGACAATTTTTGCGAGTGAGACCGTAAATAACAATCAATAATATGCCAAAGAAACCAGCTAAAAAAGAAAAAGAGATAAAGATCGAGGCATACTCACATGCCGGTAAGAAGCGCAAGAACAATCCGCCGATCGGGCTTGTTTCGAGCCAGACGGATAAGCTCAACGGCTACACCAAGTATGCTCACGATCCATACATCGATCCTCACTTGAGCTGGGCAGGCAAAAAAGAGGGTCAGGAAGTGAACGTCCGCAATATAAGTTTGCACGTTCACGAACGCATTGACTCCACACGCGTTATCCGTGCATTTCTAAAAAAGAAAACTGAGTCGCGCCAGCAACAGCTCTCACTTTTCCAGTCGCAGGAGAACGCATTGCCACTCGGCAAGGCCTTTGAGTTTTATAGCCACGATCAAGACTGGACGAACCGCCTTATCGCCGGTGATTCACTTCTGGTCATGAACAGTCTGCTCAAAAAAGAAGGCATGGCTGGTGAAGTGCAGATGGTCTATATCGATCCTCCCTACGGCATCAAATACAATTCAAATTTCCAGCCGTTCGTTAACAAGCGCGAAGTTAAAGACAACAACGACGCGGACATTCCAGCAGAACCAGAGACTATCAAAGCTTTTCGAGATACATGGGAACTCGGCGTCCACAGTTATCTGACATACCTGAGCGATCGACTACTTTTGACTAAAGAATTACTCAATGAATCCGGTAGTGTTTTTGTTCAAATTAGCGACGAAAATTTGCACCATGTGCGTGAGGTTATGGAGGAGGTATTTGGCAAAGAAAATTTCTGCGCCATTATTCCTTTCAGAAAAACTGGCGGACTCGGATCGACTCTCCTTGCTTCGGTAAATGATTATATTGTTTGGTACGCCAAAGATAAAAAGAAAGTTAAATATCATCAGCTCTATAGCAATAAAGATTTCGGTGGAAAATCAGCATACAACTGGATTGAGCTTAAAGACGGGTCAAGGAGGAAAATGACACCGAAAGAATCTAAGGGAATAGAGCCACTGCCGGAGGGTGCAAGAATTTTCCGATTAGACAACTTAACATCCCAAGGCAATCCGGTTGTTCCCTATACTTTTGAGGGAAACACCTACAAGCGTGGATGGAAAACCAATATAGAAGGATTGGATAAGCTGGCTAAAGCAAAACGAATTATTGCCGGTGAAAATACGCTTGCTTATCTCCGTTACCATGATGATTTTCCAGTTTCTCCAATTACCCAGCTCTGGGAAGATACGGGTATCAGTGGTTATGCGGATGCAAAAGTGTATGTAGTTCAAACAAATGCCAGTGTCATTGAGCGATGTACTTTAATGACTACCGATCCCGGCGATCTTGTTATCGACCCGACGTGTGGCTCGGGTACGACCGCATTCGTTGCCGAACAGTGGGGACGACGTTGGATTACTTGCGACACATCGCGAGTAGCTATTGCTCTCGCAAAACAGCGGTTGATGACGGCATATTTCGATTATTATAGACTCGCGCATTCGGCTGAAGGTGTATCTAGTGGATTTGAATATAAAAAAATTCCTCACATCACACTGGGAGCAATCGCAAATGATGAAAAAGGTGCTGAAGAAGTTTTGTATGATCAGCCACTCGTCGATAAATCAAAAGTCCGCGTGACTGGGCCTTTTACTGTTGAAGCTTTGCCGAGTTTGCGTACTAAACCGTTTGACGGCAAAGAGCCAAAGATTGCTACACAGGGAGATGAGATTGCCCGAACCGGCGAGACGGCTAACCAGACTGTATGGCGTGATGAGCTTAAGACCAGTGGTATCCGTGCGACTGGAGGCAAGGTTATTAATTTCTCACGTATTGAACCAATGGCCGGTACCCGGTTTATCCATGCCAGCGCAGAAATTCTAGACGAGAAAGGATCAAACAAAAAAGCCATCATCAGTTTTGGACCGGACTACGGTGCGCTCGAGCAGAGACATGTTGAAGAAGCAATAAACGAAGCACGTAAGCTGGAAGACAAGCCCGACTTTGTTATCTTCGCCGCATTCCAATTTGATCCCGAAGCGGCCAAAGATATTGATCAGATTAAATGGCCGGGTGTGACTATCCTTAAAGCCCAGATGAGTGTCGATCTCTTGACTGCCGATCTGCGTAAGAAGCGATCATCGAATCAAAGCTACTGGCTTATCGGCCAGCCGGATGTTGAAGTGGTAAAGAATAAAGACGGTACATATAAAGTTATTGTCCGCGGTTTTGATTATTACAATCCGATAACCGGAGAGATTGATTTCGGAGACACACGTCGCATTGCCATGTGGATGCTCGACAGCGATTACGATGAGCAAAGCATTCTGCCAGAGCAGATATTCTTTCCCATGAAAGACCCAAAGCATGACTGGAGTTCGCTCGCCAAAACTCTGAATGGTGCGGTTGATCAGGATTTAATCGAGCTCTTTACCGGTGTTGAGTCTCTGCCATTCCTTCCGGGCGAGCATAAAAAAGTGGCCGTGAAAATCATTGACGATCGTGGTATTGAATCGTTTGTCATCAAAAATCTATGAGCCAAAAACACATCAACAAACTGATAGTCAACGACGCGTATGCTGAACCCACCCAGCATTGGGCGTATTTGCGTGAGAAGCAGGAGTTTGAGTTACGCGAAGGCCGACGCAAGGCCGGGTATTGGAAACTCTCCGGTGTTGGTCGCAGAGGCACAGATGATCAAGGTGAATTTGTGCCAATAGAATTGGTCAATCAAATCCGTCCGCGTGTGTTGGAATGGAAAGCAAAAGGATATCCGAATGTTACTGGCACGACACGCAAGCTTCTTGAATTCTGGAATGATACAACCCAACGGCAGTATCCATTTTTCTGGTGTCAGCTTGAAGCGATTGAGACGGCTATCTGGCTTAACGAAGCAAGTCCGAGCGAAAAGACTGGCATTACCATTCCTATTGAGGAAGAAGGCTGGCAGAGACAGTGTCTCAAAATGGCAACCGGGACCGGCAAGACCGTGGTCATGTCCATGCTTATTGCCTGGCAGGCTTTGAATAAAATCGCTAACAATGGCGATGCACGGTTTTCAAAGAATATTCTTATTATCGCTCCCGGACTTACCGTGCGTGACCGCTTGCGTGTGTTGAAACCTGAACGAGAGGATAACTTCTATCAGAAGTTTAATATCGTGCCGTCTTCGATGTGGCAGGAACTCTTGGATGCGAAGATTGTTATTGAAAACTGGCACACTCTGGCTCCGGTCAATGAAAATTATGGACCTAAGGTTGTAAAGAAGGGACCGGAAAGCGACGAGGCTTTTGTCCGACGCGTAGTTCCTGATTTCGGCGGAGCTACAAATGTTCTGGTCATTAACGACGAAGCGCATCATTGTCACCGGCCAGCTGTCGATGAGGAAAAAGAGGAGCAGGAAAAAGCGACCATCTGGATCAGCGGTATCGACCGTCTCCACCGGGCCCGGGGACTACTTCGCACATACGATCTCACTGCTACTCCATTCAAGCCGACTGGAAGTAATAATCAGGGTGAGCAGTTATTTGGCTGGATCGTGAGCGACTTTGGACTCAATGATGCTATTGAGAGCGGGTTGGTAAAAACGCCTAAGGTTGCCGTGCGTGATGACGCATCCATCGGGGATGATTTCAAATCAAAACTTTTCCATATTTACCCTGAAATCAAAGACGATGTAAATCGCAACGTCGATCCGCAGGAAGGATTGCCGGACTTGCTTACACAGGCAATCGATATTCTTGGTGCAGACTGGCTCAAGGAAAAAGAAGACTGGTTGAAACTACGTCCAACGATCAAGACGCCACCGGTGATGATTATGATCTGTAACAAGACCAACACAGCGGCCAGAATAGAATATGCCATCAAGAACGGCCACGTCATTACGCGTGAGTTGAGCGACAAGGAAGGCTTACTCCGTATTGACCAAGATGCGCTCGATAAAGTTGAAGCGGACGAAGCCGGAGAGATGACCAAGAATAAACGAGAGCTTGCCGAATCTATTCGAGAAAAAGTGAACACTGTTGGCAAGGAAGGCAAACCCGGAGAAAAGGTACAGTGCGTCATCGGCGTGAACATGCTCTCGGAAGGCTGGGACGCGCAGACTGTTACGCACATTCTAGGTATCCGGGCATTCACCAGTCAGCTCTTGTGCGAACAGGTTGTTGGTCGTGGACTTCGCAGAATTTCCTATGACAATCTTTCTGAACCAGAATATGTCACAGTGTTCGGCGTGCCGTTTACCTATCTGCCGGTTGAAGAGAAACCGGGACCTCCACGACCACCGGTTGCTAAGACTAAGATTGAACCGATCCAAGAAAGAAAGCTACTTGAGATTCGCTGGCCACATGTTTTGCGTGTGGATTATAAGCTCAATTATTTTCTGGAGCTGGACTGGGACAAACTTACTCCACTCGAGCTATCAGCGGAAGAAACGAGAACAGTTGTTGAGTTGGCTCCTGTCATTGATGGGAAGCCAGACTTATCCCGACTTACAGAAGTTGATTTAAGAGGAATTGGTAGCGAGAAACGATTTCAAACCGTTAAATTGCAAGCGGCTGTTCGGTTGCGTGAACGGCTTGCAAAAAATTGGGACGGCGATCCGGCTAGTCATATCAGTCAACTTCTACGAATGATTGAAGAGTTTACTGATTCAAAAAAACTGCTTATCAAAGTGCCGAAATTCGAGCACACAGAATTACTTCGCCGGATTGTGGTTGCTCTTAATATCCAGCGTATTGTTGAGCATCTATCAGCTTTCATAAAAAGCTCAAGTTCGGAAGATCCGGTCGCTATATTCGATTCTGTTCGTCCGGTGCGAAGCACGGCCACTGCTCCGGTGTGGTATACGAGTAAGCCGACACAGCCGGTAGAAAAAAGCCAGATCAGCCATATCGTTATCGACAGCAAGTGGGAAGGTAGCGTTGCATTTGAGCTCGAGCGAGAAAGAATGCCCGGGCTGGTTTCGTGGGTTAAGAACGATCATCTCGGTTTCGAGATTTACTATCTTTGGAAAGGTAAGGTGCATACCTACTACCCCGACTTTATTCTCAAATTTGAGGATGATAAATACTTCATACTCGAAGTAAAAGGTCAGAAGACTGAACAAGATGAAGCCAAGTGGGTGGCCACAAAGGAGTGGGTTCGTGCGGTTAATCTCTCCGGCAACTTCGGCACGTGGGACTTTCGGGCAATTGAAAAACCGAAGGATTTGTTTGATGTTGTGAATGGTGAAAAATAGTTATGACAAAAAGAATCAGCACTAAAATAGAAAAACCCGAACAACACTTTGATTCAGAAAAGGGCACTTTTTGTGTGTATGAAGTTTATCGCAAACAAAATAAAACAATTTACTATCTGCAAGGAGGTCAAGCAAAATTTCTTTCTAAAATTATTTTGAATGGCTATCAGGGTCTTCCCTCTGGGTTGTATCTAAACAGGAATGGTTACGGATTTGGTAAGAAAGGTACCTTTCTCTTGTCCGCTCTGAAAGATAATCTTGCTCCGAACAAGCTCTTGGAGTTTGCGATTACGAGTAAGAAAACAAAGTCGGTAAAGAAAAACACACTCAAAATTTCCGTCACACTGCCACTCATTGATGTAAAAAATCTCTTGGTACGACTAGGGCGTATAAACGAAGATAGCAATAATGATTTGAGGAGCGAGGTCGCATCGTTTTTAAGCACTAAATTTCCAAAACAAATAAAAATCTCCACAGAAGATTTTGATGATTATAAAGGTGGCGAAGTAGCCGCACTTCTTCGCAGGAAAAAAGTTGCGCAAAAACTGAATGAAGAAGATTTGGAAGCATTGAAAAACTTCTTCCCAAAGATTTTTGAGACATCGCTAAAGGGAAAAAGAAAAGGGGTCAAAGTTGAAAGGAACGCTCTTATCCAAAATACAAAAAAGATTACGGATAAGATTTTCCTCGACGAGGTCATAAAAGAGTTTGAAGCAAACCTCGCCAAGAAAACTATCTCGGAAGCTGAATGGCAGAAGTTCCTAAGCGAGAAGGTTTTTCGTTTCCTTGCGAACTATGTGACAACGATTGAAAAGCAAAATGTAAGCGTCAGCGTTAGTTATCCTGATTTTGTGTTGGCTGATGTATATGGGTTTGTAGATGTTTTTGAAATAAAACGGCACGAAACTCCTCTACTAACTCTAGATGAGAGCCATGATAATTACTACTGGAGGCCAGACATTGTGAAAGCGATTTCGCAGATTGAAAACTACATAGATGAGATTGTTAGAAACGCTGATGATTATGTTCGCGCTGTAAAGAGAAAGAAAAGCGTTGATATTCGCGTTGTCCGTCCGCGTGGATATATTATTGCAGGTACGAGTAAGCAATTCAAAAATAAGAAAGAGTCGGGTGACTTTAGAAAGCTTGGATGTGCATTAAAAAATATCAATTTTATCCTTTATGACGAACTTCTTGAAAATCTCAGGAATCTTCGTTCAAAGTTATAACTCTAAAAAATATGACAAATCTAAAACAACATTTGATCGAGGAAGCTACGAATAACATCACCGCCAAGGAACGGGAAATTCACGAATCTGATCAGGAACTTACCATATTAAGTGCAAAGCTCAAGGTCGAGAATAAGACCCTTGGCATGCAAGACCTAAAAGAGCATTTGAAAGAAGATTTTAAATACTCAGCTCAAGCTTTGGAGGGCATGGTCACACAGGAACAGCAAAGAAATACTGAACTCAAGAAAGAGCTTGAAATGATGAAATATCGCAAGGCGGTACTTGAGAGTCAATTTTCAGATAACGACTTGGATCGCCAATAAAATTATGGCCATAACCCAACAAGATAAAAAATATTGGACTCTGACAGCGGAAGAAACCGCGGAGTTTTTGGAGACGAACATCGAGAGCGGTTTATCCGCGCAAGAGGTCAAGGATCGTCTTTTGACTTTTGGAAAAAATACGATCAGCACTTCCAAAAGAGCAGTCGGATTGAAAATATTTCTCAATCAGTTAAAAAGTCCTTTAATTCTTGTTCTTATTGTAGCTGGCATCATTACACTGGCTGTTTCGCATTACCGTGATGCAATCTTTATTTTCGTAGCGGTGATCGTCAATTCCGCTTTGGGCTTCTATCAGGAGAATAAAGCGGAGCGTGCGCTTTCGGAATTGAAGACTTATCTCAAACAGCGAGCACGAGTTATTCGGGATGGCAAAGAACGGGAGATCGATGCAGAAGAGCTTGTACCCGGCGATATCATTCGGTTAGCACAAGGTGACCGTGTACCTGCTGATGCTCGGGTCATGTTTGTCAACGACTTCCAAGTCGACGAAGCGGTGCTTACCGGTGAATCTTTGCCGGTCTCAAAATCAACGGATCGATCGCCGGAGTCAGCAGGACTCTCGGATCAGAATTCTATGATTTTTGCTGGTACGCTCGTAACTCAAGGGGTATGCGCCGCGATAGTCTGCCGTACCGACTCAAGCACCGAGCTTGGTAAGATCGCCTCGCTTATCGCAACATCGGAGAACGAGAAGACTCCGCTTCAGAAAGCCATCATAAACTTCAGTATTTATTCAAGCATTGCCCTCGGAGTGTTGACGATTGTGGTATTCGGTATCGGTATTCTTGCCGGACACTCTCCCTTCGATATGTTCCTAACCTCCGTCGCTATCGCCGTGTCAGCCATTCCGGAAGGACTCCCAATATCTATGACTGTCATCCTTGCTGTCGGAGTAGAAAGAATGGCGAAGCGGAAAGGTGTGGTACGTAAGCTGGTTGCGGCTGAAGCACTCGGAAGTACCACGGTCATCCTCACCGATAAGACCGGCACTTTAACGATGGCAAAAATGGTGATGTCCAAGATCATCCCTTTTGAGATTGATGAACAGAGATTGATCGCCCGGGCTCTCACCAACGCAAACGTGCTTATCGAAAATCCGCAGGACGATCCAGAATCGTGGCGTATGAATGGCAGAATTATGGAGACCGCTCTTGTTCGTTCGGCTGGCATTCGAGGGATGACGTTTGCCGAGATCAACACTAAAGAGCATGTGCTTCAAACCATGCCGTTTAACGCAGTGCAAAAATTCTCTGTATCCTTGGTCAAGGAGTCAGGTAAACATCTACTCGTATTTTTCGGTGCGCCCGATATTCTACTCGGTCATTCCTCGCTTGATGCAAAAGAGAAGGAAGAGATGCTTCTGCAAATTGACTCCCTCGCACTTTCTGGAGAACGGGTGCTCGGTGTCGCAACTAAAGAAATTACCCATACGGAAAACTTTTCTCTTTCAAAAAACCTGTCACCATCGCATCTGTCATGGAGTGGCCTCATTACATTCCGTGATCCTATTCGGCCGGGCATCAAGCGTGCCATAGGCCGCGTGCGAGACGCCGGAGTCAAGACAGTGATTCTCACTGGTGATCATCGCGGGACAGCTATGGCCGTAGCCAAAGAGATTGGTATGAGAGTCGACGACAATTCGGTCTTAGACGCATCCGAGCTCGCAAAATTATCAGAAGAAGCATTGCGAGAGCGATTGCCGGGACTGTCTGTTATTTCCCGTGTTACGCCATTTGATAAACTCCGCATTGCCAAGCTCTATCAGGAAATGGGCGAAGTGGTAGCCATGACAGGCGACGGAGTGAATGATGCACCAAGCATCAAGCAAGCTGATGTAGGTATCGCTATGGGTTCGGGTACGGAAGTGGCGCAGAGCGTGGCAGACTTGGTGCTTCTCGATGATAACTTTGAAACTATTGTCGCCGCTATTGAAGAAGGTCGGCAGATTCTCGGTAATATCCGCAAAGTGCTTGTCTACTTGCTGTCTAACGTGACCGATGGACTAATCCTTATCGGCGGATCGCTTTTGACAGGCTTGCCTCTACCACTCAATCCGCTTCAGATCCTTTGGGTTAACTTCTTTACCGACAGCTTTCCAGCCGTTTCCTATGCGTTTGAAAAAGAGCCGGATGGTCTTAAGCATAAACCGCTAAAGAGAGGCAAAATAAAACTATTCGATCCGGTCATGAAATTCCTCATCCTTGCCATCGGTATCTCAACCAGCGCCCTGCTCTTTGTTATTTATTACGTTCTGATGCGACTCGGCTACGACGAGGCCATTGTCCGAACATTTATTTTTGCTGCCTTTGGCACATACACGTTGCTTGTTGCATTGTCAGTGCGAAGTTTGGACAGAAGTATTTTTTCGTATCCGTTGTTTTCAAACAAATATCTTAATGGCGGTATTCTCGTTGGTCTTGTTCTTATGGCTGTTGCCATTTATTTCCCCGGTCTACAAACAATTTTCAATACGGTGGCACTGCCTCTCAATTGGGTGATCGGTGTTGTATTGATCGGCCTCTTAAACATCATACTGATAGAGATCGCAAAGTGGTTCTTTAGAAGCAGACAAATTAATTCAGATAAAATACATATATGAATACACAAAATGAGAAAAATAATATAATGCGAGACTTAGGGGTTGTAGCCCTGAGCATTGTCATTGCCATTATTCTGGCAAAAACCGGTGC
>Ga0163199_1000417_pt1 | contig 27055 bp, 30 predicted proteins | sample PL_2010_150m_FD_113537 | JGI IMG/M metagenome (GOLD analysis project Ga0163199, IMG submission 113537) | Freshwater microbial communities from Powell Lake, British Columbia, Canada to study Microbial Dark Matter (Phase II) - PL_2010_150m | ecosystem: Environmental > Aquatic > Freshwater > Lake ...
ATTGCGCGATGATTACGAAAAAGCACCCTCTCCCGCGCTGTCGCGCACCCCTCTCCCGCTTGCGGGAGAGGGGCTGGGGGAGAGGGAAATTTAGGCCACAAACATGAACGAATCACACCACCACCATCACGATCACCACCACGCCCATGGCGAAGCCGCAGGCGGGCTGATGTGGTTTGCCGTAGCGCTGACCCTGGCCTTCGCCGCCGTGGAGGCAGGCGTCGGCTGGTGGGCAGGTTCGCTGGCGTTGGTGGCCGATGCCGGCCACATGGTCAACGATGCCGGGGCGCTGGTGATCGCGGCGGCGGCAGCGTGGGTCGCGCAGAAACCCGCCTCGCGGCTGCACAGCTACGGTTTGGGGCGGGCGGAATTCCTCGCCGCGCTGGTCAACAGCCTCGGCTTGCTGGCGCTGGTGGTGTGGCTGGCCGTCTCCGCCGTGCAGCGCCTGCAAACGCCCGTGCCGGTAATGGGCGAGGCGGTTTCGCTGACTGCGGCGCTGGGGCTGCTGATCAACATCGGCGTGGCATGGCTGCTTTCGCGCGGGGAACAAAACCTCAACACCCGTGCCGCGCTGCTGCATGTGATGGGCGATATGCTGGGTTCGGTGGCGGCGCTGATCGCCGGCGTGGTGATCGCCTACACCGGCTGGACCCCCATCGATCCCATCCTGTCGCTCGCCATCGGCGCGCTGATCCTGTTTTCCAGCCTGCGCCTGCTGCGCGAGGCGCTGCACGGGATCATGGAAGGCGTGCCGCTGCATTTGTCGCTGGAAGAAATCGGGCGGGAAATGGCGGCGCTACCCGGCGTGGTGTCGGTGCACGATTTGCACGTCTGGAGCGTGGCGTCGGAGAAAATCATGCTTTCCGCCCACTTGGTCGTCGAGGACCTGCAAGCTTGGCCGACGGTGCTGGAAAACAGCCGGAAGCTGTTGCATGAACGTTTCGAGATTGGGCATGTGACCTTGCAACCGGAAACGGTGCCGCAAGCGATCGTGCATTGGCATCTCGATCAATAAAGGAAATTTCAACATGCGAAAAAACATAGGAACCATCTGGGCGACTATCGCCGCCGCGCTGTGCGTGGTTGTCCCGGCCCATGCACAGAATTTCCCGGCGGCAACCGAACAACGGGAATTGATTTATTGTGCCGACAAAATGACCCACGAAGAGCGCGAAGCCTATCGGGCAAGTATGCGTGCGGCGCGGAGCGCGGAAGAGAAGGCGGCGCTGCGCCAGGCTCACCAGCAGGAAATGCAGGCGCGCCCCCGCCAACGCGGCGACGAAGCACCCTGCGAACCGTTGCGGCTGCGCTCGCGCGGGGGGAGGGGGCAATGACCCCCCTAACAGCCGGACTGGCGCTGATGGCACTTGCGCTAACCCTGCTTGCGGGCTGCTCCGCCCCCGCCCCGGAGATCAAGGGCGATCCGGGGCGCGGCGAAAAGCTTCACGAGGTCTGCCTCGATTGCCACGGCACCGGCCTTTACGCCTCGGCGGAGCGCAAGATCAAATCGTTACCGGCATTGCGCAGAGAAGTGGCGCGCTGGGGCGATTATTACAGCCCGGCATTGACGCCTCAGGATAACGAGGATGTGGTGGTTTATCTCAATGCGCAGTTTTATAAATTCTGAGCCGCGTTTCTGGACTTCCACGCAAGCGAAGTAGGGCGGATGAGCGAAGCGTTATCCGCCGTATGGGCTTCACTCATGACATTCGGCGGATAACGGCCTGCGGCCTCATCCGCCCTACCATGTATCCGCCTTACGCGCGTTTGGTTCAAAATGCCAGTTGTGCGAATCAAATAGCTTAAATCTTTTGAGATTCCTTCAACGCGACGTAACGCTCGCTGATAAAGCTTTCGATCGCACGAGTCAGGGCATTGCCCTTCAGGCTGCCAGCTTGTTCACGGAGCTTGGCAAGGAATTCATCTGCGCCGATTCCGGCGGCTTCCGCTACATCCAGCCACATGGATCGATCTCGCGACAGCGTGACGTCCTCCGGCATGGTCAGGCCCTCATCTTGCCAGCGTTGGCGCCAATTCGATGGCACCGCCTTCGATTCAATTTCGGCCTTTATCTGTGCAGCGGATTTTTCCGAGTCGGCACTGGGCGCGGGGATAGGATCGTTGTGGGATAACTTGGCCATGGCGAAGGAAACATCAAGTTTTCGCTGTACATCCGCTTCGGTCATGGGCTTTTCCCAGCCCACCATCCGCAAACGCATGCTCAAGTTCAAGAGGATATTTAACCGCGTGGATTGGGCCGGGGTCGCATTTTCGAAGCCAGCACTGCGTATGCTATTCATTTCCTGCTGAAAGCTATCCAGTAATTTCTGGTTTTCCGGCAAAAGCGGAAGCATCATGGGGCCGCTCGCTCCAAGACGGCCATTGGCCTTGATATCGTCCAGCTTTGCCTGTGCCTCGTCGATGACATCTTGGGGAAAGTCCTTATTGATCCATCGGACAAAGTCGTCCGCCAATTTGAAGCGGGGCTGTACACTTTGATCATTTTTTGCCGTCTCGCGGGCTGCGTCGGAAATGCTCACATTGCTGCTGGCGCTGCCGGTAGAGGTTACATCGGTAATGTCCTGGCGTGAGTTGGTTGTTGTGTTGTTGTAGACGTTTCCATTGGACTGAACTGCTGCTATAGCGCTCATGATCCCCTCCTGAAAGTTGTGATTCTGGCTTTATCTGAGGCGAGTCCGGCGGGATTAGACATACCGGCTTGCTCGGCAAGAAATTGCCGCCTGGTCGGCAAATTTTGCACGGATGCGGAAGCTAAGAGCAGCGATGAAGGGTATATAAGCACGGCCTTTCCAATGCTGGGTATTGGTTAATTGCTCAACCAGCAATCTACATGCCAGATATTGTTTGTCTCAATGCGCAGTTTTATAAATTCTGATTGATTCAGGATAGTGCTGGGGTGACTGCTCCTACGGCTCCCAGTGGGCTGCGGAGATGCGTAGGATGTGGTGAGCTTTGCGAACCGCATCAGTCGCGGGAATAAGGTGCCTTGAACGATGCGGTTCACTTGTACCCATTGCACCGCATCTACGGAGCTATTCATTCGGCGGATAACGGCCTGCGGCCTCATCCGGCCTACCATGTATTCGCCAAACGCGTGTCCCTATTTTCCGCCTTCCTTACTGCGCAGATAGTCGATCACCTTCTGCACTTTTGCTGATGGCTTGCCCACTGTGATGAGTCCCAACGGGCGATCAATGATGGGCGTTTCCACAACACGGGTATCTTTGGACTTATGAGCGCTGGACTCGCTTACGGCGGCGATGGCGTTCGATTTCAAAGCGACACCAGCATACTCTGTGGCTGCCGTGTCAGAGGTCAACACGATGGCACCCTTTCGCTCCACTCTGACCGGATATTCAGCACCGTCCATGATGGCCTTCTGGAACTCCGAACGTGTGGCCGAACCCACCGGGCCGGTAAGAACAAGTATTGGTTCATCATTGCCACCCAATTCCTTCCAGTTGATGATCTTCTGGGTGTAAATGGCGGCGAGTTGCTTCTTGCTGAGTTTCGTGATAGCCGTGTTTTTGGCGTTTACGATAACGACAATTCGGTCATGACCGAGTTTGGTAAAGACGAAGTTTTTGGGGAGTTTCGTAGCATCCTGAGCAAGAATCGCTCGCTTGTTTGCGCTTTTGATCGTTTCCGGCAGGGTCTCAGAAGAGCCGGAAGCGTCAGCCGCGCCCTTTGCGAGTTCCAACAGGCCTGCCCCCGATCCCTGGCATTTGAGTTCGAGTTCTATTCCCGTTGCTGCGCGTATGTCGTCACGGCTGGGTTCGAGGATGGATTTCTCCACCGTCGTCGAGCCGACGATCCGCACAGTGGTAGAGGGCTCGGCGGCTTGCACACCCAATGCACGAAAACCAAGCGCAATTACGACAAGTGGAACCACCAACGAACGAATGACTGAAGAAACCTGCATAGACAACCTCCTAAAAGCAAAGTCAAGCGATCTGAAATCAATCAATAAGTTAATGAGAGGGCTGGATTTTTAAAGACTCACTATTGAGCAGAGTACCCTTGGGGTATTACACATCCATGACAAAAATCGGTATTCGAACTGCCGCACTTGCAAATATCCGAAATGGCGTATATAGTTTGCTTCATGCTGGAAACCCAAGCCCTTTTCGATGTCCTGTCCGACGAAATCCGCCGCCGCACCCTCTGCCTGCTGCTCAAGGAAGGCGAGTTGTGCGTGTGCGAGTTGTTCCAGGCGCTCGCTCTGCCGCAGCCCAAGGTGTCGCGCCATCTCGCGGTGATGCGCGATGCCGGGGTGCTGTCGGTGCGGCGCGAAGGGACGTGGGTGTTTTACCGGTTGGATGCGCAGTTGCCGCTGTGGTCGTACAAAGTGATCGAGAATATGGCGCAGGGGGTGTCCTTCACAGAGGATGCGCAGCGCCTGGAAGCCATGCCCAACCGTCCGGTGCGCTGCTGCGTCTGATTTTTTATCCTTATTAATGCGATTTGTCATATATATGCAACGGCGAATTGATAGCTTGCTTGTTTAACAATTTTCGGGGGAATTACAGCCATGAGCGACAAAACCTACAACGTCCTGTTTCTTTGCACCGGCAATTCGGCGCGTTCGATACTCGCCGAGGTGCTGCTCAACCATCTCGGCAAGGGGCGCTTCCGTGCTTACAGCGCCGGCAGCTTTCCGGCAGGGGCGGTCAATCCGTTCGCTATCGAAATACTGCAAAAAAGCAAGCTGCCGGTAGCCGGTTTGCGCAGCAAGTCGTGGGACGAGTTCGCCGCGCCCGGCGCGCCGGAGTTCGATTTCGTTTTTACCGTGTGCGATAACGCCGCCGGCGAAGCCTGTCCGGCCTGGCCCGGCCAGCCGATGACGGCCCACTGGGGGATCGAGGATCCGGCCGCTGTCGAGGGTGGCGACGAGGACAAGCGCAAGGCTTTCCATGACGCACTCACGCAACTTAACCGCCGTCTGTCGATTTTCATCAGCCTGCCGGTGGAAAAACTCGACAAGCTGTCGTTGAAGCAACAGCTCGACGACATCGGGCGTTTACGCGAAAAAGGGGAATAAAGCCATGAGTGCGCAATGCGAAGTTGCCGCCAAAACCGCCAGCGGTGCGGCGATGGGGTTTTTCGAGCGCTATCTGACGGTGTGGGTGCTGCTGTGCATCGTCGCCGGCATTTTGCTCGGGCAGCTTTTCCCGGCGCTATTCCAGGCGGTCGGCAAGATGGAAGTGGCACAGGTCAACCTGCCGGTGGGGGTGCTGATCTGGGTGATGATCATCCCGATGCTGGTGAAGATCGACTTCGGCGCATTGCATCAGGTCAAGGCGCACTGGCGTGGCATCGCCGTGACGCTGTTCGTCAACTGGGCGGTCAAACCGTTTTCGATGGCGTTTTTTGCCTGGCTGTTCATCCGCCATTTCTTTGCGCCTTTTCTGCCGGCGGAACAGCTCGACAGCTACGTCGCCGGACTGATCCTGCTCGCCGCCGCACCCTGCACGGCGATGGTGTTCGTGTGGAGTCAGCTGTGCAAGGGCGATCCGTATTTCACCCTGAGCCAGGTGGCGCTCAACGACACCATCATGATCTTCGCCTTCGCACCGCTGGTCGGGCTGCTGCTCGGCCTGTCCGCGATCATTGTGCCGTGGGATACGCTGTTTGCTTCGGTGGTGCTGTACATCGTCATCCCGGTTGCTATCGCCCAGTTGTGGCGCAAATTCTTGCTGAAAAAAGGGGAGAGCGCTTACCAGGCGGCGCTGGCGAAAATCGCGCCGTGGTCGATTTCGGCGCTGCTGGTCACGCTGGTACTGCTGTTCGCTTTCCAGGGGGAAGCGATCATCAAGCAGCCGTTGGTCATCGCCTTGCTCGCGGTGCCGATTTTGCTCCAGGTGTTCCTCAACTCGGGGCTGGCCTATTGGCTTAACCGGCGTTTCGGCGTGGCTTACAGCATCGCCGGGCCGTCCGCGCTGATTGGGGCGAGCAACTTTTTCGAGCTGGCGGTGGCGGCGGCGATCAGTCTGTTCGGCTTCGAGTCCGGCGCCGCCTTGGCGACGGTGGTCGGGGTGTTGATCGAGGTGCCGGTGATGCTGGTGGTGGTGAAAATCGTTAATCGGACGCAGGGTTGGTACGAGGCAGGCGTTAACTCAGAGGGGATGCATGTTTAAAGGATTCTTGCGGCTGGCGGCCATTCTCCTCGGCCTGGGCTGTGCCTCGCTCGTCCATGCCGATTTCCAGCCCAAGGCGGAGCGGGTGGCGGATAACGTGTATGCCTTGATCGGCCCCCTGGGACAGCGCAGCGCGGATAACGACGGCCTGAACGCCAACTTCGGCTTCGTGGTGACGCGGTATGGGGTGATCCTGATCGACTCGGGCGCCAGCCGGCTAGGTGCGGAAAAAATCGCCCGCGCTATCCGCGCGGTGACCGGCCAGCCAGTGCGCTGGGTGGTCAACAGCGGCAGCCAGGATCACCGCTGGCTGGGCAACGATTACTTCGCCGCGCAGGGCGCCGAGCTCATCGCCCTGAACCGTACCGCCGCCACTCAGGCGCGCTTTGCCGAACAACATCTGGATGGACTCAAGCGCTTTCTCGGGGCGCGCCTGGACGGCACCCGCGCGCTGCCGGCGCAGCGCACCCTGAGCGGCGAAGAGGCGATCCTTGAGTTGGGCGGGGAAACCTTGTTGCTGCGCTACACCGACGCCCATTTCCCTGGCGATGCGATGGTGTGGTTGCCCAAGCGGCGCATCGCCTTCAGCGGCGATTTGGTGTACGTCGAACGCATCCTCGGGGTGTTGCCCTGGTCCAGCGTGATTAACGGGCAGAAAGCCTTCCGCACCATGGAGGCGTTGCAGCCGGCCTTGATCGTTCCCGGCCACGGCAGCGTCTGCGATCTCCCGCAGGCGCGGCGTGAAAGCGGCGATTACTACGATTTCCTGGTGGAAAAGGTGGGGGGCGCCGCCCGCGACATGCAGCCGATGAGCGAGGTGCTCGACCGTTACGCGGAAGTGCCGGTTTTCCGTCACCTGGAAAACTATGGCGAACTGCATCGCGCCAATATGAACCGCGCCTTCACCGAATTCGAGGCGCTGCCATGAAAGGAAAACAGGATGTTTGAAGCGCTGGCCGACTGGCTGATCTACGACACGGCGGGCCTGCAAGGCACGCCGCATGGCGATGCCCTGCATTTCTTCGTGATGGACGTGACCAAGATCCTGTTCTTGCTGACCTTGGTGATCTACCTGATGGGCCTGCTGCGCGCCTTGCTCAAGCCGGAGACGGTGCGCGAGTTCATCCGCAATCGCGGCAATATCTCCAGCCGTTTTATGGCCGTGGGGCTGGGCGCGGTGACGCCGTTCTGTTCCTGTTCGTCGGTGCCGCTGTTCATCGGTTTCGTCGAGGCCGGGATACCCTTGGGCGTGACTTTGTCGTTCCTGATCGCCAGCCCGATGGTCAACGAGGTGGCGGTGGTGGTGCTGGCTTCGGTGATCGGCTGGAAAATGACGCTGATTTATGTGGTCACCGGTTTGAGCGTGGCGCTGCTCGGCGGCTTTGTGCTGGAGCGCTTCAAGCCGGAGCGCTGGGTCGAGGAATACGTATGGAACATCCACATGGGCAAGGTGAAGGCCGCCGCCGAGGATAATTCGCTCAAGGCGCGCCATGCCTACGCGATGAGCCAAGTGCGAGAGATCGTCGGGCGTATCTGGAAATTCGTGCTGATCGGCGTCGGCGTGGGATCGCTGATGCACGGCTACGTGCCGAAAGAGTTGATCGTCAGCGTGGCCGGCGATGGCAGCGTGTGGTCGGTGATCGTCGCGGTGCTGATCGGCGTGCCGTTGTATTCCGACGCGGTGGGCATTATCCCGGTGGCCGAGGTGCTGCTGCAAAAGGGCGTGCCGCTGGGTACCGTGCTGGCCTTCATGATGGCGGTGGTGGCGTTGTCCGCGCCGGAAATGCTGATCCTGCGCAAGGTGATGAAATGGCCGCTGCTGGCGCTGTTCGCCGGGTATCTCGCCACCGCGTTCGTGATCGTCGGGGTTTTGTTCAATTCGTTGAGAGGAATTATATGAGCGCGGAACTGCATCCTTCCATCGTGGCTTTGGTGTCGCTGGCGTCCAATATCGCCGCGAACCATCCCAAACAGGGTTTGTGCCAACTGGACAAACTGAAGCAATACGGCGTGGCGCAAGAGCAGATCGATGCAGTGATCGAAATTGCCCGTCACATTCGCGACGAAGCGGGGCAAAGCCTGGACGCGAGCTTCGATGAGGCGCGCGGGCTGGAAAACGCCAAGGCGAAAGTATCGGCCATCCCGGTTAGCGGCGGTGCCTGTTGCACGCCGACGCCGGGCGGGCAGGCGTGTTGTTGAAAATGGAGAAATGAGGTGAAAGAAATCAAGGTGTTGGGTTCCGGCTGCGCCAACTGCAACAACACGGTGAAGCTGATCGAGGAAACCGCCAAGGAGATGGGCGAAATGATCAACCTGGAAAAAATCACCGACATGGCGCAAATCCTCGGCCATGGCGTGATGTCCACCCCCGGCGTGATGGTCGAAGGCTGGCTGGTGCACAGCGGCGGCGTGCCGAGCAAGGCGCAGGTGCAAATGTGGCTGTCCGCCAGTGCCGACAGTTGCGGCTGCGGCGATGATGGAAATTGCGGCTGAAGGGAATAAAACGATGAAAACCGTATTGATTTTATGTACCGGCAACTCCTGCCGCAGCCAGATGGCCGAGGCGCTGGTGAACCACGACCTGCAAGGGCAGGTGCGCGCCTTGTCCGCCGGCACCCGTCCGCAGCCCAAGGTGGCCGACGGCGCGATTCAGGCGCTCAAGATGGCCGGACTTGCCAGCGACGGACTGTATCCGAAAGATGTCGAGGTGGTGATGGGCGAGGAAATCGACCTGGTGGTGACGGTGTGCGACAACGCCAGGGAAAGCTGCCCGGTGTTCCCCCGCCCGGTTCCCAAGCTGCACATGCCGTTCCACGACCCGCACGGCGAACCATTGGAAAGCTTCGAACGGGTAAGGGACGAAATCCGGGCGCGCTTGATTCCCGAATTGAAGCAGCGCTTTGCACTGTAAACCCCACATGGCGCAGAGGGAAAGCAGTGTAGGGTTCTCCTGGGCGTACTGGGCTGATGGCTGGCGCTGATCCGCTGAACTTCGGCGCGAATTGCGCCTCTTAACCAGCGAAGGCGGTAATAATGGCGCCCTTTGTCCCTGTTTGAGGAGTGCGATCATGTCTTGTTATCCGCGTCCTCCCCTGTTGGTCTTTTTGAAGGGAGTGATCATCATGTCTTGTGTTCTTGCTCAAGCTGCCGCGCATGGGGCGGAAATCCCCGATTTTTCTGGTCACCTGTCCCCGACGACGCCTCAGGGCGAACAAATTGCCGTTCTGGCTGGCGGCTGCTTTTGGGGGGTGGATGCCGTCTACAAGCACATCAAAGGGGTTTCGAAGGTGGTTTCGGGGTATTCCGGCGGCGAGCGGGCAACGGCCAGCTACGCAGCCGTCGGCACGGGAACCACGGGCCACGCCGAGTCGGTGAGCATCACCTACGACCCGGCCAAGGTGTCCTATGCCCAGTTGCTCAAGGTGTTTTTCTCCGTGGCGCACAACCCTACCGAATTGAACCGGCAGGGGCCGGACAGGGGAACCCAGTACCGCTCGGCGATCTTCTACGCCAACGACGAGCAGAAACAGATCGCGCTGGCCTATATCGAGCAACTCAACCAGGCCGGGGTATTCCCCGCACCTATCGTCACCCAGGTGGCGCCGCTGAAAGCGTTCTACCCGGCGGAGGATTACCATCAGAATTACCTGACGCTGCATCCCGATCAACCCTATATCGTCATCCACGACCTGCCGAAGCTGCAGCAGCTTAGAAAGCAGTTTCAGGATATTTATCGATAGGGAGGGGTTTCGGCGCAACGCCGGTCGATTCGCACGCCGCAGCAAAACGCGGCTTTTTTGCGCGCTGAAAAGTGCCGCGTTTCCATGTCCCAATCAATTTTGCCTGGGTTGGCCGGGTGGCTTATGATAGCGGCGATGCCTCGATTGAGGATTTTTCATGGGCTTTCCTCGTTCCTCGCGACTATTCCATAAGGACTCTTAAATGACTTGGTATGGCCTGTTGGCCGTTGGCGCCGGTGCGGCAGTAGGGGCATGGTTGCGCTGGTGGTTCGGCATTCTGTTCAATCCGTTGTTTCCCACGCTGCCGCTCGGGACGCTGGCGGCCAACCTGATCGGCGCTTATGTGATGGGGCTGGCGATGGCGTTTTTTGCCGAACATCCGGCCTTGCCGCCGGAAGCGCGCTTGTTGCTGGCGACCGGGTTTCTCGGCGGGCTGACCACTTTCTCCACCTTTTCGGCGGAAACCGTGACCTTGCTGTTGCGCGCCCAGTACGGCTGGTCGGCGGCGATCATCGGGGCGCATGTGATGGGTTCGCTGGCGATGACGATTTTCGGTATTTGGACGGTGAAACTTTTGAAAGGATAGAGCAATGCATGGCGCGTGGATGCAAGGCACCTGTGTGGCAATTTTCGTCGGCGAAATTCAGCGTCACGAGGGTACGCTGCTCTTCGAGTGGTTGCTGGAACAGGCACAGAAAATCGGCATAAAGGGCGGCACGGCGATGCGCGCCATAGCCGGTTACGGACGGCACGGCAGGCTCCACGAGGAGGCTTTTTTCGAGTTGGCCGGCGATCTGCCGGTGGAAGTCAAATTCCTGGTCAGCGATGAACAGGCAAACGCCTTGCTAGAGCTGGTGCGGGAACACAAGCTTAATCTGCTTTTCGTCAAAACGCCGGTCGAATACGGCGTGACGGGCTGATCGGCTATTCCTTCAGCGTAGCGGGAGCAGCATCGGATTAAACGCCTTGGACAGCAGCATCACCTTGCTCCCCACCGCCAGGCAGGCGACTTCCTCCGCCGTGGCGATGACCTTGACGATCTGATTGCCGACCAGCACGGAGACGGCGAACACCACGTCGTTGGGCGCGATTTCCAGTACTTCGCCGGTAAACGTGAATTTGCCGCTTGCTTTGTGTTCGGCGAACACCTCGGCGGGCTTGCCGTCCTGCGCGATACGTCCTTGTTCCAGCAACAGCACGCGGTCGGCGAGCTTGAACACTTCGGCGAGATCGTGGCTGACGATCAGGGTGGTGATGCCGAACAAGCGATGCAGCTTGAGGATTTCGTCCTGCAAGCGCAGGCGGGTTTCTCCGTCGAGCGCCGACAGCGGCTCGTCGAGCAGCAGCAGGCGCGGCTTGCGCGCCAAGGCGCGGGCCAGGGCGACGCGCTGGCGCTGTCCGCCGGAAAGCGCTACGGGCTTGCGTCCTTGCAGTTCGGTCAGCCCGGTCAGGTCGAGCAGTTCGTCGACCAGTTGCTTGTCCTGGCCATCTTCCAGGGCGAATTCCAGGTTGCCGCGCACCGTCATGTTGGGAAACAGCGCGTAGTCCTGGAAGACGAATCCGACTTTTCTTTGTTGCGGCGGCAGCGCGATGCCGGCGTCGCTATCGAACCATACTTCGCCGTCCACCACGATGCGTCCCGCTTCCGCTTCAGTCAATCCCGCCAGGATGCGCAGCAGGGTGGTCTTGCCCGCGCCTGATTTGCCGAACAGCGTGATGAACTCGCCCGCCGCGACGCGGAAAGCGACATCGAGCCGGATATTCCCTTCGGCGGTGTGCAGGGCCTTTTGCGCGGCGAACTCGATCATGTCGGCCTCAAATAGCGTTTGTTGACCAGGTAAACCGTCATCAGCACGACGAAACTGACGGCGAACAGCACCCCGGCGTAGAAATTCGCGGTAGCGTAGTTGAGGCTTTCCACCTCGGTGAAGATGGCGATCGAGGCGACCCGCGTTTCGCCCGGAATGTTGCCGCCGATCATCAGCACCACGCCGAACTCGCCGACGGTGTGGGCGAACGACAGCACGATACCGGACAACAGCGCCGGTTTGACGTTGGGCAGCAGTACGCGGAACAGCGTTTGCCGGCGCGATTTGCCGAGCGTGTAGGCGGCTTCGGCAAGTGAGGCGGGCAGACTCTGGAACCCTGCTTGCAGCGGCTGCACCATGAAGGGCAGGCTGAAAATTACCGAGCCGACCACCAGCCCGGCGAAGGAAAACACCAGGCGCAGATGGAACTGGCTGTCGAGAAAGGCGCCGAGCGCGCTTTGCGGGCTGAACGCGAGCAGCAGGTAAAAGCCCAGCACCGAGGGCGGCAGCACCAGCGGCATGGACACCAGGGTTTCCGCCACGGCCTTGAGGCGGCAGCGGGTGAACGCCAGCCACCATGCCAGCGGCACACCGACGATCAGCAAATCAGGGTGGTCAGCGCCGCCAGCTTGAAAGTCAGCCACAAGGGTTCCCAATCAAGCGTCATGGCCGTCCTCCACGAGCGTCACTTCGTTGGCCTTGACCAGCCCTTCCACCGCGTCGCCCGGCGCGAGTTCCAGGCGTTCCACCGAGCGTGTGGTGATCACCGAAACCACGGAATGGCCGCGATAATTCAGGCGCACCTCGGAAAGCAGCTTGCCCTTGCGGATAGACTCGACGCGTGCCGCCATGCGGTTGCGCAGGCTGATCCGCCCGGACAGGTTTTTCGCCAGCGATACCTCGGTTTCCTTGAACAGCACCGCCACCGGGCTGCCGTTTTTCAGCCATGCGGCGCTTTCCGGCGTTTCGACCAGAATGGCGGTGAACAGGTCGCCTTCCACCTCGACATCGACCAGGGAAAGTTGGTCGGTCGATTCGACGAAAGCGATGATGCCGTGCAAGCGGTTCATTCCTGATTCCTCAGTGTACTAACGGAGATTCCTGTTCGGCGGGGCAAGTTTCGCTGATCCAGTAGTCGGGGTTCACCAATCTGCCTGCGCAATCACCATGCGCACCTGCTTCGTATTTGCGCACCAGCCATCCTCCAGTATAAAGCCGCCATGCGGTGATTTCCTGGCGATAGGCTTCGTTTTCGTCGTACAACCCTTCCTCGTCGAAGCGCTCACGGCCAAGCGCAAAGGCATGGTGGTAATAACACATTATGCCGAGATGGTCGTAGCCCTTGATTCGCCGCGCGCTGGCCTCCTCGTCCACGAACTGCTCCAGTGCCACCGGCGCTACCGTGGCGGGACCGCTTTCCCGAGGCAGGCCGGTTTTCCAATTATAACTGTGCATGGGATATTCTCCTGGCAGGGATTTTTCGGCTCAAGGTAACAGGTAGCCATGCGTCGCGAAGATGGCGCGTGCCTTGGGCGAGAACAGGAAATCGTAAAATTTCCTGGCCGCCGCCGGGGCGGTTTCCTGGCCGTGCTTGAGGATCACTGCGCCTTGGGCGATCGGTTCGACCGGCGCTTCCTTGATTTCCACCCATTTGCCCTTGCCCTGCATTTCCTTCGATGCCGCCACCGACTTGGCGTTGAAGCCGACATCCACCACTTGGGTCAGCACGTAGGTGGCCGACTGGCTGATGCTTTCGGCGTACACCAGCTTGGATTTCAGCGCTTCGTCGAGCTTGAGATGGGTCAGCAGCTTCATCGTCTCGCGCCCGTAGGGAGCAGTCTTGGGGTTGGGGACGGCGATCTTCTCCACGCGCTTGTCGGCGAGCAGGGCTTTCCAGTCGGACAAATCGAGATCCTTGGCCGTCCACAGCACCAGGATGCCGGAGGCGTACAGCCTGGGCGGGGCGGTGGCGAAGCCGGATTTGAACACTTCTTCGGGAAAACCCATATCGGCCGAGACGAACACGTCGAAGGGCGCGCCGTTCTTGATCTGCGCGGTCAACGCGCCGGATGCGGCGAAGATCGGTTTGAGGTCGATGCCGCTTTCCTTCTTGAATTCGGCCTGCAAATCGTCGAAAGCGAATTTCACGTTGGGGGCGACCGCCACGGTGAGGGATTCGGCCAAGGCGGGTGTTGCAATGAATGCCAGGAGGCAAAGCAGTGTGCGGAATAGTTTCATGTCTTAGCTCCTCAAACAGTGACGCCGACAATCACGCTGGACGCCTTGAACACCGCGCAAGCACGGATTCCTTCGGTCAATCCGAGTTCGTCGACGCTTTCGTTGGTAATCATCGCGGTAACGAGGTCGCCGCTTTCCAGTTTGATTTGCACTTCGCTGTTCACCGCGCCCTTGACCAGCTTGGCGACGGTGCCGCACAGGCGGTTGCGGGTCGAAAGACGGATGCTGGGATCGTCCGGGGTAATGATGACCCACGGCGCCTTCACCAAGGCCCAAGCCTCCCCGCCGACCTTCAGGCCGAGATTTTCGACGCTTTCGTGGGTGATGACGGCAACGATCTTGTCCTTGCCGTTCAGATCGATATCGACCTCGGCATTGATCGGGCCGCTTTGGATGGCGCTGATCCGACCGCGGAACTGATTTCTGGCACTGGTTTTCATGATGATCTCCATCTATTGGTTGTATTGCATTGAATATAGCGATTGGCAAACAAACCCGCGTAAGCATTACAGCAATGGCCGTGCCAACCTCTTTGAAATATACCTCATCGCGCCGCCAAACGCTGTATACAGGGCTTTGCGGCAATTTCTCCGGCAGCGGAATGGTTAAACTACGCGCACCGTAATGTATCGTTAGATATAACGGCTGCACCGATTCTGTGCGGCAAAGGGTGGGCTGTCAAGTCAATGCGGGTTTTCAGGCGGTGCGCTGGTGAGGTGGCTGCGGATCGCTGCCATATCCTCTTCCGTGACGGACAGGGTCTTGCGTTCCATTTCCCGGTAGCGATGCAGGATTTCGCGTCCGAGGTCGGTAATTTGTGCACCGCCGCCGCCTTTGCCGCCGGTGGCGGTGCCGACCAGCGGCGTTCGGAAACACTGATTCAAGGTGTCCACCAGTAGCCAGGCACGCCGGTAACTCATGTTCATCCGTCGCGCGGCGGCGGAAATCGAGCCGGTTTCCGCTATCAGTTCCAGAAGGTCGGCCTTTCCGGGGCCGATGGCGATAGCTTGATCGAACAGCACGCGCAGGCGGGGAACGAGTTTTACGGTCATGTTTGCCTCAGTTGGATAGGATGGTCATGATCTGATTAATTTAAGTAAACCCAGCGGTTCAGCAGCGTTCTTGCCATCCCGATGACTTCCGATGCCGTCAATCCGATGGGTCCTATCCCTTGCTCGACCAGCGCGTCGGCGGCGGCGCCGTGCAGGTAAACGGCCAGCAGCAAGGCATCGAGCGGCTTCACCCGCTGGGCGATCAGTGCCGCGATCATGCCCGACAGCACATCGCCCATGCCGGCGCTGCTCATGCCGGGGTTGCCGGACGGATTGACGAACCAGCAACCGTCCGGGGCGGCGCAGATGCTGCCGGCGCCTTTCACCACGACCCAGCTATTGAAGCGCTGGGCGAGCCGGATGGCCGTAGCGACGCGGTCTTGCTGCACATCGTGGGTGCCGATGCCCAAGAGACGCCCCGCCTCGGCGGGGTGAGGGGTCAGAATGCTGGCGCCTTGGCGGCTTTGCAACAGCGATTGCAGTTCCACCGAGGCGGCAATCAGGTTGAGCGCATCGGCATCGAGTACCAGCGCGGTTTCGCTTTCCAAGGCCCGCCGCAACAGGGCGATGGCCGCTTCCGTTTGTCCCAGACCGGGGCCGGCTGCCAGGCAGTGCAGTTTGTCTTGGTCGAAGAGTCGTTGCGGGCTGCACAGCATCAGTTCCGCTTGCGCCGGATCGCAGGCAGGTGCCTGCTCGGCCAGCATCGCTACATACACCAGCCCGGCGCCGCAGTGGAGGGCGGCACGCCCTGCCAGCAACGCCGCGCCGCACATGGCCTCGGCCCCGCCGAGGATGCCGACGCTGCCCGCCAAGCCCTTGTGGCTGTTGCGCGGACGCGGCGGCAGCACGGCGGCAACGCGCTGGTCGAGCAGTCGGCCTTGCGGCGGCAGCAACGCAGGCGGATCGAGGCCGAGGTCGGCGACATGGATTTCGCCGCTATCCTCCGTCCCGTAAGCGGTGAGCAGCCCCGGCTTGAGGGCTATGAAGGTGAGGGTGTGGCTGGCGCGCACGGATGCACCGAAGCGCTGACCGCTATCGGCATCCAACCCGCTCGGCACATCCAGCGCCAGCACGGGCAAGCCGAGGCGGTTGATGTGCCTGACCAGTTCCAGATAACGCTCGCTCAAATTGCGCGCCAGGCCGATGCCGAACAAGCCGTCGACGACCAGATCCCAACGCCCGTCTGTCGGGATAGTGTCGAGCAGGGTGCCGCCTGCGGCTAGCCAGGCGCGGAGTGCCGCGGCAGCATCGGTAGGCAGCTTGGCGGTGTCGCCGGAAAACACCACGCTAACTCGAAACCACCAGGACTGGAGAAGGCGCGCCGCCACTAGCGCATCGCCGCCGTTGTTGCCGGGGCCGGCGAGGATCAGGATGCGGGTGCCGTCACCGATAATCTCGCTTGCCAGTTTGGCGGCGGCCAGTCCGGCGCGCGCCATCAGGTCGGTATGGCCATGTTGCAGCGCTGCCTGTTCCAACTTGCGGATGGCGGATGCCGGATAAATGGCTGAAAACCTGGAGGGCTTGGATGTGTTCATAGAAATAGCCACAAATCCTAAACTAATATAGGATTCAGCGGTAGCCGACGGCTTGGTTATTCGTCATTCAAGGATAAAAATGGTTACGGAAAGTCCGAAAAAATCGAACTCCGATAGTGAAATACGCTTGCGCGCGGTGCTGGATGGCGTCTTGGACGGCATCATCACCATCAACGAGATGGGCATCATCGAATCCTTTAACCGCGCTGCCGAGCGGATTTTCGGCTATGCCGCCGCCGAAGTGATCGGCAACAATGTCAAAATGCTGATGCCGGAGCCTTATCACGGCGAACATGACGGCTATCTCCACAATTACCGCAACAGCCGTGTCAAAAAAATCATCGGTATCGGTCGTGAGGTGGCAGGGCGGCGCAAGGACGGTTCAACTTTCCCGATGGATCTGGCCGTTACGGAAGTGCCGCTGGGCGCCGAACGCATGTTCACCGGGATCGTGCGCGATATCACCGAACGCAAGCAGGCAATGCAGGAGGTCAGTCGCTTCAAGGGCATCCTCGACAATACGCTCGATATGATTTTCATGTTCGACCCGGAAACTTTCCGTTTCGTTTACCTGAACAAGGGGACGGTGGCGTCCCTCGGCTATGCCCGCGAAGAGCTATTGGCTATGCACGCCTGGGAGATCAAGCCGCACATGCCGGAACAGGTGTTCCGCTCTCATGTCGCGTCACTGCTGAATGGCGACAGCCCGTGGCTGAATTATGAAACCATTCATCGCTGCAAGGATGGCAGCGAATTGCCGGTGGAGGTGTTCCTGCAGCTGGTTGAAGAAGAGGGCGGAAAGCGACTGTTCGTGGCGATTGCGCGCGACCTGACGGAGCGCCGCAAGATCGACAAGCTGAAGAGCGACTTCATTTCCACCGTCAGCCATGAGTTGCGCACCCCGTTGACCTCGATTCGCGGCGCGCTGGGGCTGGTGCGCGGCGGGGTGGCGGGCGAGTTGCCGGCGCAGGCCAAGCCGATGATCGAGATCGCCTATAACAATGCCGAGAGGCTGGTGCGTCTGATCAACGATATTCTCGACATGGAGAAGATCGAATCCGGCAAGATGCATTTCGAGATGAAAGAGCATGAACTCATGCCGCTGATCGAACAGGCACTGGAAGCCAATCACGCCTATGGCGAGCAATATCGGGTGCGCTTCACTCTGGCTGAAAAGTTGCCTGGATGCAAAGTCAATGTGGATGCCGACCGGCTGTCGCAGGTGCTGGCCAATTTGTTATCCAACGCCGCCAAGTTCTCGCCGCCCGACGACGAGGTGGTGGTGACGGTGAAGGCCGCCGACGCGATGACCCGAGTGGCGGTGAGCGATCACGGCAGCGGCATCCCTGAAGAATTTCGCGGACGGATTTTCCAGAAATTCTCCCAGGCGGATTCCTCCGATACCAAGAAAAAGGGCGGAACCGGCTTGGGATTGAGCATTACCAAGGCTATCGTCGAGAAAATGGGGGGGGTGATCGGTTTCGACAGTGTACCCGGGCAGGGTACGACTTTTTACTTCGAACTGCCGAATGTCAGCGAGCAGGAGAAAAATTCTCTCATCGACGCTGTTTCCTTGCCGCCGCGCATCCTGATCTGCGAAGATGATAGTGAAACGGTCGCGCAACTGCGCGAGATGATGGAGCGGCGAGGCTATCGTGTGGATGTCGCGGGGAGTGCCGAAGAGGCCAAGGACATGCTGGCCGGCCAGCATTACCACGCCATGACGCTGGATATTAGCTTGCCGGGGCAAGATGGGCTGTCGTTGGTGCGGGAACTGCAAGCCGATGAGCATTCTGCCGGGTTGCCTATCCTGATGATCTCCGCCAAGGCCAGCGCGGAGCGCGAACGGCTGGGTGATGGCGTCGAGGTGCTGGATTGGCTCGACAAGCCGGTTAGCCCGGAGAAGGTGTTCGCGGCCTTGCGGGAGCAGACCGCGAATGCCGTCGGGTTGCCGGTGATTCTGCATGTGGAAGACGATCCCGATATTCGGCAAGTGGTGAAAACGCTGATCGGGGAAAAAGGCGCCGTGATTACCGCGCCCTCCCTGGCTGCTGCCAGAACGTTGCTGGAAAGGCGGCATTTTGATTTGGTGATCCTCGACATCGGTTTGCCGGATGGCTCCGGGCTGGATGTGTTGACTTTTGTCGACGATAAAAAACTGGCCGTGCCAGTGCTGATTTTCTCCGCGCATGAAATCGACAGCAATTTGGCAGCGGAAGTCGATGTCGCCTTGGTGAAATCCCGGACGAGCAACCAGTGCTTGCTGGATACCATTATGACCATGATTGCTAAACATGACCGTAAAGTCCGATAAATCCACCGTGCTGCTGGTGGCGACTTATGATCCGCATATCAACCGTTCTTGACAAAAAGGGATGAGGAGATGGTTGAACTGAAAAAAATTCTCTACGTGGAAGACGAGCCGGACATCCAGGCGGTGGCCAAGCTGGCGCTGGAGATGGTCGGCGGTTTTACGCTGGAAGTGTGCAGTTCCGGCCAGGAAGCCTTGGACAAGGCAGCGGGATTCGCGCCGCAATTGATCCTGCTCGACGTGATGATGCCGGGTATGGACGGCCCGGCTACCCTCGCGGCGTTGCGCGAGTCGCCCGATCTGGATGCAGTGCCGGTGATTTTCATGACCGCCAAGGTGCAACCGGGCGAAGTGGCGCATTACAAGGAACTGGGTGCGGTGGATGTGATTCCCAAGCCGTTCGATCCGATGGATTTGTCGGACACCATCCGGAAAATTTGGGAAGATTGCCATGGATGAGGATAAAGCCGCCAGGATGCAGGCGCAGCTAGCGGCGATGCGAGAGACTTATGCCTTGCAGTTGCCTGAGAAAATCCGCCAGATCGAGGAAACCTGGACCGGTTTGCAAAATGAGTGGAACGATGAAACGTTCCAGACTCTGCATCGCATGGTGCATAGCCTGACCGGTTCCGGGGCTACATTCGGTTTTACCATGCTGAGCGAAGCGGCCCGCACGCTGGAGATACTCATCAAGGGGTTGCTTGCCGAGGGCAAAACGCCGCTTTCTCCCGCCCATCGTGGCGAACTCGGGGTTTACCTGAAAGCGCTCAGGGATGCTTCGCATAATGCCGATCTCAAGAAGTCGGCGAAAGATGCGGCGGCGCCGGGCGCGCCTCATTGCGACGCCAATAACCGGCTGATTTTCCTGGTGGACGACGATGTTCATCTCGCGGAGAACCTCGGGTTGCAGATTAGCTATTTCGGCTACACGGTTCGGGCGTTTCCCACGCTCGGAGAGGCCTTCAGGACGATTATCCAGACTCCGCCGTCTGTGCTGTTGCTGGATATAGATTTTCCCGAAGATAGCCTGGGTGGCTTCAACCTGCTGGAGCAGATCAACCGGGAAATCGGCTATATCCTTCCTACCATTTTCATCTCCGTGCATGGTGAATTGGAATACCGCCTGAAAGCGGTGCGCGCTGGCGGTTCTGCCTATTTCAACAAACCGCTGGATGCCGCCGTTCTGATCGACAAACTGGAAGAGGTGACTTCCTGCGAGCGCGAAGAGCCTTGTCGCATCCTGATCGTCGACGATTCACGCTCGCTTGCCGATTACTATGCCTCGATACTCCAGGGTGCCGGGATGGAAACGCAAATCGTGAATGAACCGCTGAAGGTGATGGGGCCGTTGCTGGAGTTCATGCCTGACTTGATCCTGATGGATGTATATATGCCGGAATGCAGCGGCCTGGAGTTGGCGAAAGTGATACGCCAGCAGGAGCGCTTCGTCAGCATCCCGATTGTGTTCCTGTCGGCGGAAACCGATATGGAAAAACAACTGGATGCGATGAGCCTGGGCGGCGACGATTTTCTTACCAAGCCGATCCGGCCGGAACATCTGGTGTCGTCGGTAACCACACGGGTGCGGCGTTCGCGGGTGTTGCGCTCGTTCATGGTGCGCGACAGCCTTACCGGCCTGCTCAACCATACCACCATCAAGGCGCAACTCGATGTTCAACTGGCACGCGTCAAGCGTGTGGGCGGCAAGCTGTCGTTTGCGATGCTGGACATCGATCATTTCAAATCGGTTAACGATACTTACGGACATCCCACCGGCGACCGGGTGATCCGCAGCCTGTCGCGCCTGTTGCAGCAGCGCTTGCGCACTTCGGATGTGGTGGGACGCTACGGCGGCGAGGAATTTGCGGTGATCTTCAACGATACTGACGGAGCGACCGCAGTACACCTTCTCGATGAAATCCGCCGCGACTTCGGACATATCCGGCATCAGCACGAGAAAGGTGAGTTCAGCGTCACGATCAGTGCTGGAGTGGCCGATTTTCCCGGTATCGACGATCCGGCCATGCTGAACGAAGCTGCTGACAAGGCGCTGTATGAAGCCAAGCATGGCGGACGCAACCGGGTTGTCCTGTCGCAAGCTTGAATGTCGGAGGGAACCCGGCAGAGACGGGCTATTTTAGGCTATCATAGCGCTTTTCTCGTCCTGATTTTTGCGGGTTCCAGTCATGCTCAAGCTGCGCGGCGGCAACGCCCTCTCTTCTTTTCGTCTCGATAAACTGAATCAAGTGCTGCAAACCGGCGCGCCGGGAATCGCCCACCTTCATGCCGAATACTGGCATTTCGCCGAAACCGAGCGCGAACTCGCGGCGGCGGAATTATCGGTGCTGGAAAAAATCCTGACCTACGGCCCTGCCAGCCCGATCGAGCCGCCGGACGGCGAATTGCTGCTGGTGGTGCCGCGTCTCGGCACAATTTCGCCGTGGTCGTCGAAGGCGACCGACATCGCCTGCCATTGCGGTCTGGAAGCGATCAAGCGTTTGGAGCGCGGGGTGGCCTTTTATTTGAAAACGCGCACTGGCGTGGCGTTGTCGGCGGCAGAAAAGCAAGCCTTGTTGCCGCTGATCCACGACCGCATGACCGAAACCGTGCTGGCCAGCCTGGACGACGCGGAAAAGCTGTTCCGTCACTGCGAGCCGGCGCCGCTGAATAGCGTGGATATTCTCGAAGGTGGCAAAGCCGCGCTGGAAGCCGCTAATCGCGGCATGGGTCTGGCGCTGTCGCCGGACGAAATCGACTATCTGGTGGAAAACTTCACCCGCATCGGGCGCAATCCCACCGATGTCGAGTTGATGATGTTCGCCCAGGCTAATTCCGAGCATTGCCGCCACAAGATTTTCAACGCCGACTGGGTCATCGACGGCGAACAGCAGGATAAATCCCTCTTTGCGATGATCCGTAATACCCATCATCTCAACCCGCGCGGCACGGTGGTGGCGTATAGCGACAATTCCTCAATCATCGAAGGCGGCACCGTCGGGCGTTTTTATCCGGGCGGGCAAGGCCGCTACGGCTACACCGAGGACGAAACCCATATCCTGATGAAGGTGGAAACCCACAATCACCCGACCGCCATTTCGCCTTTTCCCGGTGCGGCGACCGGTTCGGGCGGCGAGATTCGCGACGAAGGCGCGACCGGGCGCGGTTCTCGGCCCAAGGCCGGGCTGACCGGGTTTTCCGTGTCCAATCTGAACATCCCCAACTTCACTCAACCGTGGGAAATTTACGGCGCCGACGTATCTCATCACCCATCACCCATCACCCATCACCAGACCTACGGCAAACCGGGCCGCATCGCCTCGCCGTTGCAGATCATGCTGGAAGGCCCGATTGGCGGCGCGGCGTTCAACAACGAGTTCGGCCGTCCCAATCTGGCCGGCTATTTCCGCACTTTCGAGGAAGAAGCGGCAGGCGAGATGCGCGGCTATCACAAGCCGATCATGCTGGCGGGCGGGGTCGGCAATATTTCCGCGCGTCATGCGCTGAAGGACAAGATCGCGCCGGGCGCGCTGATCATCCAGCTCGGCGGGCCGGCCATGCTGATCGGCCTGGGCGGCGGTGCGGCTTCCAGCATGGATACCGGAGCCAATGCCGAAAATCTCGATTTCGACTCGGTGCAGCGCGGCAATCCCGAGATGCAGCGGCGCGCCCAGGAAGTCATCGACCGCTGCTGGCAGTTGGGCGACACCAACCCCATCGTCTCGATCCACGACATCGGCGCGGGCGGGCTTTCCAATGCCTTGCCGGAACTGGTCAACGACGCCGGCTGCGGCGGTATTTTCAACTTGCGCGAAGTGCACAACGAAGAACCCGGCATGTCGCCGATGCAAATCTGGTGCAACGAGGCGCAGGAACGCTATGTGCTGGCGATCAAGGCGGAAGACCGCACCCAGTTCGACGCGATCTGCGCCCGCGAGCGCTGCCCTTATGCGGTGGTCGGCGAGGCGACCGCGGAACAGCGGTTGGTGCTGGAAGACAGCCATTTCAACAACCGTCCGATCGACATGGAACTGGCGGTGCTGCTCGGCAAACCGCCGAAAATGACCCGCGACGTGGTGCGGCTGAACAAGCCGTTGCCGGCTTTCGAAGTCGACGGCATCGACCTCAAGGAGGCCGCCTTCCGCGTGTTGCGCCTGCCGAGCGTCGCGGACAAGACTTTCCTGATTGCCATCGGCGACCGCACCGTGGGCGGCATGACCGCGCGCGACCAGTTCGTCGGGCCGTGGCAGATCCCGGTGGCCGATGTGGCGGTGACGCTGGCCGGTTTCGCGACCCATTGCGGCGAAGCCTTTGCGATGGGCGAACGCACCCCGCTGGCGCTGATCAACCCAGCCGCTTCCGGGCGCATGGCGATCGGCGAGGCGCTCACCAATATCGCGGCGGCGGCCATCGCCGACCTCGGCGACGTAAAACTGTCCGCCAACTGGATGGCGGCTGCCGGGCATCCCGGCGAAGACGCGGCACTGTACGACACGGTGCGCGCGGTGGGCATGGAGCTGTGTCCGCAACTGGGCATCAGCATCCCGGTCGGCAAGGATTCGATGTCGATGAAAACTGTCTGGACTGAGATTCTCAGTCCAGACAGTTTCGGTGCAGACTTACCTGCGGAGCAGGTTAGTCGGAACCAAAACGGTGTGGGAACAGACAGTTTCGGTGCAGACTTACCTGCGGAGCAGGTTAGTCGGAACCAAAACGGTGTGGGAACCGTAAAGAAGTCCGTCACCGCACCGCTGTCGCTGATTATTTCCGCCTTCGCGCCCTGCACCGATGCGCGCCTCACGCTAACGCCGCAGCTGCGTACGGATGCCGGCGATACCGACCTGATCCTGATCGATCTCGGCCATGGCCGCAACCGCCTGGGCGGCTCGGCGCTGGCGCAGGTCTACAAGCAGGTCGGCAACCAGGCGCCGGACGTAGTGAGCGCCGGACAGTTGAAAGCCTTTTTCGCCACCATCCAGCAGTTGAACGCGGAGGGCAAGCTGCTCGCCTACCATGACCGCTCCGACGGCGGGCTGTTCGCGGCCTTGTGCGAAATGATGTTCGCCGGCCATGTCGGCGTGTCGGTGGACATGGATGAATTGTGCATCGAGCGCATCGCGGTCGATGCCGAGGAAAACGACGACGACGAAGAGACGGCGGTGCCGCAGCAGGGATTTACCGAGCGGATTTTCGGGGTGCTGTTCAACGAGGAACTGGGCGCGCTGCTGCAAGTCCGTCGTAGCGACACCCCCGCGGTGATGACGGCATTTTTCAACGCCGGCCTGCGCGGTGAACTGCACGTGATCGGCACGCTCAATCAGGATGACCGTCTCGGCATCATGCGCAACGGGCGCGAGATTTTCGCTGAGGGCCGGGTGGAATTGCAACGCGCCTGGTCGGAGACCACCGCGCACATGCAGTCGCTACGCGACAACCCGTCGTGCGCACAGCAGGAATACGACCGCTTGCTCGCCGCCGCCGATCCCGGCTTGCACGCCGCATTGAGCTTCGATTCGCAGCAGAATGTCGCCGCCCCCTTTATCGCGACCGGCAAACGTCCGCGTGCCGCGATTCTGCGCGAGCAGGGCGTCAACGGCCAGGTGGAAATGGCCGCGGCCTTTGATCGCGCCGGTTTCGAGGCGGTGGACGTGCATATGAGCGACGTCATCGCCGGGCGCGTGTCGCTCGAAACTTTTCAGGGCGTGGCGGCGTGCGGCGGATTCTCTTACGGCGACGTGCTGGGCGCGGGGGAGGGCTGGGCCAAGTCGATCCTGTTCAATCCGCGTGCACGGGCAGAGTTCGAAGCCTTTTTCCAGCGCGGCGACACCTTTGCGTTGGGAGTCTGCAACGGCTGCCAGATGATGAGCAATCTCCACGAAATCATCCCCGGCGCGCAGCACTGGCCGCATTTCGTCCGCAACAAGTCGGAACAGTTCGAGGCGCGTTTCGTGATGGTGGAAGTGGCGCAAAGTCCGTCGATTTTCCTCGACGGCATGGCCGGTAGCCGGATGCCCATTGTCGTGGCGCATGGCGAAGGCTATGCCGAATTCCGCGATGCGGCGCAACTGGCCGCCGCGCAGTCCACGGTGGCGCTCCGTTACATCGACAACCACGGCAAGGCGACGGAATCCTATCCGTTCAACCCGAATGGTTCGACCGGCGGGATCACCGGCCTGACCACGCCGGACGGACGCTTCACCATCATGATGCCGCATCCCGAACGGGTGTTCCGCAGCGTGCAACATTCCTGGTATCCCGCCACTTGGGGCGAGGATGGCCCGTGGTTACGCATGTTCAGGAATGCGCGACGCTGGCTAGGATAATTTCGTATCTCAATAGCTAAAGTGGTATCCCGTAGGAGCGGCCTTGGCCGCGATAGCCACAGCATCGCGGCCAAGGCCGCTCCTACAAGATCATATTTTTTAACGAGAAAAGGATAAATCCTAACTTGCGCACAAATAAAAACGGGGACTCGCGAGTCCCCGTTGGTTTTTCAGGCGTTAGCGTCGGATTTATTCGACCTTGGCCTTGGCTTTCACTTCGCTGATCATCTTGTCGATTTGCTGTTGTTGCAGGCGCTGGCTCAGGTTGTTCTTGACCAGTTCGAATGCCGGCGGTTTGGTCTCGCGGACATCTTCAAGCTGAATGACGTGCCAGCCGAACTGGGTTTGCAGCGGTTCGGTGGTGAATTTGCCTTTTTGCAGCTTGACCAGCGCATCGCTGAACGGTTTCACGAAAGTAGCCGGGGAGTTCCAGCCCAAATCGCCGCCGTTAGCTTTGGAACCGGGATCCTTCGATTTCTCGGCGAGTTTTTCGAACTTTTCACCCTTTTTCAACTTGGCGATAATGTCTTTGGCTTCGTCCTGCTTTTCCACCAGGATGTGGCGCGCTTTGTATTCCTTGTCGCCCATCTGCACCTTGATCTTGTCGTACTCGGCTTTCAGCGCGTCGTCGCTGACCGGGTGCGATTTCAGGTAATCCTGGATATAGGCGCGTACCAACACATTTTGCTTGGCAAGATCCATTTGCAGGGCAATCTCGCTGCTCTTGTCCAGCCCCTTTTTGGCAGCTTCCTGGGAGATGATTTCCTGAACAATCAGGTTCTCACGCAGGCTTTTGTGCAGCTCCGGGTTGTCCGGCTGACCCTGGGCGGTGCTTTGCTTGAGCAGCAGATCGAAACGTGCTTGCGGAATGGCGACACCATTGACGGTGGCAAATTTGCCGCTGGCGGCGGGAGCGGCTTTTGCCGGCTCTTGGGCATTGCAAGCGCCGATGGCGAGGCTGCCAAGCCCAAGCAGGATGTAGCGTAGTTTCATGGGGTGCATTGTTTTTTCCCTCAATTCAGGTTGTGGTTGAAAATTTTTCCGGCCAGCGGGCAGCCAAGCCCACAGCACAAATTGCTTTGTCCATTATATCGTCAAGTGGTTCACAAATACTTGGAAGTGCTTTTCACGCCGGCAGGACTTTTTTGAAGGGCTTGACCGTGACTTTGGCGTAAACACCGGCTGCTGTGTAGGGATCCTGCTCGGCCCATTCCCGGGCCGCGACTAGCGAAGCGAATTCGGCCACGACCATGCTGCCGCTGAAACCTGCCGGGCCGGGGTCGGGCGTGTCGATGGCGGGCAACGGGCCGGCCAGCACCAGGCGGCCTTCCTGCTGCAATCCTTGCAGTCGTTCCAGATGGGCCGGGCGGGCGGTCAGACGTTTTTCCAGCGAGCCGGGCGCATCTTCCGCGTAGATCAGGTACAGCATCAGTTTTCCTTTTCGTCGATGTATTTGCTCAGCATCGCGCCTTGCAGCACGATGAATACTAGCATCATGCCGAGAATGCCGAACAGCTTGAAGTTGACCCAGGTATCTTCGGAATAGGTGTAGGCAACGTAGAGATTGACGCCGCCCATCACCGTAAAGAATGCGGCCCAGCTGAAATTGAGCTTTTTCCAGACGATTTCAGGCAGGGTCACCTGTTTTTGCATCATCGCCTTGATCGGGTTTTTGCCGATCAGCAGATCGCCGACCAATAAAACGGTGGCAAACAGCCAGTAGAGGACGGTCGGTTTCCACTTGATGAAGGTGGGGTTCTTGAAAAACAGCGTTGCCCCGCCGAACACCACGATCAGGCCGAGACTGACCCACAGCATGGTGTCCACCTTGCGGTGGCGATGCCAGACCCAGGCGATTTGGGCAAAGGTCGCGCCGATGGCGACCGCGGTCGC
>Ga0163199_1000420_pt1 | contig 27001 bp, 29 predicted proteins | sample PL_2010_150m_FD_113537 | JGI IMG/M metagenome (GOLD analysis project Ga0163199, IMG submission 113537) | Freshwater microbial communities from Powell Lake, British Columbia, Canada to study Microbial Dark Matter (Phase II) - PL_2010_150m | ecosystem: Environmental > Aquatic > Freshwater > Lake ...
CCGCCGGTGCGGAGTTCGTGGTGATGGTGTGCGGGGACATCATGACCATGCCCGGGCTGCCCAAGGTGCCCTCGGCCAACAAGATCGACCTCGTCGATGGCAAAGTGGTGGGGCTGTTCTAGGGCATGTTTCAAAGCCTGTCCCGGTTCGTCGCCCGCTGTGTGTCACCCGTCTATGCGGATAACTGCAAGGAGCGCAACGCCGCAGGCGCCGCGTTCAGTCGCGATGCCGGGATACGATGAACGACTCGTCCCAAAACCACAATCCGCCGTGCTTGCGCAGAACGTCGCGGGTGACGTCGAGATAGCGCCGGTCGCCGATCGCTTTCTCGAGTCGCGCGTCCTCGACCTGGCCCACATAGATGGCGGCGTTCCAAGCCGCGAACAGCGTCGACGTGCCGATCGATGCGAAGAGTTCCGAGGGGAGCGCATGCATGTCGTAGCGGAACAGCGATCGCGCGTCCGAATAGGCATTGAAGTTGAGGTCGCGCGCGGCACTGCCGAGCGCCTCCTTGGTCGCTTTCAGCATCTGGTGGCGGTCGTGATGAAACGGCTTTTCGTCCGGCCATATTCCTTGCAGGATCTCCAGGCCCGCGTCGTCACCATGCGAATGAATGGCGAGCAGCCGCCCGCCCGGTCCCAGGCTCTTCGCCAGCGGCGCGATGACGCGCGCGGCCTTGAATTCGATCGGTGCCCGCGCCCGGTAGGGCTGCGAGGCGATAACGAGATCGAAATCCGCAGTGGTGCTGCCGCGCCGCGGGATGACGGGTTCGAGCAGAAAGCGGTGATCTTCGCGGTAGATCACCAGCACCGCCGGCCGTTCGTAGGTTGGATTGCCGGTCGCGGTGTTCACGTTCACCCGCCAGTTTTCGGCGAGGAAAGGTTCGAGCGCCGTGATTTGCTCATCGAATTCGTGCGACGTCGTGCCGGTGAGTGCCACTTCGTGCCACACCGTGCTCGACGCTGCCGCCATCGACTTCGGCGTCAGCCTTGGCGCCTCGAGATAGTTGAGGTTGGTGATGATCAGCACGGTCGCGGGATGTTCGAAGAACCGGTCAGGCGTTTTGTCGAGTGCCAGGCGCACGTCCTCGACGCTGATTTCCTTGCCGACGATGTAGAACGGCATGGTCGAGAAGCGGTTGTGCAGGGCGCGCATGACGCGCGCCAGCACCGTGCCGTCGCCGACGCCGGCGTCGAACAGGCGTACCGCAGGCGGGCGCGGGTGAATGTTCGCAAGCTCCATCGCCACGCGCCGCGCGACGACGACCTTTTCCGAACAGGTGTTGACGAACAGAAGGTACTTTTGTCGGTTGTCGAAGAAGCGAAAATCCCGCGCCGGGCGCGTCTGGTAACTGACCTGGTCCATCAGTGCAGGTACGGGTATCGGGTTGGGTGCGCGCTCGACCAGCAAACCGCGCGCGGCGCGACCCTTGACGGGCATATCCGCGGACAGAAACGCGCGCACGCGATCATAGGTCGTCGTGGTGATGCGGCCACCGTCGCGCAAGCGGTTGACGAATTTTCCGTCGTTGACCACGATGCGCCCGAAGGTCGATTCGGCGACGCCGGCCTTTCTGCAGTAGTCGGTGATCTCGCCGATCAGTTTGTCGGATTCCATGGATCTCCTCCCCGAGTTCCGGTAGTTTCGAGGATTATTTGAATCGATTCACTGCGCGATGTCAATATAAATAATCCCACAATTAACTTGGGCAACGCTGTGGGAAATATATAAATATATAATTATCATATAGATATAAAAGATGAAATTCAAAAATGCGAGGAACGAGTGTGCTGAGGAGTGGGAAATGGGACCGGCCCCATGACTGCCGTCGAAGGCAGCCTGTCATCTGCTCAGACACGCGGCTGCTTCCGCCGCTCGTACAATGGCGGTCCCCGGCGCGGTGTCGACCAGCCGGATGAGCGCGCGCAAAGCAAGTGCGTCACATATTCACCGTGAACCGAGGAGTTCTTTGACATGAGCGATAGCGAGCACAAGCGAAACGATGCGCGCCGTTTCGCCCCCGAGACTGCAGCAGCACAGGCGCTCGGGCGAATCGATTTGACCACGCGGGCGCTGGTACCCCCGATCCACCTGTCAACGACCTACGAGCGCGACGCGGATGGCTGCTACCGCTCGGGTCGCGGCTATACGCGTCCGCACAACCCCACCTACGACGAGCCGGAGGAACTGCTGCAACAACTCGAAGGCGGCAGTGGCTGCCTGCTGCTCGCCTCGGGCATGGCCGCATGCACGGCTGTGTTTCAGGCGTTGCTCCCCGGCGATCACGTGGTCGCACCGCGCGTCATGTACTGGGCTCTGCGCAAATGGCTGGTCGAATTCGCAATGCCCTGGGGCCTGGAAATGGATTTCATCGACACCAGCGATGCCGATGCGCTGGCGGCGGCGATGCGTCCGGGCAAGACGCGGCTCGTTTGGATCGAAACGCCCGCCAATCCGACCTGGGGCGTTACCGACATTGCCGTTGCCGCGGAAATCGCGCATCGCGCGCGCGCTCGCCTGGTGGTGGACAGCACGGTAGCGACGCCGGTACTGACGCGTCCGATCGAGTTCGGCGCCGATCTGGTGGTGCATTCGGCAAGCAAATACCTGAACGGACACAGCGACGTGCTGGCCGGCGCGATCGTATGTGCGCGCGAGGATGCGTTCTGGCAGCGGATACGCGCGTGGCGCCGGGACGCGGGCGCGGTGCTCGGGCCGTTCGAGGCATGGCTGTTGCTGCGCGGCATGCGCACCTTGTTCGTACGGGTCCCGCGCAGCTGCGAAACTGCGCTCAGGATTGCACGGCATTTCGAGGGCCATCCGCGGATTTCCAAAGTTCTGTATCCGGGACTGGAAAGCCACGCCGGCCATGGCATTGCGTCGCGACAGATGACGGGAGGATACGGCGGGATGCTTTCGATCCGACATGCGGGTGGCGAGGCGGCGGCGATTGCGACAGCGGCGCAGGTCGAGGTATTCAAGCGCGCGACTTCGCTTGGTGGCGTCGAAAGCCTGATCGAGCATCGGGCGAGCGTCGAAGGCCCATCGACGCCGGTGCCGCTGGATTTGCTGCGCCTGTCAATCGGGCTCGAGCATCCCGATGACCTGATCGCGGATCTGGAGCGCGCGCTGGAGCGTTCGGTGACTGCCGCATCGGTGTCCGTCGGCGGCGCAGGATCGTTCGCGTACAGCGACGCACCCGTGGACGAAACCGGGGACTCGACGACGAACCGCCTGCGCAGGCTCATCGAACGCCAGATCCGCACCATGGTGATCGAACGCGGCGGCGATCTGTTGTTCCGCGGCTATGCCAACGGCGTTGTCGAGCTTGAATTCACCGGATCACCGGGTGCCGCGTTTCCTATCAGGGACGCGATCCGCAACACCATAATTCACTACCTGCCCGAAGTCGTCGATGTCAGATTGACGGCCGCCGCAGTGGAATCCGGCGACAGGACGCCCGCGGAACCGGCAGGCTCGACGCTCGATCGCGTGCAGCGCATCCTCGACGTGCAAATCAATCCCGCGGTCCGTGCCCATGGTGGCGTCATAATGCTGAGGAGCATCGAGGACGGAACCGCCAGCATCAGCTTCGAGGGCGGCTGCCAGGGCTGTGCCATGGCCGACGTCACGCTGCGGCAAGGGGTCGAGGTCATGATCAAGGAGCAGGTCGCGGAGATCGTCGCCGTCGTGGACCTTACCGACCATGCAAGTGGCGTGAATCCGTACTTCAAGACGAAGAAAGGACCGTCTTGAGCGTGGCGCAGCCGGCGCGGCGGGGACAGCACCGGAGTGTCTGAGCCGTGCTACGCGCACTGCTGCTGATTCCGTCGACATCGTACCGGGCGCAAGACTACCTGAACGCGGCGCGGCGCCTCGGCATCGAAATAGTTGTCGGCTCGGATCAGCGCCAGGCGCTGGAGGCATTTTCGGACGGGCGCACCCTGGCCCTGGAGTTCAGCCCGATCGGTGAAGGTGTCGCGCAAATACTGGAGTACTCGCGTCGATATCCACTGTGCGCGGTCATCGGCACGGACGACGATACCGCGCTGCTCGCGGCCGCGGCATCCAGGCTGTTGCGCCTGCCGCACAACGATCCCGGCGCGGTGGCGATCACGCGCGACAAACACCGCTTACGCCAGACGATGGAACGGGCTGGCCTGCGCTCGCCCTGGTTCCGCCGAATAGCGCCCGGCGAGGATGTTGAAGCGGCGGCGCTCTCGGTGAGCTATCCCTGCGTACTCAAGCCGCTCGATCTTTCGGCGAGTCGCGGCGTCATACGGGTTGACGACGCCCCCGGCTTTAGCGCTGCGGCCCGGCGTATCCGGCGCATTCTGCGCCGCGCGAAGGGACCGGATCACCACAGCCGGGGAGACTCGATCCTGGTCGAAGGATTCATTCCGGGGCGGGAGGTCGCGCTCGATGGCTTGCTCGAGCGCGGCAGGCTCCGACCGATCGCATTGTTCGACAAACCCGATCCGCTCGACGGCCCGTTTTTCGAAGAGACAATTTACGTCACCCCGTCACGCCTGCCACAGTCGCAACAACGAGAGATCGAGGCGGAAGTCGACCGGGCCGCCCGCGCACTGGGGCTGCGCGAGGGGCCGGTTCACGCGGAGTTGCGGGTCAACGACGCCGGGGTGTGGATGGTCGAGATGGCCGCACGAACCATAGGCGGACTGTGCTCGAGAATGCTGCGCTTCGCTCCAGGCGTGACGCTGGAAGAATTTGTGCTGCGCCATGCACTGGCGCTGCCGACCGGCCACCTAACCCGGCAGGGGGGCGCCGCGGGGGTGATGATGATCCCGATTCCGCGCGCTGGGCGATTGCGCGGCTTAACCGGGTTCGATGCGGCGCGCGCTATCGATGCAATAGACGACGTCGTCATCAGTGTCGCAATCGGCGACGCACTGGTGCCCTTGCCCGAGGGCGACCGCTATCTGGGATTTATCTTTGCCAGGGCGAACGCGCCGGCGGAGGTGGAAACAGCATTGCGCCGTGCCCACAAACAGCTTGAGTTCGATATCGAACAGGCGGCCGTGTGATGCATGCGCAGCGGAAAACAGGGAATTCGCGATCGTGGGTTCCCCACGGCTGCCCATATCCGGCACAATGCGGACTGCGTCACCGCACGTCCCACCGATGGGCGCTGTCCCAACGTGCGTGCCCATGATCGGCTTTGGGATGAAAATAGGTTGACACGCTGGGCCGACATAGGCCCAATAGCAGAAAAACAGAATTGGCGCGACGCACTGGTTCGCGACCGATTATCGAATCGAAGGGAGGCGGTTCCGAATATGGCGAAGAAGAAAGCAGCATTGTCATCCGCGGTTACGCCGCGGCCGTCGCCCGCCTCCCCGAGCGCCAATCACGACGACTATAGCGACGCGTTCGTCAAGCAAGCATTGGCAAGCGTGCGTGTCATCGCGGTCGTCGGCGCCAGCGCCAATTGGAACCGGCCGAGTTTCTTTGTCATTAAATATCTTCAGGCCAAGGGCTACCGCATGATCCCGGTCAATCCGAAGGAAGCGGGGTCCGAGATTCTCGGCGAGAAGGTCTACGCCTCGGTATCGGAAATACCGCATGCAGTCGATATGGTCGACATTTTCCGCAATTCACAGGATGCCGGCCCGATTACCGACGAAGCCATTGCCAAAGGTGCGAAGCTGGTGTGGATGCAGATCGGGGTGCGAAACGACGCCGCCGCAGAACGCGCCGAAGCCGCAGGCCTCACAGTGGTGATGAACCGCTGTCCGAAAATCGAGCATTCCCGGCTTTACGGCGAACTCAGCTGGGGTGGTTTCAACTCCGGCGTCATCAGCAGCAAGCGCAGAAAACTCTGATTCATGAATGATCATCAACGACAACAGAAAGGACTAGGTTATGGCTGAAAATAAGATGGGTTTCGAGACGCGGTCCATTCATGCGGGTGCGGCGCCGGATCCGGCCACCGGCGCGCGAAGCACGCCGATCTATCAAACGACGTCGTTCGTGTTCGATGACGCCGATCATGCGGCATCGCTGTTCAATCTGCAGCGACCCGGTTTCATCTATTCCCGCCTCGCCAATCCGACGGTGGCGGTACTGGAAGAACGCCTTGCGTCACTAGAGAACGGCATCGGCGCCACGGCGACGAGTTCGGGCCACGCGGCGCAGATCGTGGCACTGTTTCCGCTGATGTCGCCCGGCATGGAGGTGGTGGTGGCGAACAAGCTCTATGGCGGCTCGATCAATCAGATGCGCCACAGCTACAAGAAATTCGGCTGGAACGCGAACTTCGTCGATCCGGTGAAACCCGAAAATTTCAGCAAAGCGATCACCGACAAGACGCGTGCGATTTTCCTCGAAAACCTGGCCAACCCCGGCGGCATCGTGGTCGATCTGGAAGCGGTGGCGAAAATCGCCAAGCGCGCTGGCGTGCCGCTGATTGTCGACAATACGATGGCGACGCCCTATCTTTGCCGGCCGCTCGATTGGGGCGCGGATATCGTGGTTCACTCGACCACCAAGTTCATCTCCGGCAACGGTTCGTCGATCGGCGGGGCAGTGATCGATTCCGGTAAATTCGACTGGCTCAAGTACAAGTCGAAGTATCCGAGTCTTGCCAGCCCGGCGCCCGAATATCACGGCCTGACCTTTGCCGAAACTTTCGGTCCGCTCGGCTACACCGTTTATGGCCACGCCGTAGGATTGCGCGATCTCGGTCCGTGCCAATCGCCGATGAATGCCTGGATCACGCTGCAGGGCGTGGAAACGCTGGCGCTGCGGATGGAACGCCATTGTTCGAATTCACTGCGCGTTGCGCAGTGGCTGGAAAAGCACCCTGCGGTCGCCTGGGTGTCCTATGCCGGACTGGCTTCGAGCCCGTTCAACAAGCTGATGAAAAAATACATGCCCAAGGGGGGCGGCGCCGTGTTCACCTTCGGCGTCAAGGGAGGCTATGCGGCCGGCGTCAAGGTGGTCGAGGCGGTCGAGCTGTTCAGCCACCTCGCCAATATCGGCGACACGCGCTCGCTCATCATCCATCCGGCTTCGACCACCCACCGGCAGTTGACCCCGGAACAACTTGTTGCCGCCGGCGCCGGGCCCGATGTCATACGCCTTTCCATCGGCATCGAATCGGTCGAGGATATTATCGGCGATCTCGACCAGGCGTTGCGCAAGGCCGCCGGGGCGACCAAGGCGAAGTCGAAGTCGAAGGCGAAATGACGGCTTAAGACGGCGAGCGCGGCAGGGTGATCCGCGCGCCGGCCGTCCATCAATTCCAGCGCGAATCGCGAGAGCCGCAGTCGGGTGTCGGGTTCGCAGTGGAACACGTAGTTCCCGAAGTCAATGCCAGCGTAGACAGGAGGATACAAATCATGGGTGCAAAGATGATGAATGGAGTTCCGATGGCGGCAGTGGAAGGATTGGTCAATGCCGTGAAGAGCGATCCGGCCAACGGCCAGACAAAATGGAATGCGGTGACGACCTGGAAAGGCGGTCTGGTATGCGAGTCGAAGATCCGCAATCACACGGTGCATATGAACGAACCGACAGCGCTTGGCGGCACCGACACGGCGCCGAACATGGTTGAAAACGTGCTCGCCGCCTACGGCTCCTGCCTGGTTGTGGGTTATACGCTGAACGCTGCCCTGCGCGGCATTACTATCAAGGACCTCAAAGTCGAATTGGAAGGCGATCTGGACCTGGCCGGCTTCCTCGGCCTCTCCGAGACCGTTCCTGCTGGTTTCTCGGGGGTGCGCGCGAAAGTTCATCTCGACTCGGACGGCAGTCCTGAGGCGATTCAGGCCATGCACGCGCAGGTCCTGAAGACCTCGCCGGTCGGCTGCATTCTGACCAAGCCGTTGAAGGTGACCACTGAACTCGTCTAGCGCGAGAACTGCGGATTCGAACGGGGGCAGCTGCGCCATGCCCCCTGTTCTGATCCGGCGAACGCGTTCGACGCGGCGATGTTTTTCCGCCGGCGAAGGCGTCGTCCATGCCGGTCGAGGCGTTGGAGGGCGCTGATGCGAATGCTGCGGAACCGCAAATTCTGGATGATGTGCGCGGGGAACCTGGGGCTATTCGCCCTGTGGTATGGCAGCGTCAAATGGATTCCGCTGGAATCGTTCCGGCGGATGCCAGACCCGGTAAGGGTGATGACCGAGTGGTTCAATCCCAATCCGGTCTTCGGCATCTCAATTTTCGTCAAGACCTATTACTTTCACATTCTGTACAGTTCCTACCGCGCCCTGGTGTCCTTCTTTCTTGCCGTGTCGCTGGGTGTGCCGCTTGGCATCCTCATGGGCTGGAACAAAAAGGTTCGCGAATTCGCCTCGGCGCTTCTTGGACTGTTGCAGCCAGTTCCGCCTCTCGCCTGGGTTCCGCTCGCCATCCTGATCCTTCCCGGTGAGGCGGCAGTGATCTTCGTCTGCTTCCTGGTGGCGTTTTTTGCCACTGCTTTGAATACTTACGTCGGCGTGAAATCGATCGACCCGGACTATTTCCGCGCCGCCGCCTGCCTCGGCGCGAGCCGCAAGGACGTGCTGTTCGACGTGATCATACCGGGCGCCCTGCCGAATATTTTCACCGGCCTGCAGATCGCCATGGGTGCGGCGTGGTTTTCCCTTGCGGCGGGAGAAATGATCGCTGCGCAGTACGGGCTTGGTTTTCTGATAATGGAATCCTACAACCTGGTGCAGGTGCCCACGATAGTGATCGGTATGGCCACCCTGGGCCTGCTCGGCTACTTCAGCAGCATGTTTATCCGGTATGTCGGCGGCAAGCTGATGCGGTGGCGCGAGGAAGCAATGGGAGTGAAGGGCTAAGGCAATGGCGTTGTTTGACAAAATAGAGGTCACGCCGCGCGACGCGGCCACATCGGCTGCGATCGACGGCGCGCTTTCCATCCGTCGCGTTTCCAAGGTCTACGATCCGGACGGGGCCGGCGTCGTTGCCGTTCAAGACTGCAGCGTCGAAATCGCCCCGGGGGAGTTTGTCGCCATTGTCGGACCGTCTGGCTGCGGCAAGAGCACTCTGCTGAATGTTCTTGCCGGGTTCGACACACTGACGGCGGGAGAAATCCTGCTGGACGGCAATCCGCTGGCGAGCGTCTCGCGCCCGCCGCAGCCGGGACCGGACCGCGTCGTCGTATTCCAGCACGGCGCCCTGTTCCCGTGGAAGACGGTTCTGGAAAACATAATGTATGGGCCGTTGCGGCAAAAAACCATGACCAATGCGGCGGCGGAGGAGAAGGCGCTGGACCTGCTCCGACGCTGTGGCGGGCTTGACACCGTCGCAAGCTCCTATCCGGCCCAGCTCTCATCCGGAATGCAGCGTCGCGTCGAGATCATCCGCGCGCTCATGAACGAGCCCAAAGTACTGTTGCTCGACGAACCGTTCCGCGCCATGGATTCGGTGTCGAAGGCGACCATGCACCGCCACCTGCTCGAAATGTACAGCCTGTGTCGCAAGACCATTGTGTTCATTACCCATGACCTGGAGGAAGCCATTTACCTCGCCGACACCGTCATCGTGATGACGACGCGGCCGGGAACGGTCAAGAAAGTGCTGAAAATCAGCCTGCCCCGGCCGCGGTTGCCGCAAATGATGTCCTCCCACGAGTACCTGGAAATCAAACGTCAGGTCGCGGAAGGCGTACACGAAGAGGCGAAGAAGGCCTTCGAACGTGGTGAACGCGAACATGCGTAGCAGCAGCGCTTTTGTGCGCTGGAGGAAAGGCCTCAATTGGCGCGGCGCCGTCGCGGTAGCCAGTTTTATTTTGCTGTGGCAATTGCTGGTCAGATTCAAAGTGCCTGGATTCGAGACGATTCCGACGCTGTCGGATGTTTTCAGCACCTTCTGGACCAAGTACATGTTGAGCGCAAAGTACTGGAAGGCGTGGGCGGTGAGTTTCGAGCGCGTGGGTTACGGTTTCGTGATATCGCAGGTTCTGGGAATACCGATAGGTTTGCTCCTGGGTACGCGGCAGATGTTTCACGACGTCATGTTCTCTGTGATCGAGATCCTGCGCCCGATCCCGCCGCTGGCATGGGTTCCGATTTCGATCCTGTTCTGGCCGACCAATGAGATGAGTATCGTCTTCATCACCTTTATCGGGGCCTTCTTTATTATCGTAATCAATGTGCATGACGGCGTCAGGAGCATCAAGAAAGAACATCTTTGGCTGGCCCGGTCACTGGGCGCGTCGCCGTGGCGCATTTTTCAGCGCATTATCATACCTTCGGTAATACCTTCGATCGCAGTAGGCATGACGCTCGGGATCGCGGTGACCTGGAACGTGGTAATCGCCGCGGAAATGATTGCGAGCGACACCGGCCTGGGGCGGCTCACCTGGGAAGGCTACGTAAGCAACACGCCGGCGGTAGTGATATTGGGCATGATCAGTATCGGGCTGGCGGGGTATTTGTCGACCAAACTGGTCGACTATGCGGAAAAAAAGATGATGCCATGGCGAAAAGCCTGAAAATTCTGCCGCAGGCGCAACGTGGCTGACGCCCGCTCAATTGGTCGGATCGCGGTCAAGGGCGTGGGAAAATTGTACCAGCGCCCAAAGCAGCCGCCGGTTCAGGTGCTCGATAACTGCTCGTTTGAAATCGAGCCGGCAAAGCTTACCGTGCTCATGGGTGCTTCGGGCTGCGGCAAATCGACTCTGGCGTATATGATTGCCGGCTACCTCAGCCCCGACAAAGGAAGCATGACCATCGACGACATTTCGATCGTCGGTCCCGGGCCGGATCGCATTATGGTGTTCCAGGAGACCGCACTGTGGCCGTGGATGACGGTGATCGAGAACGTGATCTTCGGTCCGAGGGCGCTCGGTTCCATGTCTGACGCGGAAGCGCGCAGCAAGGCCAACGCCCTATTGACTAAATTCGGTCTTATCGAATTTCGCGACAAGTATCCGGGACAGCTTTCCGGAGGAATGAAAAGACGGGCCGAACTGGCGCAGGCACTCATCAACAGCCCAAAAATTATGATCCTGGATGAGCCGTTTCGCGGACTGGACGTGATGACGCGCGAACTGATGCAGGAATACTACGTTGGGCTTTTCGAAGAAACCCGGCTTACCACGCTGTTCATTACCGCGGAACTTGAGGAGGCTATTTTTCTTGCCGACCGGCTGCTGATCATGGGCGGCTCGCCGAGCCGGATTGTCAAGGCGATTGAAGTCGACCTGCCGCACCCGAGGACCTGGGAGGTGCTGACCAGCGAGCGCTATCTGGAAATAAAGGAGGAAATTATGCGACTACTGTACCAGGACCAGGAGGCGGAATTACTGGCGCAATAAGATCGGCCCGTGCCACGGGCATATGAATGATGTTTGGAATGACGTTTGTTTTGGACTTTTTTTGTTGTCAGACCCAGAAGGAGGAAACATGGAAAACTTGAGAACGGGAAAAATCAGGAAGTCGGCTCTCGGCGCTGTGATTCTCGGCGCCGCGCTGTTGACCGGCATGTTGTCCGGGCAGCCGGCCGTAGCGGCGGAGCCGGTGCATATCACCTATGGTTATCACCCCTATTGGACCGGGGCCTGGTACGGCGTGATCCTCAAATCCAAGGAATTGTGGAAGAAATACCTGCCTCCAGGCAGCACGGTCAAGTTCGAGCCGCATCTGACCGGCCCGCCCATGATCAATGCCATGCTCGCAAACAAGATGCAGATAGGCACCATGGGCGACATGCCGTCGCTGGTGCTGACGACCAAAGGCGCCATCGCGGATCTACGCCTGGTTTCGGTCCCGATGTACAGCAAGAGCATGAACTGCACCAAGGTTCTGGTGAGCAAGAGTGCTCCCGAGTTCAAGGACTACAAAGCCGCAATGACCTGGATGACCGGCAAGCCGTTTGCCTATCACAAAGGGACCTGCGCCAACCGCGGCGTGGAAGCGCTTATCTCGAAGGGCGCGTTCAAGCCTTCGGAAATTCTGGTCATGCCGATCGAGGTGATTGCGAGCAACTTCGAGGCAGGGAAACTTTCTGCTGCCGCCATGTGGGAGCCGCATGCGCGTCGCATGGTGGAAAAAGGCTACGCCAAGTACGCCGCAACTGCCGGGCCGTGGAACGAGTATGACGCCAACTTCACTTCGATGCGCCAGGACTTCATCGACAAGAATCCCGAGGCGGCGGTGGGCTGGATGAAGGCTGAGATCGAAGCGATTCAGTTTCTGATCAGCAACCCGCGCGAATCGGCGCAAATCATCAACAAGGAACTGACCGGTTACGACGAACAGACCGTGTGGTCGGCCCTGTACGAGGCGCTTCCGGCCAGTACCGGCGGCGATCCGGTCAACTATGTGGCCAAGCTCGGGTTCGACGATGACGTGCGTGCGCTGATGAATGACGGCTACAAGTTCCTTCACGATCTGAAGGTGATCGAGTCTGCGACCATGCCCAAGACCGCCATCAACGACGGGCCGCTGAAAAAAGCGATGCAGGAGATGGGGGTCAAGGCGCCGCTGGGCGAGATTCGCGGTCAGCCGCGCTCGGCTTTCAAGAATTGATCGCCGGAGATCAATCCAAAGCGACGGCGAGCGAAATGTTGCAGGGGAGTCCGCGATCCGAGACGGGCGGAGCATTGAGCATTAGGAGCGTAGGCAAGGTCTACGATCCCGGGGGCGATCATGTTGTGGCCCTTGAGCAGTTCTCACTGGAAATCCCGTCAGGCCAGTTCTGCGCGGTCGTCGGGCCGTCGGGCTGCGGCAAGACGACCCTCCTCAACATGCTCGCCGGTTTCGAGAGCCCGACTTCCGGGGAGATCGTCATGGACGACGAAATCCTGGCGGGCGCAGGGAAACGGCTGGCGCCGGGGGCGGACCGGATGGTGGTGTTTCAGCAGGGCGCGCTGTTTCCCTGGAAGACGGTGCTATGGAACGTGACTTGCGGCCCGGTACTTCAGGGCCGTCTGTCGCCGGATCGGGCAGAGGCCGACGCGCGCGCAATGCTGGCCCGCGTCGGTCTCGAGGGAATTGAGCACCAGTATCCGGGGGAACTCTCGGCGGGCATGCTGCGTCGGGTGGAAATCGTGCGCGCGTTGTTGATCGAACCGAAGATCCTGCTGCTGGATGAGCCGTTCCGTGCGTTAGATGCGCTGACGAAAAGCGTGATGCACGAATGCCTGCTGGAACTCTACGATTTGACGCGCAAGACTGTTTTTTTCGTCACCCATGATTTGGAAGAGGCGATCTTTCTGGCCGACCGCGTGGTAGCGATGACTGCGCGTCCGGGGCGGATAAAGAAAATGATCAAAGTCGATCTTCCGCGGCCGCGGGACTACCGGATTGTCTCGTCCGAGCGATTCGGCCAGCTCAAGCGCGAGGCCGTCGACGCGATTTACGATGAGGCGAAGAAGGCGTTCGAGGCTGGTGAGAGGGAGTTCGCGTAGCCATGCCAACGACACCAGCGCGTCCGCCTACCCGCAAAGGACGATGGTCAGTGATCCTGGCCGCACCGCAGACCTGGCAGATGGCGCTGGGCTTCGGGTTGTTTGTCGGGATCTGGTATTTGACCTCGGCAGTGCTGAAGCTTCCCCGGTTTGAAAAAATTCCCGATCCGCTCGGCGTCCTGATCGAGTGGTTAAGCTGGAACCCGATCTACGGCCTTTCAATTTTCACGCCTGACTATTACAAGCACATCGGCTACAGTATCTACAGGGCGTTTACGGCGTTCGTTCTGGCGGTCGCCCTTGGCGTGCCGCTGGGACTGTTCATGGGATGGAGTCCGCTTTTCCGCCGGTTCACTTTCCCCCTGGTTGAGCTGATCCGCCCCATTCCGCCCCTGGCCTGGGTCCCGTTTGCGATCCTGCTTCTTCCCGGCACAGAGTGGGCTGTAATATTCGTGACCTTTATCGCCGCATTCTTCGCCATGGTTCTCAACTCGCTGTTGGGCGCGCGCTCCATCGATCCCGTTTACTTCAGGGCAGCACAGTGCCTGGGATTTCGTCCCTGGGATGTGTTTATCCATGTGGTAGTTCCGGGAGCGCTGCCTTTTGTATTCACCGGCCTCCAACTCGCGATGGGATTGTCCTGGTTTGCTCTGGTCGCCGGGGAAATGATCGCGGGCCGGTATGGACTTGGATTCATGATTTTCGAAGGCTATTCGCTCGCCCAGTACCGCAATATCATCATCGGCATGGGTACGCTCGGGCTCCTCGGTTACGCATCGAGTGCGGGGGTCAGAATGCTCGGGCGCCGCATGATGATTTGGCGCGAACGCCAACTCGGCGGCGGTGCGGAATGAGAACCGTGCTACGCTGGCTTCGAAACCTGGAAAATCCAGCAGTGTGGCAGGGGATGTTCTCTGTCTTCGTGTTGTTCGGGCTATGGCAGGCTGCCGGCGCGTTGCGTGTCGGCGGGATCGGGGACATTCCAACACCGGTGGACGTCGCCAGGGCGCTCGTCGACGCAACCCAAACCAGCCGCTATTGGTCGAGCTGGGCGATCAGCGGCGAGCGGGTCGCTATCGGTTTTCTGGCGGGCACGCTGATTGGAGTTCCGGTCGCGCTCGCGCTCGGCATGAACCGGACCCTGCGCGGGATTGTATTTCCGGTAATGGAAACACTCAGACCGGTACCGCCGCTCGCCTGGGTGCCGCTGTCGATTCTGTTCTGGCCGACGCTGGAGCTGTCGATTATTTTCGTAATTTTCCTCGGGGCCTTTTTCTCCGTGGCGCTGAACGTTCTTGGCGGGGTGGACGCGGTCGATCCGTCGCTGCTGCGCGCGGCCCGTTCCATGGGCGCACGTCCGCGGCATATATTCTGGATGATCGTGCTGCCGGCTACGATTCCGGCGATCGTCACCGGAATGGCGCTGGGAATGGGGCTGACATGGGAAATCGTGATCGCGGCCGAGATGATCGCCGGGAAAGCGGGGCTCGGCTATCTCGCCTGGGAAGGATTCGTCAACGGCTCGCTGGTTTCGATTCTGGTGGCGATGGTCAGCATTGGCATCGGGGGATTCTTGTCCTGCGGCCTGATCTGGGTGCTGGGTCAGCGGGCAACTCCGTGGCAAAGGAAGTCGTAGCGAAGTGCGGTGATCGAGTAGTTTCTATTACAGGAGGAGTGATGGTGAACAAATCAAATAGAAGTCGTTGGACTCGACCCCAGGCGCTGGTGGCGGCGCTCGGCGTCGCCTTGGCGAGCTGGCTGACCATGGTGCCGACGGCAATGGCGCAGGCGAACAGTTTCACCGTGGGCTACTTCCCGTCGTGGGTCGGCGCCTGGCCCGTAATCATTGCCAAAAAGACCGGGCTCTACACCAAACACCTGCCTCCCGGCACCACGGTGAATTATGATCTTCAGGTGGTGGGCCCGCCCATTGTGAACAACATGCTCGCGGGCAAGACTGACATCGGATACTTTGCCGATTTCCCGGCGATCGTCGCTTCAACCAAGCGCAATATCCAGGACATCCGGGTAGTCGCGACCAATTCCTGGTCGGCGGGACAACTCTGCCGCATTATTCTGGTGAGGAGCGACGCCCCGGAGTTCGGATCGACCAAAGAAGCCCTCAACTGGCTCAACGGCAAGACCGTGGCGTTGACCAAAGGAACGTGCATGGATCGTTTCTGGTCGTTTCTCGAGGAGAAAGAGGGCGTCAAAGCCGAAATTGTCTACCAGTCACCCGAGGTGATCGCCACCAACCTTCGCGCGAAGAAGGTCGACGCCGGACTCCTGTTCCAGGCGCACGTCGCCCAGATCACCACCCGCGGAATTGCCCGCGTGGCCGTCACTGGGACGCCGTGGGGTTTCGCCGATGTCGCCTTCATCGTCATGCGCAAAGGATTCATCGACAGCCAGCGCGCGGCAGCGAAGGGCTTCCTCAAGGCCGAGATCGAGGCCCTGCGCTTCATGGCTGCGCAACCGGAGGAAACGATCAAGATAGTTTCCGAGGAACTGCCCGGATTTACCAAGCGCGAGCTTTGGAACGCCCTCTACGGACGCATGCCCGCAGCGGCGGGGGCCACGGACGTGAATTTCATCGCCAAGATGGCCATTGACGACGAGGTCAAGAAATTGATGGCGGACGGTGTCAAGTTTCTTCACGAGCGCAAGATCGTCAATGTTGATACGCTGCCCGAGGGCACGCTCTACGACGAGCTGATCAACGAGGTGATGCGGGAGATGAAAATCACGCCGCCGTTGTTGACGATCAAGGCGCTGGCTTCCAATCCGTATAAAGACTGAGCAATCTCACAAGAAGAGGGTCCATGTCATGACGCAAGCGCAAAGCGAACATAAAACAGAAATCAAGGAGGCGAGGGTGCTGTGGGACTGCACCCTCGGTGAAGCGGACAAGTTCGCGGTACGCCTCGAGGACATCCGCGCGACAATGGATGCTTTCGAGGGACGCGGGCTCAAGACCCGCTTCGCCATGGTGGTAAGGGGTCCTGCCTCCAAGCTGGTCACGCGCGACCCGCCCGCGCAGGCCACCCCAGAACTGCAACAGGCAGCAGGACGCATTGCTCCGCTCCTCGAGAAACTGGTTGCGCGGGGGCTGATGGTCGAGCAGTGCGGCATTGCGCTCACCCGTCAGAAGGTACGCCAGGAGGATCTGCTGTCGTCGGTGAAGATCGTCCAGAACAGCTTTGTTTCCATCATCGACTACGAACTGCAGGGCTACGCGTACCTGCCGGTTGATCGCTGATCGAGCTGGAGATGCATGGCTGTCATGGGGAATGACCGGTTCGGCGAGATCGAAGTCCGCGCTGTCAGCAAGGCGTTCGGCACCGAGGCCGGCCGCAAGTTGGTTCTTGAGGACTGCTCTTTCACCGTAACGCGGGGAAAGCTCAATGTTCTGGTCGGCCCTTCGGGGTGCGGCAAGACGACGATAGTGAATCTTCTGGCCGGCTACGAGTCGCCGACATCGGGTTCGGTCCTGTTGGACGGAAAAGTTGCCGGCGCTCCCGACTGGAGCCGCCTGGTGGTGTTTCAGGAATCCGCGCTGTTCCCGTGGATGACAGTACTGGGGAACGTAACCTTCGGCCCGCGCGTGCGCGAAAGCATGGGGCGCAAGGCGGTGCGGCTCGAGGCGATGCGTCTGCTTGACAACGTGGGCCTCGGAGAATTCGCACACAAGTATCCGTTCCAGCTCTCCGGCGGGATGCAGCGGCGCGCCGAGCTCGCGCGGGCGATGATCAATCAGCCGAAAGTCATGCTGATGGACGAGCCGTTCCGCGGTCTGGACGCCATGACGCGGGAGCTGATGCAGGAATACTATTTGAAGTTGTTCGAGGAAAGCGGCCGCACCAATCTTTTCGTCACGTCGGATCTGGAAGAGGCGATCTTTCTGGCCGACCGTCTGATCATCCTGACCATCCCGCCGACGCGGGTGAAGAAGGTGCTGGAAATCAATCTTCCCCGGCCGCGAAGGATTGAGGTTCTCACATCGAAACAATTCCTGGAGATCAAACAGGTGGCGCTGGAAGCGCTGCACGAGGAAGCGCTGAAGGCGTTTTCGTCGGACCGCAAGGGCGCCGCCGATTTGGTGGAAGCGTTCAGCAAGCGCGTCGGTTCGACGCCACTAGTTCCGGGCGTTTAAATCAAGATAACCGTTTTGCTTTAGTATTCGTTCGGCCGCGGGCGCTGCGGTTCTGGATGTCATGAAACCCTAGAGACCCGATGGATTTTCTCCCTGTCTTCCTCGATATACGGGCACAGCCCTGCCTGGTGATCGGCGGAGGTGACGTTGCGGCGCGCAAGACCGCGCTGCTGCTGCGCGCCGGCGCTCAGGTGACGGTGTTGTCACCGCTGCTGGTTCCGGCCTTCGATGAATATCTGGCCAACGGCAAAGTGGCGCATCGTGCCGCGCGTTTTCGCGCGGAAGACGTGACCAGATATGCAGTCGTAATCGCAGCAACCGACGATGAGACAGTCAACCGCGAGGTTGCTGCCGCCGCCAAAGCGCTGCGCATTCCGGTCAACGTCGTCGATCAGCCGGCACTGTGTTCGTTTATCCTGCCGTCGATTATCGACCGCTCACCGCTGATCGTGGCGGTATCGAGCGGTGGTGCGTCGCCGGTGCTCGCGCGCCTGCTGCGTGCGCGATTGGAAACCCTGATCCCGGCGGGCTACGGCGGCCTCGCGGCGCTGGTCGGATCGTTTCGCGATCAGGTCAAGGCGCGCTTCAAGCCGGCCGAACGGCGCCGTTTCTGGGAGCGCGTGCTGCAAGGCCCGATTGCCGAACTCTCATTCAGCGGGCGCGACCAGGACGCGCGAAAGGCGTTGCAGCAGGCGATCGACGACCCGCGTCTGACTGTGCATGGCGGCGAGGTCTACCTGGTCGGCGGCGGCCCCGGCGATCCGGATTTGCTTACGTTTCGCGCTCTGCGCTTGATGCAGCAGGCCGACGTGGTGGTGTACGACCGCCTGGTTTCGTCATCCGTGCTCGACCTGGTTCGGCGCGATGCCGAACGTATCTACGCCGGCAAGGAACGCGCTTCGCATGCGCTGCCGCAGGAGGACATCAATCATCTGCTGGTACGCCTCGCCAAGGAAGGCAAACGCGTGCTGCGGCTGAAGGGCGGCGATCCATTTATCTTCGGGCGCGGCGGCGAAGAGATCGAAACGCTGATGGACGAGGGCATTCCCTTTCAGGTGGTACCAGGCATCACCGCCGCTTCCGGCTGCGCGTCGTACGCCGGGATTCCGCTTACCCACCGCGATTACTCACAGTCCGTGGTTTTCGTCACCGGTCACCTGAAAGACGGCAGCATGAATCTGAACTGGCCGGCGCTCGCCCAGCCGCGCCAGACCATCGTGTTCTACATGGGCCTGGTCGGCATCGACATCCTGTGCCGGGAGCTTGTTGCGCACGGCCTACCGGCCAAAATGCCGGCCGCTCTGATACAGCAGGGCACCACGCCGCAGCAACGCGTGCTGACCGGCGATCTCGCGACGCTGCCGCAGATAGTTCACCAAGCCAAGGTCAAGGCGCCGACCCTGATCATTGTCGGCGAGGTGGTCAGGCTGCGCGAGCAGCTAAAATGGTTTGAGCCTGCGTCCCTGGGCGTGCTTTAAGCCAGCGCCCTGGGACGCCGGGTGCGCGTCGTTGGTTAGCCTCGCCTGAAGTCGCCGTAGTACGATAGGAGGTCAGGTAGCTTCGGTGCGACCGAGAGAACCGTATACCGGAGCCGAGGCTGGCTCCTACCGGCGAAGCCCTCCCGGCGTCATCGGTGTTTCAGGAGCAGGACATGCAGCAACGGCTTAGCCTGTCGCGGGCGGCACGGCTGGTGGGCGTAACGCGCGGCACGCTGCAACAAAAGATCCAGGGCGGCGAGCTTGCCTCGTTCGACGGCACGGTGTCCATGGGCGACCTGATGCGCGTATTTCCTGCAGCCAGCCTGGAGAGCGACATCGGCTTCGAGCGCGTCGTCAGGATCAAGGAGGAGGCCTTCGGCAGGCGACTACGCGAGCGTTTGCTGCCGAGCAAGGAAATCCTGTCGCAACGCCTGTTCGAGCAAAGCCGCGAACTGGCCGACCTGCGCGCGCACCTGCAGCGCTATCACGCCATGGTGGTGCAGTTGCGCGAGCGCATGCGCGAAGAGGAACTGCGCACAGCGCCCCGGGCTCCGGCTGTCGCGGCGCAGGAACTGGGCGCGTTCCTCGACCGGGAACTGCAAGCCGTGCTGGGCGAATCCGACGCGCCGAACGCGCTCGCGCTGATGGATGATATGCTGCGCGTGATGTCAGCCCATGTCGTCGTCCAGCCCAGCCGCCACGAGTTTTTCGTCGATGGCGCCGATACCCTTCTCGATGCGGCGCTGCGCTCGGGGCTGGCAATCAACTACGGCTGCAGCAACGGCAACTGCGGCCTGTGCAAGGCGCGCATCGTGTCCGGCCAGGTGCACAAAGTCCGTCCCCACGACTACGTGCTGAGCGAGGCGGAGAAACGCCAGGGCTACGCGCTGCTGTGCTCGAACACGGCGATCGGCGATTTGGTGATCGAAGCGCTCGAGTCGGCTGAGCCGGGCGATATTCCCTCGCAGCAGATCGAGGCGCGGGTCAAGGCGAAGCATGCGCTCGGCGACGATCTCATGGTGCTGCACCTGCAGACGCCGCGCTCCAACCGCCTGCGCTTTCTGGCCGGCCAGACACTGACCCTTGCGCTGGGCGAGGACTCGCTGCAGCTGCCTATCGCCAGCTGCCCCTGCGACGACCGCAACTTGCAGTTCCATGTCCAGCGCGACGAGGAAAACGCCTTCGCGCAACGGGTGTTCGGCGCGCTCAAGGGCGGAGACTCGGTATCCCTGTTCGGGCCCTGGGGTGACTTCGTGCTGCGCCCGGACTCGCCGCGCTCCATCGTGTTTATCGCCTGCGACACCGGCTTTGCACCGATCAAGAGCCTGCTGGAGCATGCCATGGCGCTGGAGCAGTCCGAACGCCTGTGCCTGTACTGGCTCGCGACGCGTCCGGCCGGCCACTACCTTGCCAACCTGTGCCGTTCATGGGCCGATGCCCTGGACGATTTCACCTATGTGCCGCTAGCCGCGGATCAGGGTGATGCGTTCGAACTGGTTCGCCGCATCGGCGCCGACCATGCAGATCTGCATGCGTTCGATGTCTATGTTGCCGGTCCCGAGGCGTTCGTCGATGCCGCCACGACGGTGCTGCTCGGGCAGGGCTTTCCCAAAGCGCAACTGGCTGCCGCAATTCTCTGAACATGCCTTACTACATTTACAAAGTCTTCAGCTTTCCGATCCTCAGACTGGAGAAACTGGAACAGCACCAGGCTTTCCGCGACGCCTCCGCCCGCGCCAAGGAATTGCGCGCCGCAATGTCCGCCGCCGAGGGCGGGCTTATCAAGATGATCCTCGCCGAGAACGAGTTGCTGGCCGAAGACATGCTGTCGCAGCAGCGCGCGCCCCAGCCCAACCCGGACGACGACTGAGCGCCGGGCATGGACGAAACCGCGTTCCAACGCGCGCGCGTAACGATGACGCCGCACCCGTGCGCATTCGAGAAGGCGCTGCTCACAGGCGCCTGCGGCTGTTCGCTGGCAGCGCGGCGCAACATCGCCGAGCGTGAGAGTGTCGCCTGCGGCGCGGCGGAGGCGCGCGCGCAATGTGCGGCGCTGGTGGGCCTATTGCGCCAAAACTCGGTATTCGCGCTGAAGCTCGTGCACGGCGAAGCGCCGCTTCCGCATGCAAAAGAGATGAAACTGCAATGCGGCGGCCTGCACGGCGTCGAGCGGGCGCTGACGCAATCCGCTGCGCCGGTCGCGCTGGAACAGGGGGGGCGTGCGAGGACGCAGCGACCGGCGGGCGTGGCCGATGTGTGCGGTCTCATCGAGGCAGCTTGCGAGAAATTCGGCAGTTTGCAGAACCTGCCCTACTCGGCCCTTGTCCAATCGGTGGCCGCCTGGCAGTTGCGCCGCCGCCGGCCTGAATCATGATGTCTTTTCGGGATTTTCCCCAGCTGATCCAAAGCGTGCAGCGCAACTGCGACATCGCCGACGCGCGCCATGCGCGCGAGACGACCTTGTGCAATTACCTTTTGGAAATGCGCGAGTTCTACCGCTGGGAGCACGAGGTCCCGCTGTCACGGTCCCTGCCGCGCAGCGAAGTGGGAAGCTGGATTTCAGCGCGCGAGGCGCTTTGGGACGGCGTGCAGGACGAGGATCTGGAACGGCTGCGCGTGGGTGAACGCAGCTACGATGCTTTCGATGTTGCGGCGATCAACGCGGCGCTCGCTCCGCAGGGCCTGGTCTATGGCGGAGGCTACGGCCGCTTCGGCAAGCCGAATTTCTTTCTCGCGCAACTGGAGCGGCACGAGCGACGGGAGGGACTGACACTGTTCGTGTCGGGCTGCGAATACGCGCGCGATCTATCTGCGCCGCCGGCCGCGCTGCTCGATGGCACTGTTTTCCTGCGACGCGACGCGCTACGCCGCTGGCTCTGGGACAAAATCGAAATCTGGGGCGTGCGTAAAGCCGACGGCGCGCTGAAGTCGGCGCTCGAATGCTACGGTTTTACATCTGAGGACGAGGCGGCACTCGATCACATGGCTGAGCAGGAAGCAGAAACGCTGATCCTGCACGAACTCGGTGAATCCATGGCCGCGCCGCTGCTCGGGACGGCATGGCCGGATTTCATCGCCACGCTTAAGGGGCGGCGCGCCGAGATCCTGGCGCGCGCGGTGCGCGACAACCTGGCCGACTGCCTGTCCACACTGCCGCGCCTGATCGAGCGCGAAGCAGCCTGCTCTATCCATTTCCATTTCGCCAGCTTCGAAGGCACGCGTAGTCGATTGTTTCCGCGGCTGGAACTGGCGTACCGCCGTTGGCGTGAAACGGGAAATCTTGAACCGTTGCGCGAGGCAGCCCTGGCCGGCAGCGCGCATTGGCACCAAGCCGCACTCTCCCTGCTGCGCCTACATCAGGCCGATCCCGCCGCCGCCGAGCAGACCATCGCCGCCTGGATGGAAGACCCTGGCGCGATGTCCCTCTAAGTGGATAAACCGGCAGGAAGCATGCTTAGGGAAGGATGAGGCGCAAATCGTTCTGCCTTGGAAAGAAGAGAATTCCGAAAGTAATGTGGGAAATGTTTGACCTATCGAACGGAGGCAATGATCATGGATGAGATGAGAAAAGTTTTGGTGGTGGACGACGAGGAGATAGTGCGATTGAGCCACATGAGAACGTTAGCGGGCCAAAGCTGCAATGTGGAGGCGGCGCGCGGGGGCGAGGAAGCAGTGGAAAAAATGCAAAAGGACCCGGCGGATGTGGTTTTGATGGATTTGCGCATGCCGGGAATGGACGGGCTGGCCGCATTGAAAACGATCAAGGAGAGATGGCCGCAGACGGAAGTAGTGATTATCACAGGCTATCCATCGGTGTATACGGCGAGGGAGGCGGTCAAGCTGGGCGCCTTTGATTATCTGGCCAAGCCGGTGGACCCGGACAAAGTGCTCGCCGTAGCGAACGAAGCAATGGCGCAAAGATTGGCGTCGCTGCAAGGGGAAAAAGGCGGCCAGGGTTCCCCAAAGGGATGGGCGAAATATCTTGATTGACCGGGAAGAATAATCCGTTTTCGCCCGGCGCCTTACCAATAGGCGAGCAAGCGGCTCTTCTCCACTTTCGCTTCGAAGCGCTTCAGCGGTTGGGTTCCCTTTTTCACGCAGGCGCCGCTGGCGAGATCGAATGCCCACTTGTGTTTTGGGCAGGTCAGCTCTAACCCCTGCAGCGCCAAGTGCGGGATGTTCGTAACCTGATGCGGGCAGCGGCTGTCGTAGACACGATAGTCTTTGCCCTCGCGGTAGACGAACAGCCCGCGGCCGTCGCAATCGAACCGCGCCACTTCGCCATCGCCTAGCTGTGCCGCCGGCGCGATGTTGTGCCAGCGCGCCGCGGCGCCGATGTTCTCCGGGCGGAATTCGGGCAGGTCAAGCGCGAGTATCACGTCCACCGCCCAGACGATTTTCGCCAGCCCCAGCGCCGGGAACGCCATCAGCAGCGCATCCAGCACTTCCATTGGGCTCGCGCCCTCGCGCAACGCCCGCAGCAGGTATTGGCGCAGGCCGGTTTCGGTCTGCGCATGGACCTTGGTGATGACCGAGATCAGCGCGCGCGTCTTCGGATCGAGGTGTTTGCCGGCTTCCTTGAGGAATTTGAAATAGTGCGGAATGGCATCGGGCCGCACTTCGATCAGGTAATTCAGAGCGTCACTCATGGAGTATCGCCTACGCAAAAAGTGGATGCGTTCATTCTACCCTCTGCCGCTAGGTGGCACTGACACGCTGAAAGTAGCGTGCGCGGTAGACCAGACGTTGATGCAGTGGCGATTCAACGAAGGGCGTGCGTGTGTGCATCACGTTGTTGCTTACCAGTCCCATGCCCGGCTCCAGCCGCGCACGCAACACCCAGGGCGAGTTTGAACTGAGGACGTCCTCCAGCTGCGCCAGCGCGGCCCGCGTGGCGGTATCATTTCTCCACTTTACGCTGACGCTACGCGCGGTGTAACGCATGTGCAGAAAACCGCCGGCATCGACGGAAAACACCGGCCCCGTTTGCTCCGCCCGCTCGACGCTCCCGGCCTCAATCCGCGGCGGAATAGTCATTGCATCCTCGGCCATCAGCGCGCGTATATGCTGCGGGTTGCGATCGCGAAGCTGAATGTAAGCGATTTCGTGGTCGAGCAAGTCGTTTTCGCCGCCGGACTCGGCGCGCCCCACGCAGTGTAAAAGCACGGCGCGCACCGCGCGCTCGCCCGGATTGTAGTAGCCGTCTGTGTGCCATCTTATGCCGCGATTGGTATAAGGAATGAATTCGCCGCGCGTGGCGTGCTCGGAAACCGCGAGCGGCGAAATGCCGTCATCGTCGGCCAGGTAGTTGGAATCGAGGTCGCGCAGGCCCAGTTGCAATCCGAGCCGGCGCGGGATCTCCTTATCCGCATCGCCTCCGGTCGGGCTGGCATAGACCGCCATGTTGGCGCGCGCGCAGCGCTCTAGCAGCGCCTGCTTTTCCGGCGCGCTGAGCGCGCGCGGATCGCGCACCTCGACTACGAGTTCACCCAGGGTCTTGGGAAAGCGCGCGAGCTTTTCGGCGCGCCAGGACTGGTACGCGGATTCGTCGGCAAGATCGAAAGCGGCGCCCGCCCGCGAATGCACGCGCAGGCTCATTCACCGACGTTGCGTTCGCGCCGCGGCCGGCGCGCCTCGCCCGGGGGCGCAAACAGGCCGGCAAGCGTGCTCTCCAGCGCCTTGATCGCCTCGGGCGCCTCGATTTCCATGATCTGGTCGATCACCCACGCATGGTCCTTTTCGGGAACGATCTGCAGCAGGCGGCTGCCGAAAAAGCGGCGGAAGCCGAAATCGGGCCCGTCCTTTTCGTCGTAGGCGAAATCGGCGTATTCGCCGCCGCGCTGGTTGGCGAGGGCGATGAAATGGCGGCGGGCGAATCCGGGCTCGGGTTCGGCGACCAGCATGTCGCGGTTTTCCTCCACCACCTCGGCCAGCTTCAGTGCAAGCGCGGTGGTGAAGGCGAGGCGTTTATCGGCGTCGAGCGCCCGGTAGGCAAGGCGATCGGCCGCGTGCAGCAGAAAAGCGAGGTATTCGCATACGAAATCGAAATACTGCGTGCCGATGTCGATTTCGAACTGCGCCGTGCGCATGCGGCGGATCGCATCCTGCGAGAGTTTCCAGCCGAGCATGGCGATCACGCTCGCGAGCTCGGCCATGCTGCGTTCGCCAGCTCCCCGGTGGAAGTGGCTGCGGATGCGGATGGCCAACTGGAGCGCCGCTCTAACCAACGCTCAACACTAGTACCCGCCTTTGCCGAACGGCTTGGGCAGGCCGGCGATGCGCGCGCCTTGCTTGGCGGGTCCGAGCGGGAACAGGTCGTAGAGCGCCTTGCTGTCGCAGCCCGGTATCAGCGCGGCAACGTCTTTCAGCATGTTGCGAAAGTTCGGCGTCTGGCCGTGTTCCTTGTACTCGCCGCGCAGGTATTGCACGATTTTCCAGTGATCGTCGTTCAGCTCGAGACCTTCCGCCTGCGCGATCAGGCGCACGATTTCTTCGCTGTATTCGGGGGCGAGCAGGTAGCCCTCGACATCGGTTTCCAGTTCAACGCCGTTAACCACGTAACCCATGTTGCGATCCTCCGTTCCTTGTCAATCAACCGGCCTTGCGAATGAAAAACTCGTAGGTTCCGGGCGCCATCTCCTGCTTGGCAACGAGTTCCAGCCCGGTCGATCTAACCCACGAGTTGACGTCGTCCGGCGAACCCGGACAGTTGCTGACCAGATGCAACACCTCTCCCGCGCGCATTCCGTCGAGCAGTTTCTTCGCCTCGATGATCGGGCCGGGACAGCTGACGCCGCGAATATCGAGGGTCACGTTCGCGACCGGCCGCGCGGCCGAGCTCGCGCCGCGCTTGATGGTATAGGCGACCCTGCGTCCACCGAGTTTGTCGGTGCCGATCACCTCGTTGCCGGAATGGCGGCTCCAGGCAAACAGATCGTCCGGCGTGCCAGGGCAGTCCGATATCAGCCGCATGACATCCCCTGGCCGCAGGTCGTCGATAACGTGCTTCGCGCCGAGCAGCGGCGCCGGGCAATTCAACCCGCACAGGTCCAGCGTGACCAGCGGCTTGTCGGAAGTTTTTTGCATGCTCATGGCAGCTCCTCTCGCTTGCGCGAACATTGCGGAGTTAAAGGGTTCGCCCATTACGCCCCGACGGCCGCGGCCGATTTGTGCGGAACGAAAATTCCACAGCCGAACCTGCGCGCCGCGCCCAGGCCGCTTGCCTGCATGTTGAGCGATTGCTCCGGCGACAACTCGTGCAGCATCAGGCTAAATCCGGCGATATCGGCGTCCGGATTGCGCGCGCGGCGCGCCCGGCCGACGACTATCTTGCACTTAATCCCGGCGTCCTCCAACTCCAGGCTGACATCGCCCTGAAATCTGGCCTCGTCTGCGGTTCCGGTCGTGACAAACTGGGAATACAGGGTGCCATGGGAAAACAGGGTCCGCAGTCGCGCGCTGCCGACTTCAATGCCGTCACCAATATCGAGGCGCGTCCCCGAGAGCTCCAGCGCCTGTTGCGCACGCGTGCGCGGTAGCCGCAACATGAGCCGGGCGCGCATGCCGAGGTGAATCTCGCCTGCGACTGCGCGCGCACCGCGGATCGGATGCACGCCGGCGCGGGGTTCGGCAGCCAGCCAGGCCAGCCGCTCGGCGAGCAACTGGAACAGGCGCCAGCCGTGGTCAGCGGGTATGCTGCCACCGCTCAGCGCATACGCCACGTCGACCATCTCCATCGCGTCAGCGGTCATTTGAATAGGAGGGGTATTTCCCCTCGCGCTCCCCAAAATAACAGGCAATCCGAGCACTTCCGAGGCGGCCGCTCAGATCTTTTGCTGCGTCTTCGACCAGGCGACCATCGCCTGGCCCCAGCGTTCCGCCGTGCCCGGATCGATTTCGAATATGGTGAAGCGGGCGCCGCGCTCGCGGATGCGCAGCCGCAGCAGCGGCATCCCGCCGGCCTCGTAGTCGACCTGCACCAGC
>Ga0163199_1000421_pt1 | contig 27000 bp, 24 predicted proteins | sample PL_2010_150m_FD_113537 | JGI IMG/M metagenome (GOLD analysis project Ga0163199, IMG submission 113537) | Freshwater microbial communities from Powell Lake, British Columbia, Canada to study Microbial Dark Matter (Phase II) - PL_2010_150m | ecosystem: Environmental > Aquatic > Freshwater > Lake ...
AATCTCATCTTCCGGATCTCCTGTAGCAGTTCCGTCCGTTTCATCTCGTTCCCCCTTCGGGGCACTATGACGACCGGACAGATGGCGTGCTACAGAACCGGACAACTCATTAACTCCCAACATGTCGCAACACCTTACCTTGACAAATTCAGCTAAGTCCCTAGAATAAGCAACTATTGCGGTGCACCATTCAGCGGCTTGAGCGCTTTCGCATAAGCCCGTGGTGTCTTCTGGTACCTTTTGAAACCGCACAGCGATCGCGCCAAACAGTTGGCACTTTCGCTCTTCTGATCCATTCCAATGGCAGGCCCGATCAGTTTGCCGCGTTCATCGCAGAACTGATGTCGTAGCGGGAACAGCAAAGGAGAAATCTTGTCGATAACACTCTCTCAAAGATACTTTGTGGCGCGTGGCATAAGCGCTTTTTTGAACTATCTGCACCTGGATGCAGCCCTGACCGGCCTGGTACTCCTTTTCTTCATCGCCGGCGGGGTGGCAAACAACATGGGCGCCTTACGGACAATCGGATCGTCCATCCCGAATCTGGCGGTATCGACAGCAGCGGCGCAACCAAAGAACGCAGAAGGAGCAACACAAGCCCTTACGCCAGCCATGAAAGCTGCTCTCGATTATGTTGTCCAGCGCTACCGGGTCTCCGCCGAAGCGCTCCTGCCAGTTTTTGAAGCGGCTCAGTCAGTCGGCCCCAAGCGCCACATAGACCCGCTATTGCTTATTGCCGTGATCAGCGTCGAATCCAGATTCAACCCTTTCTCCCAAAGCCCCATGGGAGCGCAAGGCCTGATGCAGATCATTCCCCGCTTTCACCAGGATAAGGTCCCGACCGCGGCGGCCGAGCAGCCATTCCTCGATCCGGTAATCAACGTAACAATTGGCGCTCAGATTCTGCAAGAATCCATTCGGCGGCAAGGTGGGTTGATGGCGGGCCTGCAATATTACGGTGGCGCACTTGATGATGATGAGCAGGTCTACGCCAACAAGGTGCTTGCCGAAAGACTTCGCCTCGAACAGGCGCCGCGCCGCAGGGACGGCGCAATCGGGTGAGGACGGTGCGCTTACCCGGGGAGTGCCGTACCGTGGCCCCCTATAATCCCGCATGACACGAGCCCAAGCAGAGAGTTCCAGCGTATCCCCTTTCCTCGCGGAACCAGCCGGCAACGTGTCGGACCTGTCTTTTAGGCGGTTGCCGCTGGCAGCCGCCACGCTGGCTAATCTGCAGCAACTGGGCTACCGGCAGATGACGCCGATTCAGGCTGCCAGCCTGCCGTCGGCACTGGCCGGCCATGACCTGATTGCGCAAGCCAAGACCGGCAGCGGGAAGACGGCGGCTTTCGCGCTGAGCTTGTTGGCCAAACTCAATCCGCGCCGTTTCGCGGTCCAGGCGCTGGTGCTTTGCCCGACGCGCGAACTGGCCGACCAGGTGGCTCAGGAAATCCGCCGCCTGGCCCGTGGCGAGGACAACATCAAGGTACTGACCCTGTGCGGTGGCAGCACCATGCGGCCGCAGATGTCAAGCCTGGAGCACGGCGCCCACGTCGTGGTAGGCACGCCGGGGCGCATCATGGACCACCTGCAGCGCCGCAGCCTCGATCTGGCGGCACTCAACACGCTGGTGCTGGACGAGGCCGACCGCATGCTCGACATGGGGTTTTTCGACGACATCGTCGTCGTGGCAAAGGCCTGTCCGAAGGAACGGCAGACGCTGCTGTTCTCTGCCACCTATCCCGAAGGCATTGCCGCGCTGAGCCGGCAGTTCATGCGCCAACCGCAGCAAATCAGCCTGCCCGGGCAACACGAGCCGGGCAAGATCCGTCAGCGCTTCTACGAGGTCGCGCCCGATCAGCGCCTCGGGGCCGTCGCGCTGCTGCTGAAGCATTACCGGCCGGTCAGTACCCTCGCTTTCTGCAATACGCGACAGCAATGCCGCGACCTGTTGCAGGTGCTGCGCGCCGAAGGCTTCGTTGCCCTGGCCTTGCACGGCGAACTCGAGCAGCGCGAACGCGATCAGGTGCTGGTGCAGTTCGCCAACCGCAGCTGCTCGGTGCTGGTCGCGACCGATGTCGCCGCGCGCGGCCTGGACATAGACCAGTTGGAAGCCGTGATCAACGTCGATGTCACGCCGGACAGCGAAGTGCATGTCCATCGCATCGGCCGCACCGGGCGCGTAGACCAGGCCGGGTGGGCGTTCAGCCTGGTCAGCGGCAACCAGATGGCGCGCGTGGACAATATCGAAAAGGAACTGGGCCACGAGATCGAGTGGCACTCCCTGAACGAGTTGCAGGCTGCGCCGGGCAAGCCGCTGATGCCACCGATGGTCACGCTTATGATTCTCGGTGGCCGCAAGGAAAAGATCCGCGCCGGCGATGTGCTCGGGGCGTTGACCGGGGAAGCCGGCTTCAGCAAGGAACAAATCGGTAAGATCAACGTCACCGACTCCACCACCTATGTCGCCGTTACGCGCGGCATTGCAAAAGAGGCGCTGTGCAAGCTGTCGGCCGGCACCATCAAGGGCAAGAAGGTCAGAGTGCATTTGCTGCAAGACAAGGCCGGCTGACGCCTATCCGTGAAAACGCCGAAAAGACTCCAGCCGCTGGTGACCGAAGGTCTGGTCGACGAGGTCATCCGCCAGTTGATGAGCGGCAAGGAGGCGACCGTCTATATTGTCCGCTGCGGCGAAGAAACTCGTTGCGCGAAGGTGTACAAGGACATCAAGCAACGCAGCTTCCGCCAGAACGCTTCCTATCAGGAAGGCCGCAAGACCAAGAACAGCCGGCAGGCGCGGGCCATGGAAAAAGGCTCCCGCTACGGGCGCCAGATGCAGGAAGAAGCCTGGCAAAGCGCCGAGGTCGATGCCCTGTATCGCCTGGCCGCCGCCGGGGTGAGCGTGCCGCAGCCTTACATCTGCCACGAGGGCGTGCTGCTGATGGATCTCGTTATCGATAACGATGGCAATCCCGCGCCGCGTCTCAACGACATCGAATTGTCGGCACAGCAAGCGGTGGAATTTCATGCCCGGCTGTTGAATCAGGTGGTTCGCATGTTGTGCGCCGGGATCATTCACGGCGACCTGTCCGAATACAACATCCTGGTCGGCAGCGACGGTCCGGTCATCATCGATTTGCCTCAGGCCGTCGATGCCGCCGGCAACAGCAACGCCGCCGTGATGCTGGAGCGCGATGTCGCCAACCTGGCGAGCTACTTCGGCCGCTTCGCTCCCGAGTTGGCTGGCAGCGAATACGGCAAAGAGATCTGGCGCCTGTATCAGGCCGGCAAACTGACTCCGGAGCGCGAACTGACCGGCCGCATCGAAATCGACCATCGCATCGCCGATGTCGACGCGGTGCTGGAAGAGGTCAAGCTGGCACTGCAGGCCGAAGAACGCCGGCGCCTGTATCTGGCGAGCTGATCGCCGTTACCTGCCCGCGAAGCGGAATCCCAGGTACGCAGAGCGTAGTCAGCGCTGACTTTCCGAGCCATGCCCGCCGCCGAGCCCGAATTCCTGCTGCGCGAAGACGAGGTCGAGCTCACGGCGATTCGCGCCCAGGGCGCGGGCGGCCAGAACGTCAACAAGGTCTCCAACGCGGTCCATCTGCGTTTCGACATCAAGGCGTCATCTCTGTCGGATGAGATAAAGGCCCGCCTGCTGCATTTCAGCGACCAGCGGATCAGCGCCGATGGCGTCGTGGTGATCAAGGCGCAGCAATTCCGCAGCCTCGAGCGCAACACTTTCGCCGCCCTGGCGCGACTGCGCGACCTGATCGCCAAGGCCGCTTTCATTCCCACCCGGCGGCGCGCCACCAAGCCCACGCGCAATTCGCAGAAGCGCCGGGTTGACAGCAAGGTCCTGCGTGGAAAAGTGAAGGCTCTGCGCGGCCGCGTCAACGATTGAGCTGCATGCCAGCCTGAAGCTGTGCCCTCAGGGAGTAGTGAGATCCTCGACCAGCTTTCTCAGCGCCGCGACTTTTGCCTCGAGCTCGGCAACCCGCTGTTCGAGCAGGCTCAGACGGCCGTTCGCCGCAGGCCCATCCTCACTCGGGCCGGCAAAACCCCTAGCACTCGTATGAATGTCGGCGCTGCTTGTTTCGTCGACAGGCTCGCCGCTGAACAAGTGGGCATAACGCGATTCGCGCTTGCCCGGTTCGCGCGCCAGACGCACTACGTAAGGACCGTCCTCGCGCCGGGCGAGCAGGTTCAGCACTGCCTCGACTTCCGTCACATCTTCAAACCGGCACATCCGGTTGGCCCGGCTACGCAGTTCTCCCGGCGTCTGCGGACCGCGCAGGAAAAGCTCGCAGACGACAGCCAGTTCCTGCGGCGAGAACTTCAGCGTGCCGTAGTTGGTGTTGCAGAACCGATGTTGAAACTTCGGCACCCGACTGCCGAAACCACCGTGTTCATTGACGTGGAATTTCTTGATCAGGCCATCGACGATCTGCTGGACGAGAACCTCGTCCAGATCCAGCACCGGGTCGCGGTTGCTGCGCTGGTTGCAGGCGTTGGTCAGCGCGTTGAGCGACAGCGGATACTGCTCGGGCGTAGTGATTTCCTTTTCGATCAGGCAGCCGATGATGCGGGTTTCTTGCAGCGTGAGTTCGATGTTCATGTCAATACTTCGGCGGGCGTCATCAAGCAGGCATACGCGGATAGTCGGTATAGCCGGCCGCGCCCGGGCTGTAGAACGTGGCGGCATTCGGCTTGTTCAGCGGCGCCCCGGCCTTGATCCGGGCCGGCAAATCCGGATTGGCGAGGAAGCCCGTGCCGAAGGCGACCGCATCGACTTTTCCCGCGGCAATGGCCTGGCTCGCTTCATCGGCCGAGTAGCCCATGTTGGCAACCAGCACGCCCTTGTAATGCGCGCGAATCGGGGTCATGACATCGCCCTTTTGCTGGCCGAAGAAATCGCCGCGCATGGCATGCAGATAGGCCAGACCAAAATCGTTGAGGCGGCTGGCAAGCCAGGTTGCCAGCCCGACCGGATCGCTGTCGATCATGCTGTTGTAACTGTTGAGCAGCGAAATCCGCAGGCCGACCCGGTCGCGGCCCCAGACGCTGCTGACGGCATCGATCACGTCGAACATCAGGCGTGCCCTGTTTGCCGGAGAACCACCGTAAGCGCCGCTGCGCTTGTTGGCGCCGTCGCGCAGGAATTCATCGAGCAGGTAGCCGTTCGCGCCATGCACCTCGACGCCATCGAACCCCGCCGCCTTGGCGTTTTCGGCGGCCTGCCTGAATCCGGCGACGATGGCGGGCAGTTCGTCGTCGCGCAATTCGTGCGGCATGACATAAGGCTGCTTCCCCTGCGGCGTATGCACCTCGTCGCCCGTGATCGGGATGGCGCTCGGCGCTACCGGTTGTGCGCCGCCGTTGAGCAGCGGATGACAGGCTCGCCCGCCATGCCATATCTGCAGGAAGATTCTGCCCCCTGCGGCATGCACGGCGTCGGTGGTGAGCTTCCAGCCGGCAACCTGGGCGGCAGAGTAGATGCCGGGCTCGTGCCAGAACGACGAGTTGCCTTCCATGGCCATCGTGGCTTCTGCAATGAGCAGTCCGGCGCTGGCGCGCTGAGCATAGTATTCCGCCATCAAGGCGTTCGGCAGGTGCCCGGCGCCGGCGCGGCAGCGTGTCAGCGGCGCCATGAAGATGCGATTCGGCACCGTGCTGGCGCCGAGCTGGAGAGGACTGAATAGCGTGGTCATGGTCCCGGTTCCCTGGATTGGATGGGCAGGATACTAACGCAAGCGACACGCGATGGCGCCGCGCCGCCAGGGCCGACTATTGCGTAGCCCCTTACAAGGCATCCGGCCGCAGGTCCGCCAGCACTTCGCGGAACTGCTCCAGCGCCGCTTCGAGGTCATCCACGATTTCCTGCGCGATGATCTCGGGCGCGGGCAGATTGTCGGAATCGGCCAGCGCGTCGTCACGCAGCCAGAAGATGTCCAGACTCGCCTTGTCGCGCACCGCCAGTTCTTCGTAATCGTAGGCGCGCCAGCGGCCTTCCGGGCTCTCCGGCGACCAGGTCGGCGTTCTTTCATTGCGCTTGGCGGGGTTGTAGAGCTCAACGAACTCCATCAGGTCTTCGACCCGCATTGGATTCGTCTTCAGTGTGAAATGCTGATTGGTGCGCAGGTCGTAGATCCACAGCTTCTTCGTCCAGGGCGTTTCCGAAGCCGGCTTCTTGTCGAAGAAAATCACGTTGGCCTTGACACCCTGCGCGTAGAACAGGCCCGTAGGCAGGCGCAGCAGCGTGTGCACCTCGCACTCGTGCAAGAGCTTGCGGCGGATGGTTTCGCCGGCACCGCCCTCGAACAGCACGTTGTCCGGCACCACCACGGCAGCGCGGCCGTGGATGCCGAGCAGGGTCTTGATGTGCTGCACGAAGTTGAGCTGCTTGTTCGACGTCGTCGCCCAGAAGTCGTCGCGTTCGATGATGTCCTTTTCGGTCGTGGTGCGGCCATCCTCGCCGACGATCACCGTGCTGCTCTTCTTGCCGAAGGGCGGATTCGCCAGCACCACCTCAAAGCGTTCGCTGGGGTCGGCCGCCAGCGCATCCGTCACCCGCACCGGCACGCTGGTTTCCGAGCCGATGCCGTGCAGCATCAGGTTCATCGCGCAGACTCGCGCCGTCGCCTGCACCAGCTCCCAGCCGGTGAAGGCCGCATCCTTGAGGTGGCGCTTTTCCGCACTGGTCAGGTGCGGGTTCTTTGCCGTGATGTAGTTGTGCGCCATGAACAGGAAGCCGCCCGTGCCGCAGGCCGGATCGCAAATGCGTTCGCCCGGCCGCGGCGCGATGCAGGTCACCATCGCCTGGATCAGAGCTCGTGGCGTGAAGTACTGGCCCGCCCCGCTCTTGGTGTCCTGCGCATTCTTTTCCAGCAGGCCTTCGTAGGCATCGCCCTTCACATCCACATTCAGCGACGACCAGTTTTCCGCATTGATCAGGTCGACGATCACCCGCGTCAGTTTGGCCGGGTCCTGGAACTTGTTCTGCGCCTTGGCGAAGATCAGGCCCAGCGTGCCCTTCTGCCGGCCCAGCGCTTCGAGGATGTGCCGGTAGTGGTCGAACAGTTCGTCGCCGCTCTTTGCCAGCAACGTCGGCCACGCATGCTCGGCCGGCACCAGGCTGGGCTGGCCGCTTTGGCTGAATGGCGGCTTGCTGCGTTCGTCGGCCATCTTGAGGAACAGCAGGTAGGTGAGTTGCTCGACGTAATCGCCATACGACATGCCGTCGTCGCGCAGTACGTTGCAGTAGTTCCAGAGTTTCTGGACGAGGGTGGAAGCGTTCATGAATAGCTCTACAGATATTCCGGATGTTGTTCCGCAAGCCAGCGGCGCGTCGTCGCCAGCAGGGAGGTCGCCTGCTCAATGCACTCGCCCACCGCTTCGGGCTCGATCGGGTCACCTTGATAATCATTGACGTTGCGTTTGCGGCGCAATGCATCCAGCACCACCCACGTCGCGTTGGGCAAACCCAGCGTCAGCGGCAAGGATTGGATCATTGTCTGGTGATGCCCCGGCTCACTGGTCGATGGCCGATAGCCGCTCGCCAGCATCGCGATCAGTGCCAGTTGCATGATGGCCTTGTAGGCGGCATCGAAACGCGTTTCGTCGCTGATGATTTCGGCTCGCGCATCCACCAGATTGCGCTCCGCCGCGGCCAGCAGGCGCCGGATTTCCTGCGTCGTCGGTGCGTGCGGCTTAAGCCGGCCTATCTTGAGCAAGTTCTGCAAGGTCATCGTCGTTTCCGATCAGCCAAAGCTTCGGTCCGCGCAGCACGTTCAGCGCAAACCCCTCGCCGGCCTTGCACTTGCGCCGAAAGTCTGCGGGCTTCATCACCGTCGGGTTGACCTCACGCTGCACCATACCGTGCGTGGGCGCCAAAGCCTGCGCCACGACGCCAAAGCCGGCCCGTCCCAACACCATGACATCGACATCGCTGCGCGTACTCTCCTGGCCTGCCGCAACCGAACCATAGACGAACGCCAGATCGATGTCGTCGGCAAGTGGCATCAGCGCTGCCCGCAGCACATCGGCCACGCCGACCGTCTTGCGCAACAAACCGGCCAACTCCTCGAACACCGGACAGGCAGTGTTGGCCTGGTAGTTCACCTGCCTGCCGTTTTCCTGGCGCAGCAGCAGGCCCAAGGCGGTCAAAGCTCGCAGCTCGCGATGCAGGGACCCCGGCGAGGCACCGGTGACGCGTGCCAGTTCGCGCACATGGAGTGCCGCCTCGGGGTGCAGCAGCAAGGCTGCCAGCACCGCGGATCGGGTGCCGCCCAGCAAGTGCGTGGCGAGTGACGGGGGTGACATATCAGACTGTTCTCAAATTTGCTTCAAATGTAGCAATAATGAGAACAACAGGCAAGAGGTTTCAACTGCGAAAGTCGGCGCTGGCGGCACGGCGATTGTCCTTCGCTCACCGCCTCAAACGTCCCGCACACCCCGACAGGCCGGATACTTCGAGCAACCCCAGAAGCTCCCGCCTGTGTTTGCCCCTCGCTTGGCAGTACGGCGCACCATGGCGCTGCCGCATTGCGGGCAGGCTGGCACCCCGGTTTGCTTCGCCGCAGGGGCTGGCCGCACTCCGTCAATCAAAACGCGCAAAGCCGATCCGTCCATCAAAGTGATATTGCGCCCCGTGGCAAATTCCTTCGCATCGGCGGTGAATTGTCCCGATGTCACGACATAGCCGCCTGCTGCACCGCGCGCCGCCATAACCCCATACAGCTCGCGCACCGTCGTGACCCCCACCTTGAACGCCTTCCATTGCTTGCATTGAACGAAATGGCGCTCGCTGCCCTTGGTCAGCACCAGATCAACTCCGCCATCCGCTCCGCCGCCGCCGGTCTCGGTCACCGCATAGCCCTTGCGACGAAAGGCCTCGCCCACCAGCAATTCGAACTCGCTCCATGTCATCTCGTCCAGCGCGCCCGCCGTGGGGTTCTGCGCCACATCGGCCAGAAGCCGCCTGCGCTTGGCGCGACCGATTGCCGAGAGCGCGGCGCCGCTCAGGCAGATCAATGGCAAGATATATTGGCCGAACATCGCCAGGATTTTGTAGATCTGGCTGACAGCGAAAGCTCCCATTTGTCCCACAGCTACAGGAGTCGGCGCTGGCGCCACGGCGAGATGGTGCAACCACGCGTAAGCCACAACCGCAAGAGCCACCCCCGCCCACCAGGGCAGCATTGCGATGAGGTCCATCAGGTCTTCTGCGGTGCTTTGTTTTCTTCGTGCCATATGTTTAGTCCGAAACTCCCTCGATTGCCTCTATTGCGAACATCCACCAACGGCGAACGACGCCTCGCCTGTTGAAGGCAACAAATTTTTCAAACTCGTTCTTATTGCTGCTCTTGAATGACATAATTCCATAAGCATTCTAGTGCAAAGGGATAGCCATGACTTCGAGTGAGCGCCGCGTCCTGATTCTCTGCAAGACTTACCCTTCGCCAAGCGCGAAGTACGCCGAAACATCATGTGTTGCGGGAATGGACGAAGACGGCAAATTGATCAGGCTCTACCCGGTGCCTTTCCGCCTCATTAGCGATGACCAGCAGTTCAAGAAATGGCAATGGATCACAGCTCGTCTTGAGAAATCCCGCAACGACCACAGGCCCGAAAGTCACAAGCTCTACGTGGACACCATCGGCTGCGATGACCGCGAGCTACTGCCCGACAATCAATGGCTTGCCCGCAGGCCGTGGCTGGATAAGTTGTCGGTCTTCGAAAGCTTTGCCGATGTCGAAAGCGCCAGGCAAGCGGAAGGAACAACGTTGGCCCTGCTGCGCCCGAGCCGCATTGTTCGACTGGACATAACTCCCGTTGCCAGCGCCACTTGGACCGACGAGGAAAAAGCCAAACTCATACGCCTGCAGCAGCAGGAGGAACTATTCGACGACACCGATAAGGGAAGTGTCGTCCAGCTACGAAAATTGCCCTACGACTTCCACTATTGCTACGAATGCGAGACTCCCGAAGGCCCGGTGGAACGCCGGCACAAGATCGTGGATTGGGAAATCGGTGCTCTGTATTGGAATGTCCATCGACGGCATGGCGCCGCTTGGGAAAAGCCTTTCCGTGAAAAGCTGGAGAGCTATCTACCGGCCCAGGATTTGATGTTTTTGATGGGCACCATCCATCGCTTTCCCGACAAATGGCTGATTGTCAGCCTGATCTATCCGCCTAAGCAGCGGCCTTGGCAGGAACTTCAGGTATCGCTGTTCTAGCCGTCAAATGCACCACAGTCGGCCCGCCGGCACGGGCGGCGGCCCGAGCCACCATGCTGCGGTGGCAATAGTTGAAATCGGCCTCGAAGCACACAAGACAGGCCGAGGTGGCCCGCGCTATCTTTGCCACCTCCGCAATGGCGCCGCTTTGCTGGCCCAGATAGGCCATGAATTTGCACGTATAGGCCGACCAATTGCCATCCTCGCGGTAAGCGTCACGTATGGTCTTCGGGCAACCCAAGGCCGGCATGTGCGCGTAGGCGATGCCATTGCCGTGAAGTGCCTCGGCGAATGCCCGCTTCGAGAAACCCTTTTTGCGCGACAAAGGCAGTTCGCGCACGTCGATGATCGTACGTACGCCGGTTTCTTTCAGGCGAGCGATGAAGGCTTCCAGAGTCAGGCCTTCGTAACCGAAGGTGTAAAGCGATGTTGTCTTAGCCATGGGCGAATGGTATCGGGAATTGCTGCCGGCAAGCAATCGTTCAGCGCAGAAATTTGGCCTCTCTCGTGTCAGCCGATGGGATCACTTCGCTTCTCGACGACCGGTGTCAGTATTGCTAGCTTTCCGGCGCGGATACCCCAGCAGATAAGTCCGCGGGCACTGCCGCCGTATTCTGTCTATGAACCTTTCCAAGGAGTAGCCCAGATCAACCCGCCAATCGCAAGCCAGAAAAAGCCAAAGTACCAGACAACGCTCAACAGACTCAGTATCCATGCCCACTTGGCTTCAAACCAACCTGGTTTAGCTCGTCGAAAGAGATGTACGAATTCTGAGTCAAGCCGGCGCTGAGCGAGAAAGAGCCGATCATCGACCGGCTCATGATTGTGGGCGCATTCGATTTTGATCAGCTCATACTCCTCGCGGAGCGCTGTCACCTCGTCAGATGAAAACGGCTTTCCGTCAGCAACCTCAGCAAGACGCTGCCCCAGTTTTCGCTGAAAGGCATTCAGCTTCTGGGCATTCTGAAAGAGCGAGTCGGCCTTCACGGCTCCACTTGCTCCCCATTCAATTAAGCTCACAACAATCACGAACAGGCCAAGGCATACCGAAAGAGCGGTCAGGTACTTGTCTTGCGGCGTCCCCGCCGTAACTTCATAGACCTTCTGGATGAAGGTAACGCCAATTCCGGCTGCTGAGAATGTTCCAATGCTGAATGTCGCAAACCAGTCCCGCCGTTTCAGTCGGCGAGCAGCATTGAATCGAGCGCCTTCGGTACGCCAAGCGGCGGTACGTAGGTCTTCGAGAAAACTCGTGATGTTGGTCATGGTCTCAAATGCAGGCGATGTCTGGTTGGATCGTCAGTATCCTCTTCCCAAGCAGCCACGTTATCCGTGCCCTCGAGAAGGTATCGACACATTTCGCGCCGACCCTTGCTTTCGCAAGGTATGGAGCACTTCCGCTCTCAGTGCCAAGGGCCTTGAGAGGTACCGCAACGGCGGTAGGCATCGCCCACGCCAACATGATAGCTTCATCAGCCATAAAGAACACCCTCGTCGGCATGCATTTCTGAGAGGACACGGCGCAGATACGCTTCGTAACGATCATTGATTTGATCGTCAGTCAGTTGCTCTTCTGGCCCCACACGGCCACGCTCTACGAGGAATTCCAACCTCTCCGCCCGCGTCTTGATTACATCGTAGTTGCGAATATACCCGCCACTTGGATTGAATTTCATCTCATAGTAGGCGCGACCCAGTTTGCGCAAGCCTATCGGCGACTTGTGCCCGAAGTCGGCCAAACGGTCAAACATAGCGGCTATGGCACGGTCAAGCCGGTGCAATAGGGATAGGTCGGTAATCTGATTGAAGTACGCGATCCAACCGTAGCGCTTTTTCTCGCTGATCGCGCCGGTAATCCGTTCGTTCAGCTCCAGTAGAAATATCTCCGCGAGGCGATCTTCTGTGAGGTACTTTCTCCGGTCTAGCCGTCGAGCCTTGTTGTGCGAGTAGTCACTGAACTTTGCTGCAACTGACTGAAGAAAGCGCTCGATCGTCGAATCACGAACTGTGATAGCTGGCCAACGAAAAACGTATCCAAGATAGCCAAACGACTCTGACAAAGGGCCAATGTGGCTTTTGCCGGAGCCCAAAGGGTGCAACGCCAGCCCCCGCCGCGACGATCGGGCACGCAAGGAACGATATGCTCGATGCACCGCTCCACTGTCGCCATACATCAATACGTCATCCACGTACCGATAATAGGTAATTCCCAAAGAGGGCATGGCATCGTCCACCTCCTGCATATAGATTGCCGCCACGATGTTGGAGATTGACAAACCCTGCGGAACCCCTTTCTTCGGACGAAAATCGCAGTGGTACCTTTTTCGTGTGTTCTTTGGCACGGTTGGAGTAACAAGGGCTCGTTCGACAAGACGCAATGCTTCCCTACACTTGATTCTGCGTCCCAATACTTTGAGCAGTCGATCCTGCTGGATAGAGTCGTAGAAGGTCTTTATGTCTGTGCCGCACACCCATGTATCTGTGGGCGACCTCGATTGGAGATCCAAGGCGATGGCGCGCACATAGGTGCTCGCAACGTTCTTTGGCACGCGATCCGGAAAAATCGCAGCCAGAAATCGATTGAGTTGATGTAAAACCACACGATCACGTACCGTTGGGATGCCTATCAGCCGTGGTGCCTTGTTGCGCCCCTTCGTCTTGAGGTTCTCAAGGTATGGAGCGAACCGATACTGACTGTTCGCGCACTTCGTGGAAGCGACGGCAAGCTCATGGTTTGCATGCAATGAGAATTGGAAGCCGTTGACGCGATCCGTACCCTTTCCCGTTGTAGTTGCGAAGTCAGCCTCAAATGTTTCTGCGAGAGCCGCAGTAGAGAACAATGCTGCGAACAATGTCGCATCATCAATTAGTCCAACAGAAAAGAGAAATTCCGGACTGCCCGCAGTCATGTGATGGCATTTCTATTCGAAAAGGCGGCGGACAAGATCGCCTGCCGCAGCGACTGCACGCGCCGGAGGTTGGTATCGACCTCGACCTCGGCTTCGCGGGCGATGGAGAGCAGGCGGTCGACTTCGGCGACGATCTCCCGTTGCCGATCGATGTCTGGCAAGGGCAATGGCGTAGCCAAGAGGTCTTGCTGGTTGATGCTGGCTTGATTTACGGCCCATTTAGCACGTTGCGTGAGCCGTCCCCGCCCTCGCGATCCGCCCAAGTAGAGCTCGACATATCTCGGCAAAGTATGAGCCTTCAATCCCATACGCATCATGTTCGACTCGAACAGAGCACCGGCCAACGAAGCCGGCATGCTTGCACACTTGCCCAAGTGCGACATGCTGTTCACACGATTGACAACGAGATCCCCTTCGCGCAACGCCCAAGCTGCGATCTGGGCATCAGTCGCATTCACACGGCGAAGCTCTGCCACAGGACGCATCCAATTGGTCTGGTAGTCATCGATTCGAAGCATTGGAGTGCCTGAGCCGTAGGCGCTCTTGGGTAGATAGAGGCCGTTCTGCGGGCCGGTTTCAATTACGTCGCCAAGGCAAACGTTTGGCTCGTCGGCAAAGAACGCGTCCAGGACACTGGCACGGTACCGCTTGATGTTGGCCTTGACGCGCTTAAGGCCGGCGACGGCTTCGTCGAGGCGGGAGAATTGCTTTTCGATTTCGGCGACGATGTTCTCTTGGTCGCGCAAGACGCGTAGTGGAATGCGTATTTCAACTACGTCTGATTTTCTGACAGAAGGAATCGCGGTCGCTTGCGATAGCTCACCGAGGTCTACAGTTTGCATGAAGTAATACAAGTAGTCGGGCGACACTACGCCTGCTTTTGGTATGAGGCCCATGACGTTGTTATCTACCAGCGAAGGTTGCGCGAGAATTCCCCGCCGATTGAGCTTGAGACCCTCGCCAATTTTGGCAAAAATTGTCGTACCGGCTGGCATCAGATTCTTTGAAAGGAGCTTCGCGGCCTCTTTGGTAAGGTGGTTTGGTGATCTCCGGAGATGGCGGGTGCCATTTTTCAGTGCGATGGAAATGTCACCAACCTTAAATACAGGCACTTCCCCTTCGGCATTGCCCTGCATCTCCTTCGGAAACCCTACGCCCGATACAACGTCGGCAACGTGGCCGAGATTCACTACGACAGTCACGCCACCAACTCCCGATTCAATTCCTCAATCACCTTAGGCAATTGCTCACCGAAGAGCTGATGCACCCGTCCTAAGCCACCTTCCGTGTTGAAGGGCGCGTATTCGAAGTCGTCGATATTGATGCCGAGGTTGGCGGCGATGTGGTCGCGGATCATTTCCAGCCAGTGTTCTTGTTCGGGGGTGAAAGGCTCTGGATTCCCGCTTTCGCGGGAATGACGGGTGGTTTGCGCCAGCCAGGCCTTGAAGTTGGCGGCGACGCGTTCGGGGTAGGGCACGAGTTCATTTTCCTGGTGCATGGCGAAGCGCACCAGGCTGACGAGGTCGGTGAGGATACGCCGAGCGCTTGTCCCTTTCACCTTGCTCTTGTCCAGCGCGGCGTAGGCCTGCCACAGCGCCGATTCGTCGAACAGGTGCGGCGGCGCGTGCAGGGTGTCGGCCAGGGCCTTGATGTCCTCGAACTTGAGCGGTGCTTTGACCGGGCGGTTGTAGAGGATTTGCAGGGCAGTGATTTCGTCGCGGTGTTCGGCGATGAAGGCTTCGAAGGTTTGCACCAGGCTTTTCGCGCGCTCGGTGGCGGCGGCGCTGAAGCCCGCTTCGAGCAGTTGATCCTGCGTGACGATGTCGATGATCTGGTCGGCTTGCTGGCGTAGTTGCAGCAGGAGGTTGCGCAGCGCCGGGTCGGCCAGCGGCTTCACGGCCTGGATCGCCGCCTGGGTCGCCGTGTCGCCAGCGCCGACTTTCAGTGCCTCGACGATGCCGCGCGCGAGGCTCTTGAGGTCGTGGCCGCCGCTGGCTTCGATGACCTTGGCTTTGTCGGTGTCGCTGAGGTCGCGTTCCAGGCGGGCCAGCCGCGCGGCGACCGACGAGAGCACTTCGGGTTCGACGTTGCCCAGCGCCACGGCTTGCAGCAGCTTGTCGAAGGGCACGGCCTTCTTCTGGTCCATGGGGCGGCTGTCGGTCTTGTCGCGCTCGCAGACGCCGACGGCATCGACGATGACGAAGTGGTCCTTGACCACGTGCTCGCCGGGATTCACCGCGCGCAGGTCGGCGCGCTCGATGATGCGCACGCCGCGGCCCTTCATCTGCTCGAAGAAGCTGCGGCTTTTCACGCTGCGCAGGAAGACGACGATCTCGACCGGCTTGATGTCGGTGCCGGTGGCGACCATGTCCACGGTGACGGCGATGCGCGGGTAGTAGCTGCTGCGAAAGGCGCGGATCAGGTTTTCCGGGGTGTCGCCGGTGCTGCGGTAGGTGATCTTCTGCGCGAACTCGTTGCCGCGGCCGAACTCCTCGCGGATGATCTGGACGATGGCTTCGGCATGGTTGTCGTCCTTGGCGAAGACCAGGGTCTTGGGCAGTTCCGTGCGCTGGGGAAACATCTCGGCCTGCCAGCGGTCGCGGAAGGTCTGCACGACGGTGCGGATCTGGTCGGGCGTCTGCACCGCGCGGTCCAGCTCGGCGGGGTCGTAGTCGAAATCCTCGTCGAGCTGCCAGTCGCTGCGGCGGCGGGTGTCGCGCTCCATCACCTGCACCCAGTAGCCGGCCTCGACCTTGCTGCCGGCTTCAGTGACTTCGGTGCGGATGCGATAGACGTCGTAATTGACATTGACGCCGTCGGCCACGGCCTGCTCGTGGCCGTATTCCATGACCAGGTTCTGGTTGAAGAAGCCGAAGGTCTGCTTGTTGGGCGTCGCGGTGAGGCCGATCAGGTAGGCGTCGAAGTAGTCGAGCACCTGGCGCCACAAGTTGTAGATGGAGCGGTGGGCCTCGTCGGTGACGACGATGTCGAAGCTCTCGATCGGGATCGCCGGGTTGTAGTCGATCGGCGGCGCGTCGGCGAACAGCGACTCGACGCCCTCGGCCGAATGTTCGTCTTCCTCCTCGGGCAACTCGCGGCCCTTGAGCATCGAGTACATGCGCTGGATGGTGCAGATGACGACGCGGGCGCTCTTGTCGAGGTTGTTGCTGGTCAGGTGCTGGACGATGTATTCCTCGCCGAACTTGAAGTTGTTGTAGGGCGAGAGGTACTGGTCGAATTCCTTCTTGGTCTGGCGGCCGAGGTTGCCGCGATCGACCAGGAACAGCACGCGCCGCGCGCCGGCGAACTTGATCAGGCGGTAGATGAAGCTGATGGCGGTAAAGGTCTTGCCGCTGCCGGTGGCCATCTGGATCAGCGCGCGCGGCTTGTTGGCGGCGAGGCTGGCTTCGAGGTTGTTTACCGCCATGACCTGCGCCGGCCAGAGGCCGTCTTCGACCAGCACGGGCAGCAAGCGCATGCGGGCGAGGAAAGTCGGCGCCGGCTCTGCGGCGGCGTTGGCAGCGGCCGGCGCAGCGCTCAGATAGCGCAGCCACTCGCCCAGCATCTCCGGCGTGTGAAAGGCAAAGGTAGGCCGGGCGCGCGGCTCGGGATCGAGGCCGTTGGTGAAGTGGGTTTCGATGCCCGTCGATTCGTAGAGGAAGGGCAGCGGCCGGCGCCAGGCCGGCAGGCTCGCGGGCAGGCCTTGCGCGTAGCGGCCCGACTGGAATTCGACGCCGGTCAGCGTCGCGCCCTGCTTCTTGGCTTCGATTATGCCGGCGGCCTTGCCATCGACATAGAGCAGGTAGTCGGCGAAGCCGAAACCGGTGTCGAGCGGGAATTCGCGGATCGCAACGCCGCGCGCGGCGTGGATGTTGGCCTCGGCGAGGTCGCACACCCGCCAGCCTGCCGCGACCAGCAGGCGGTCGATCTCCTCCCGCGCTTGTTGTTCCGGCTGTGCCATGCGCCCGATGCCGTTTGACTATGGGCGAATCATCGCACAGATCGGGCGTAGTGCGGTCGCCGCCGGTTTTCGGAGCCTTCGGCGCCGTACCGCCAGCGCCGGCTTTTGGGCCGGCCCCTGGGGCGACGCCGCCGCGTCTGATACGCTCTGTGCCCGGCGTTGTTAATGCCGTATCCAACGCTATTCAGGAATTGCCCATGCGCACCGAAACACCGCACGCCATTTACCTCAGGGACTACACGCCGCCGGCCTGGCTGGTAGACACGGTCGATCTCCATGTCGCGATCCGCGACGGCTACGCGGAAGTGCGCGCCGCGCTCGCCTGCCGGCGCAATCCGCGTGGTCCCGGTGGTGCCCTGGTGCTGCATGGCGAGGAACTTTCCCTGCGCGCCGTCGGCCTCGACGGCTCGGTGCTGGCACCCTCGCGCTACACCCTCGCCGACGACACGCTGAGCATCTTCGGCGTCGATTCCGCACCTCTGCCCGAGACCTTCGTGCTCGAAACCGTGGTGCGCATCGAGCCGGACAAGAACACCCAGCTCTCCGGCCTCTACCGGTCGCAGGACGGCTACTTCACCCAGTGCGAGGCCGAGGGCTTCCGCCGCATCACCTTCTTTCCCGACCGGCCCGACGTGATGTCGCGCTACACCTGCACCGTCGAGGCCGATAGTGAGCGCTTCCCGCAACTGCTGAGCAACGGCAACCTTATCGCTTCGGGCGTCAGCGAGCGCGATGCCGCGCGCCACTGGGCGCGCTGGGAAGATCCCTACGCCAAGCCGGCCTACCTGTTCGCCCTCGTCGCGGCCAAGCTCGACGTGCTCGAAGACCGCTTCGTCACGCGCTCCGGGCGCAAGGTCCGCCTCGCGGTCTATGTCGAGCCGGGCAAGCTCGACCAGTGCGGCCATGCCATGGCGGCGCTGAAGAAAGCCATGGCCTGGGACGAGCAGCGCTTCGGCCTCGAAATGGATCTCGACCATTACATGATCGTCGCGGTCGGCGACTTCAACATGGGGGCGATGGAAAACAAGGGCCTCAACATCTTCAATACCAAGTACGTGCTGGCTCGTCCCGACACCGCGACCGACATGGACTACCAGAACATCGACCGCGTCGTCGCCCACGAGTATTTCCACAACTGGACCGGTAATCGCGTCACCTGCCGCGACTGGTTCCAGCTCTCGCTCAAGGAAGGCCTCACGGTGTTTCGCGATCAGGAGTTCGGCGCCGATGTGCATTCGCGCGCCGTGACGCGCATCCAGGCCATACGCGGATTGCGCATGGGCCAGTTCCCCGAAGATGCGGGGCCGATGGCACATCCGATCCGTCCCGCTTCCTACGCCGAGATCAACAATTTCTACACCGCGACGGTGTACGAAAAAGGCGCCGAAGTCGTGCGCATGATCCACACGCTGCTCGGCCGCGAGGGATTCCGCAAGGGCATGGACCTTTACTTCCGGCGTCACGACGGGCAGGCCGTGACCTGCGATGATTTCGTCGCCGCGATGCAGGATGCATCGGCAGTCGACCTCGGCCAGTTCCGCCGCTGGTACGCGCGCGCCGGCACGCCGCACCTGAAAGCCGCTGGCAGTTACGACGCGCCCGCCAAACGCTACACGCTGACGCTGACGCAGTCGCTGGCGCCCACCGCCTACGAACAGCGCCTCACTGAAGCCGGCACGGCGGTCGACGAAGGTCCGCTGCATATTCCGGTGGCGCTCGGTCTGGTGCTGCCCGACGGCAGTGATGCGTTGCCGGAAGTCACCAAGGTGCTGTCGCTGACCGGGACCACGCAGAGCTTCGTCTTCGAGAACATTCCGGCCGCGCCGGTTGCCTCGGTGCTGCGAGACTTCTCGGCGCCGGTGCATCTCGACTTCGAGCAGTCCGATGCCGAACTCGCCCACCTGATGGCGCACGACTCGGACCCGTTCAACCGCTGGGAAGCGGGGCAGCGTCTGGCCACGAGAGTGCTGCTGGCCGGCATCGCTTCGGGCGGCGAAGGGGATGCCTGGATTCCTGCAAGTCTGGTCGCCGCTGTCGGCCGCGTGCTCGAGGACGGGCTGGCCAAGGGCGGCGATGCGGCGCTCGCCGCCGAAGCGCTGGTGCTGCCCGCCGAGCAGGTACTGGCTGAGGAGGTCGCGGCAGTCGGCCGGGTGATCGACCCGGACGCCATCCATCGCGCCCGCCTCAATCTGCGCCGCCACCTTGCCACGGCTTTGCGCTCCGCCTTTGAGACGGTGTGGTCCGCGCTCGCGCCCGGCGAGCCCTATGCCCCGGACGGGATGCAGGTCGGTCGCCGTGCACTGCGCAACTTGTGCCTCGGCTACCTCGCCGACAGCGAGGAGGCTTATATGCGGGCATCGGTGTTGCCGCGGCTGCTGACGCAGCTCGGGCAGGGCGACAACATGACCGACGTAATCGCCGCCTTGTCCATGCTGGCCAATCTCGATTTGCCCGAGCGTGCCGCCAGCCTCGCCGGCTTCTACGCGAGGTGGCAGGGCGAAGCGTTGGTGATCGACAAATGGCTGCAGGTGCAGGCGACCTCCCGCTTGCCTCGAACCACTGCGCGGGTGCGCGAACTCATGCAGCATGCGGCCTTCGACCTGAAGAATCCGAACAAGGTCTATGCCCTGCTGCGCAGTTTCTGCGCCGCCAATCCGAGCCACTTCCACGCCGCCGACGGTAGCGGCTACGCTTTGGCGGCGGATGCGATCATCGAATTGCAGGCGATGAATCCGCAGGTCGCGGCGCGTCTCGCGCGCAGCTTCGACCGCTGGCGCCAGTTCGATGCCGAGCGGCAGGGATACGCGCAGCAGGCGCTGGAGCGGATCGCGGCCTGCGACGGCCTGGCCAGGGGCGTCGCCGAGATCGTCGGCAACGCCTTGAAGTGATCCAGGTGTTGGTTAGCTGAACCGCTGCGGCGGATTGTCTGGAGGGAGCAAGATGAAGATTGCGGTAATGGGTGCCGGCGCGGTGGGCTGCTACTTCGGCGGCATGCTGGCGCGCGCCGGCCATGAAGTGGTCCTGATCGGGCGACCGCGGCACGTGGAGGCGATACAGCGCGACGGCCTGTTCATGGAGACGAAGTCTTTCCAGGAACACGTTTCGCTGCAGGCCGCCACCAACGCCGGCGGCATCGAGGGTGCACAGATCGTGCTGTGCTGCGTAAAGTCGACCGACACCGGGCATGCCGGGATCGCGATGAAGCCGCATCTCGCACCCGGCGCCGTGGTGCTGAGCCTGCAGAACGGCTACGACAATGCGGTGCGGCTGCAGGCGGTGCTGGGCTGCGAAGTCATGCCGGCCGTCGTCTACGTCGCCACCGAAATGGCCGGACCGGGCCACGTCAAGCACCACGGGCGCGGTGAACTCGTGATCGGACCGTCGGCGGCGAGCCGGGAGCTTGTGAAGTCGTTCGCCTCTGCCGGGGTGCCGGTGGAGATTTCCGAGAACGTGGCTGGCGCGCTGTGGGCCAAGCTGATCATCAATTGCGCCTACAACGCCCTCTCCGCCATTACGCAAATGCCCTACGGGCGCATGGTGCAGGGCCAGGGCATGGAGGAAGTGATGCGCGACGTGGTGGACGAATGCCTCGCCATTGCACGGGCCGACCGAGTGACCGTGCCGGGAGACATCCGGGAGGCCGTGCAGCGTATTGCGCTCACCATGGCCGGCCAGCTTTCCTCGACCGCCCACGACGTGGCGCGCGGCAAGCCCAGCGAGATCGACTACCTCAACGGCTATGTGCTGCGGCGCGGTGCGGCGCATGGCATCGCTACGCCGGTCAACCGCGTGCTGCACACGCTGGTCAGGCTGCTCGAAAGCCGCTCCCCGTAGCCACCGGCGAGTGGACCGGCCTGAAGCAGACCCGCTGCGACTTCAATATAATCAAGGCATGCCGCCCAGCGCGGTGTGCCCGTTCAGAGGATGCCAGATGACACTTCCTGCGCCACCCCAGACTGACCAGCAGCAGCTTGCGGCAATGCAGGCCAGGCTCGACTTTGCGAAAAAGCTGCAGGCCTTGTCGAACAAGATCCATGCGACGGACAACATCGCGCAGATCATGATCGATCTGTCGCCCGAGATCTGCGAACTGTTTCAATGCGAGCGATTGACTCTCTACGTGGTCAACAAGGAACGCGGCGCTCTGGTTTCGAAGGTGAAGATGGGCATCGACTCGAACAAGGAACTGGTGCTGCCGATCGACAAGCAGAGCATTGCCGGCTACGTCGCGCTGACGCGCAGCACGGTGCGGATCAACAATTTGAACGATCCCGAGGAATTGAGGAGCATCGACCCCGATTTGCAGTTCCGCAAACAAGTCGATCAAATCACCGGCTACCGGACCGAGCGCATGCTGGTAGCACCCCTGCTGCAGGGCCTGAGCAAGGAATTGGTCGGCGTGCTGCAACTGATCAATCCGCGAGCCGAGGGGCAATTCGACAGCGAGTCCGAAGAGGGACTGGAACAATTCTGCGCTGTTATGGCGCTGGCGTTTTTCCAGCGCATCAAGACCGGCGCCTTGCTGCCGAAGCGCTATGAGGTTCTGGCGGAACAGGGGGTGATTTCCTCGCAGGAGCTGGAACTTGCGCAGCGTTGGGCGCAGCGCAAGAACAAGGATCTGGAGCAGGTATTGGTGGAGGACTTCAAGATTCCGCTGGCGGCGATCGGACGGGCCCTGGCGGCGCAGGTGAATCTGCCCTACCAGCCCTGCGAGACAAGCTGGCGACCCGATCTGGAGCTGGCGAAGAAGCTCGACCGGGCTGCGTGCCAGCAGTATCAGTGGCTGCCATGGTCAAAGGAGCGCAACGTGGTGGTGGTGGTGACCACCGATCCGGAGAACCGCTTCGGCGCCGAGCACCTCAAGCGGGCGTTTTCATATAACGAGATCGCGCTTCGTTACACCACGCCAACGGATTTCAGCAAGATGCTGGAGAAATATTTTCCGGCTGCGAAAGGCGCCTGAAGAAATCTGGCGCCTTTCTGTCACAGACATTTCTACCAGAGCGTTTCACGCTCCGCGCTGGACGAGATTTTGTGGATGGTGAGGTCGGCGCCGTTATATTCATCTTCTGCATCGAGGCGTATGCCCACCGTCATTTTCAGCACGCCATAGACCAGAATGCCGCCGCCCAGCGCCAGCGTTATGCCGATCAGGGTGCCGGCGAACTGGCTGGCGAAGGCGACGCCGCCCAGCCCACCCAGCGCCTTGCTGCCGAAGATGCCGGCCGCCAATCCGCCCCAGGTGCCGCACAGGCCGTGCAGGGGCCAGACGCCGAGCACGTCGTCGATCTTCCAGCGGTTTTGCGTCAGCGTGAACATGACGACGAACATCCCGCCGGCGACGCCGCCGGTGATCAGGGCACCGAGCGGATGCATGAGGTCGGAGCCGGCACAGATCGCCACCAGGCCGGCCAGCGGGCCGTTATGGACGAAGCCGGGGTCGTTCTTGCCGACCACGAGCGCCACCAATGTGCCGCCGACCATCGCCATCAGCGAGTTCATGGCCACCAGGCCGGAGACCTTGTCCAGCGTTTGCGCGCTCATGACGTTGAAGCCGAACCAGCCGACCACCAGAATCCAGGCGCCGAGCGCGAGGAAGGGAATGCTCGAAGGCGGATGCGCCGATATGCCGCCATCCTTGTGATAGCGCCCGCGCCGAGCGCCGAGCAGGATGACGGCGGCCAGGCCGACCCAGCCCCCGACCGCGTGCACCACCACGGAGCCGGCGAAATCGTGGAACTCTTCGCCGAAGCTGGCCTTGAGCCAGTCCTGGATGCCGTAGGCGTGGTTCCAGGCAATGCCCTCGAAGATCGGATAGATGAAGCCGACCAGCAGGAAGGTGGCCGCGAGTTGCGGGCCGAAGCGGGCACGTTCGGCTATGCCGCCCGAGACGATTGCCGGAATGGCGGCGGCGAAGGTCAGCAGGAAAAAGAACTTGGTCAGTTCGTAGCCGCTCTTTTGCGCCAGTGTCTCGGCGCCGGAGAAAAAATGCACGCCATAAGCGATGCCGTAGCCGATGAAGAAGTAGGCCAGGGTCGAGACCGAAAAATCCGCCAGAATTTTAACCAGCGCATTGATCTGGTTCTTCCTGCGCACCGTGCCCAGTTCGAGGAAGGCAAAGCCGGCATGCATGGCCAGGATCATGATGGCGCCGAGCAGAATGAACAGTACGTCGGCGGATGTCTTGAAATTCTCCATTGCGGTGCTCCCCATGGCCAAAGGCACAAATGGAATGCATGAAAGCAATGTCCATTCCTGCCGGTAAATCAGTGCCAAATCAGTCGGATCGACTCTCCGGGCGAAGGATAGCGCACCTTGCTGGTGCGGTCAGTGCTGGCGCTGCACCGGGATGGTGAGTTTATGCGTTGCGGTAGTTGGGAGTCGGCGCTGGTGGGACGGCGCCGCCTGCGCCGCGTTTGGCCGGGTGCGCTGCCTACGTGCCCGGAGCCTGATAGCTCCTCGGCATCAGCACCCACATGCGCCCTTGCTGGCGCATTTTCCCGGCCTGGCTACCGGCTTCGGCACCACTGCCCCAATAGAAATCGGCGCGCACCACGCCGCGAATGGCGCCGCCGGTATCCTGTCCCAGCATCAGTCTGTTGAGCGCTTGCTCGCTGTTGGGCCGGGTCGTCGCCAGCCATATGGGTGCGCCCAGCGGCACATGGCGCGGATCGACCGCCAGCGAGCGTTCGGGCGTCAGGGCTAGGCCCATGGCGCCCTGCGGTCCGCTGCCTTCGACGGGCAGTTCGCGGAAGAACACCAGGCTCGGGTTGGCGTTGAGCAACTCGGTCAGTCGCGCCGGGTTGGCCCTGGCCCACGACTTGATGCCCTGCATCGAGGCCTGCTCGGCCTTGAGTTCGCCGCGCTCGATCAGCCAGCGTCCGATCGAGCGATACGGGTGGCCGTTCTGGTCGGCGTAATTCAGTCGCACGCGACTCCCGTCAGTCAGTTGCACCTGGCCCGAGCCCTGGATCTGCATGAAGAAAAGATCAATCGGGTCGTCTATCCACAGCAATGCTTCGGGTGAGCGCTTGCTTTCCTGCGGAGCCCATTGGCTACGCGAAAAGTAAGGCACTAGCTTGTGCCCTTCGAGGCGCCCGCGCAGACGCAGATGTTTGAGTTCCGGATAGAGTTCGGCCAGTTCCACGACGATCATGTCACCGGGTGGACCGAAGGCCGGGTAGCGGTAACCGTCGCTTTCGCTGCGGCTGCCTTTGAGGATCGGTTCGTAATAGCCGGTGATGAGGCCGGTGCGCGAACCGTCCGGGTTGACCAGCGCCCAGGGCCGGAACTGCGCCTCGAGCCAGGCGCGCAGGGCCGATGCAGAGGTGTCGCTTACCGACCTGGCCGAGTTGCAGACCGGCTTCCACTGCACCTGCCTTTCCAGGCTCCGGCAGCTTGCGACAAAGGCGGCAAACGCGGCGCCGGGATCATCGTCGTTCCAACCCGGCAGTTCGCTCCATTCGGCGGCCTGCAATGGTTTCGCGGCGGGCTTGGGCGGCTCCACAGTGGGACACACCGGGCAGGCCGGACAGGCGGTCGGCAGTTCGCAGGATGCAATAGTCGGCGCTGGCTCGACGGCGAGCGGCGCGCAGCCGGCGGTGGCCAGCAGAACAGTCAGGGCAAGGAAGAATCGAAACATGAATCTGCTAAAGTGCCATGCTTTCAAGAGCCCGCAAGCTTAACCGATGTCCGACCTGACCCGCGCAGTTGCTCCACTGATTGACCGCCTCGATGCCCTGTTCGATCGGCTCGAGGCGATCCTGCCTCCTCCTCTGCCGCCGCCGGACTGGTCGGCGAAGGCTTTTCGCTGGCGCACGCGTGCCGGTCGCGGCTGGCTCGAGGCGGTCAAGCTGCCGCACCGTATCCGCTTCGAGGATTTGCAGGGCGTCGACGAGCAGAAGCAGCGCATCGCGCAGAACACCCGCCAGTTCGTCGCCAAACGTAGCGCCAACAATGTGCTGCTGACGGGCGCGCGCGGCACCGGCAAGAGTTCGCTGGTCAAGGCTGTCTTCAACCAGTTCTCGGCCAGGGGCCTGCGCCTGATTGAAGTGGACAAGGATGACCTGGTGCACCTGCCGGAGATCGTCGATCTGATTGGCGGTCGCCGCGAGCGCTTCATCATCTTTTGCGACGACCTTTCCTTCGAGTCGGGCGAGCCCGGCTACAAGGCGATGAAGAGCATCCTCGACGGCTCGATCACCGGTATGCCGGACAACCTGCTGGTGTATGCGACGTCCAACCGCCGCCACCTGATGCCGGAAAAGATGTCGGAAAACCTCGAAACGAAATACAACGCCGATGGCGACATTCATCCCGGTGAAACCACGGAAGAGAAGGTTTCGCTGTCCGAGCGGTTCGGCTTGTGGCTGTCCTTCTACCCCTTCGGTCAGGATCATTACCTGGAGATCTGCGCCCACTGGCTGGCAGAGTTCGGCGCCTCGCCGCAGCAGATAGAAGCGGCGCGCGGCGAAGCCCTGCACTGGACCTTGCTGCGCGGCTCGCGTAGCGGCAGGGTGGCCTGGCAATTCGCCCGCGACTACGCCGGTCGCCACGCCAAGCCGAAAAAGTGCAGTTGACCGAAGTCGCCGCCGCGGTCATCGAGCGGCCCGGCGCGGATGGCGCCACTGAATTCCTGCTCGGTCAGCGCGCATCCGGCACTTTCTATGCGGGATTCTGGGAATTCCCCGGCGGCAAGGTCGAGGCCGGCGAAACGCCGCATGCCGCACTGGTGCGCGAACTGAGCGAGGAACTGGGCATCGAAGTCGTGCGCGCCGACCCCTGGTTGCTTCGGCAGCATGTCTACGAACACGCCCATGTCCGGCTCAACTTCTTTCGGGTACGCGAATGGCATGGCGAGTTGCGCGACCACGTGCATAGCGCGCTGGCCTGGCAGCGGGCTGATGCCGTGACAGTTTCACCGATGCTGCCTGCCAATGCACCGGTACTGGTTGCGCTGGCCCTGCCGCAGTTTTACGCCATTACCCATGCCGGCGAGATTGGTGTCGACGCCCAACTGTTAGCCCTCGCGCATGCGCTGGAGGCCGGACTCAAGCTGGTGCAACTGCGCGAACCCAAACTCGATGTGGCGCGCCGTTCGGCCTTCGTCCACGCCGCGGTCGACCTCTGTCATCAATACGGCGCGCGGGTGCTGGTCAATGGTGATGCCGCACTGGCTCAAGCTGCCGGCGCGGACGGAGTACACCTGCCGGCGCGGCAGCTTGCGGCGCAAGCAGCGCGACCGGATTTTCCATTGGTCGCGGCCTCCTGTCATTCGTCGGCGGAACTCGAACTGGCGGGCCGGCTCGGCTGCGACTTCGCCGTGTTCGGTCCGGTCAGGGCGACGGCCAGCCACCCGGATGCGGCAGGCATCGGCTGGGAAAAATTTGCCGCCGAAGTCGGCGTACCGCCACTGCCGACTTTTGCCCTCGGCGGGCTGTTGCTTGTCGATCTCGATGTCGCGCAGCGGGCCGGCGCCCACGGCATCGCGGCGATTCGAGCCGCCTGGGCGAGCTAGGGATTACTCGGACTGGTCTTCCGGATGCGGTTCTTCGGAAGCCTCGACGCGATAGCTGCCTGAGGCCCAGGCAACGAAGTCGACGCCTTTGCAGCGTGCCGAGCAGAACGGCCGGTAGCGGTTTCCGGCAATCCATTCGACATCCCTGCCGCACTTCGGGCAGCTAACGATGCGCGGCGCGGCGGGCCTTACAGGTTGCACAGCGTAATCCTTAGAATCGCCGGGAAGCATTGCGGCGCATGGTGTTGCATGTCTATCCTCACGGTCTAGCTACGTGCCTAGCTACATCAAAGAGGGTCGCTGGGATTGATACCCCCCCCACCCCTCAAAACTTCCGCACACAAAAATCTAGCTACCCATACGGTCCTGCGG
>Ga0163199_1000424_pt1 | contig 26933 bp, 31 predicted proteins | sample PL_2010_150m_FD_113537 | JGI IMG/M metagenome (GOLD analysis project Ga0163199, IMG submission 113537) | Freshwater microbial communities from Powell Lake, British Columbia, Canada to study Microbial Dark Matter (Phase II) - PL_2010_150m | ecosystem: Environmental > Aquatic > Freshwater > Lake ...
CGGGAATCATTTCGGAAGTTCCGGGGTGAAGCGCTGGGCGAGAGGCATCCTGCGACCGATGCCGAATGCGCGCCCGGTGACCTTGAGTCCCGGTGCCGCCTGCTCGCGCTTGTATTCGTTGAGATCCACCCGCCGGACCACCCACCTGACGGTGTCTGCATCGAACCCGCGCGAGATGATGTCCGCCGTTCCCTGGTTTTCCTCGACGTAGAGGCGAAGAATTTCATCCAGAATCTCGTAGGGCGGGAGGGTATCCTGGTCGGTCTGGTCGGGACGGAGTTCCGCGCTCGGCGGCTTCTCGATCGTGCGTCGCGGGATCATATCGCGACCGGCTGTTTTGTTGATGAACTCCGCCAGCCGGTAAACCATTCCTTTTGGGAGGTCGGAAATCACCGCGAGCCCGCCGCACATGTCGCCGTAGAGCGTGCAATAGCCGACCGCGAGTTCGCTCTTGTTTCCGGTGGTGAGCAGGAGGTGGCCGTGTTTGTTCGAAAGCGACATGAGCGTCAGCCCGCGCAGACGGGCCTGCATGTTCTCCTCGGTGAGGTCTTCCGGCTTCCTGTCGAATGCTTCCGCCATCTGGGATTTAACCGCATCGAAGCTGCTGGAAATCGGGATCGTCAGGCATTTCATTCCAAGGTTTTTTGCCAGCAGGAGTGCGTCCTCGACGCTGTGTCCGGATGAGAACGGCGACGGCATCGCGACCCCTGTTACATGTTTAGCGCCAAGGGCCTCGACCGCGATGCATGCCGTAACCGCGCTGTCGATTCCCCCGCTCAGCCCCAGCACCGCCGAGCCGAAGCCGCACTTCGTCATGTAGTCGCGAAGCCCGAGGACCAGCGCATCGCGAAGGTCACGGAGATCGCCGGCTTCTGCCTGTTCGGATTGTTCGCGCGCCCATGGAATGAGGGTGGTCCGGGATTCTCCTTCGAAGAATTCCACCTCGTGGTTCATGTCACCGATATCGAGAAGGAACGAGCCTTCGCGGAATCCCGGGGCCTGGACCCAGATCACCCCGTCGGCGGTGGCAGCGAGGGAGTGTCCGTCAAAGACCAGCTGGTCGTTTCCGCCGACAGCATTGCAGTAAAAAAATGGAACCCGGTGCCTGCCGGCCTGCATGCGGATCATTTCCCGCCTTTGCGCAGGCTTGCCGATTTGAAATGGCGAAGCGCTGAGATTCAGGATGGCGGCCGCGCCGGCGACGACGAGATCGTGAACCGGGTCCCGGTTGTAAAGCCCCCCCGGCAGGTAGGCGGGCGTCCAGATGTCTTCGCAGATCGTCACGCCGATCCTGCGTCCGGCGATGTCCACGGGAGCAACCGAGCGGGCGGGCTCGAAGTAGCGTGCCTCGTCGAAGACGTCGTAGGTCGGCAGAAGGGATTTGAAGACCTTGCGGACCGGCCGGCCGGCCTCGAGCACGGCAGCGGCGTTGTGAAACGGTCGTCCGGAACCGGTGAGATTTTTCTCAACGTATCCGACCAGCCATGCCGCGGAGCGCACCTTCGAGTGCAACTCCTCCAGCGCCCGCAAATTCCCGGGAACGAAGTCGGCTTTGAAAAGGAGGTCCTGTGGCGGGTATCCGGTCAGCGAGAGCTCGGGGGTCAGGATGATTTCCGCTCCCCGGCTTTCCAGTTCCCCGCAGGCCTCCGCGATCCTGCGCGCGTTGCCAGCGAAGTCGCCGACGACGGTATTGATCTGGGCGAATCCGATTTTCACCAGAACCCCCATTGCCGGGTCGCCATGATATAAAGGCCGAGCCCGAGGTTTGTGATCGCGTGCGCCGCCACGCATGCGGCCAGGTTTTTGGTTTTCACGGCGAGACCGTTGTAGATCAACCCGGTGAGAAACGCCGCCGGCCAGTCCGGCATCGAATGGACCAGCATGAACAGCCCCGCCACCCCGAAGAACGAGAGCGGCTGGTAGGTGCCCAGCGCGACAGATTCAAAATCCTCGCGGATCAGGTAGCGCATCAGAAATCCGCGCCAGAAAATCTCCTCCACCAGCGGGACGACCACGACCAGCCGCGCAAACCGCGCCACAACGGTCAGCCAGTAGAGGGGAGGGCTGTCGGAAAAAACCGTGGGATCGAATCCCCCGGTGCGCGGCGGACTCCCGAACACAAGCTGCGGTGAAAGCCAGAGAGCAAGCGCGAGCACACCTGCCGTGACCGCCGCAATCCATCCGCCACGTCCCCCGAAATCGTAGCGTTTCCAAAAAATGACGAGTGCCGCGCCGCAGAGCAACGTCTGGAGCGGATAGACCCAGAATTCCGGCCTGCTGAGCAGAAGCGATGAGCCTCCGGCGCTCCTGACCGCCCCGGCCAGCGCAAGCCCACCCATGAAAACCACAAACGGCACGACATAGGGGGCGATCCGGGATGAGGATTTGCTTTCCATTCCTCCCTCCCTCATATCCGAAATCCGGCGTTTGTGGGAACACTTTTGCTTTCCGCCGCGCCCTTCGCTCTGCTAGTCTTCCGCTCCGTGACGAAAAATCCGGTCTACTATTTCTTCCATTCCCCCGGGAATGTGGGTCCGCTCGTTCTCCGCTTCGCGGTTGCCGGGATCTTCTTTTACCATGGCACCCAGAAGGCACTCGGGTGGTTTGGCGGGGCCGGATGGCAAGGCACGATCGATTCCTGGACATCCACCACCGGGCTCGGGCTTCCTTTTATTCTGGCCTCCCTTGCCATGGTGCTGGAACTCGCCATTTGCCTCGCTCTCTTTTTTGGATTTTTCACCCGGCTCGCCGGGTTGGGGGTGGTCGTCAACATGACCGGTGCCCTCATCATCCTGGGACGGAATACGCCGGTCTTTTCGGATCTGGAGCTTCCTCTCATGGTCTGGGCGGCCGGGCTCGCCATTTTCTGTCTCGGCGGCGGGGCGCTCTCGATCGACCGCGGTATCAGCAAAAACCTGCTCCCGATCGTTGGATAAAACCGGATTGTTCGGAAAATTCCTCCGCGTGGCCGCCGTGGGCACCGGGCTCTTCTCGATTGTCTATTGTGTGCTGGCGGCGGGACTTCTCCGGCGCTGGTTTGCCGCGTCAGCTCGGGCGGATGCGCGACTTGATCCCGCGACATTTTTCCGTCCGCTCAAATCCGGCGAGCCCGGCCTCGCGCGGAACCTCGAAATTTTTCTGGAGGCCATCGAGCCGGACGATCGCGTTCTTTTCGGTGTCCACTCGCCTGAGCAGCGGGAGCTTTGTCGCGACCTGGCCCGGAAGTTTTCTCATCTGGACATTCACTGTCCGCCTCTCGATCACTTGAATCACCTGAATCCGAAAATCGAAAAGCTCCTCCAATTGGAACCTTTTGCGACTCACGACCGGTGGATCGTCCTCGACAGCGACACCATGGCAGGCCCGGAATTCCTGCGCGCTTTCCGTGCCGAATGGCAGGAATCAGGCACCGATGCGTTTTCCGCTCCCTACGTGTTTGCACCCCCTGACAATCTGCCTTCGCGGCTTGATGCGGCCGGAACCGAGCTTTCCCTTTGGCCCGGCGTGGCCATTCTGCGTGCGGCCGGCCGCGTGGATTTCCTCACCGGTGCCTGCATGGCGGTGAGGGTGCCTGTCCTCCGCTCCCTTGGAGGATGGAATGTGTTCGCGGATGAACTGGCCGATGATAACGCACTCGGACGCGCTGTCAGCCGGTCCGGAGGGCGTGTCGGGATTTCAAAATGCATCGCCACGCTCGCGCCTCCCCGCGCGAATGTGCCGGATTGGTTGCTGCATCAGCACCGTGTCTTCGCAACGTTCCGGAGGTGCAATCCATCGGGCTTTCTCGGACTGCCGCTCACATTCGGACCGGCCTTTTCCTTTCTCTCCCTTTTTTCAAACCCGCTTTCCCCGGCACTCTGGCTCCTGCATCTCTTCGTCTCGATCAGCCGGCAGGCCGTTGCCAATGCGCTCCCCGGTCGTCGCCGATCGTTGTCAGCCGTCTGGATCACCGGCCTCGTGGAACCGTTGTTCTGGGCGGCTTCCCTCCTGCCGTTCCCGGTTCGCTGGGCGGGAAAATGGATCAAGCTCTCCCGTTCAGATCTCTCCCGCCGATCCCGCTGAAAGGCCTCTGTGCGTCGAGGTCCGAAGTATTTAACCGTGTCTCCGCAAAATCCGGATTCCACATCCTTCCTAATCGCTGGGTTGTCGAACGAACATCCGCTTGGATGGTTCAGCATCGCCGATTGGTCCGCGACTACGAGCGCCCTCAGTGTGCGCCGCTACGTAGGTGTTTTCCGCCATGATCCGTAGCATGATCAATCGCTATTCCTAAACCTCCCGTTTTTCAAACAGCCACTAAAAATACCACGCCGACATGCGCACGGGTTCCTTCGGGGCTCATCCCGACGACGATTCGCATGACATGCTGCCTTTTCATCCGGGTGAATTCTCTCCCGCTTATTCTTATTGATTGATTCCGATCAAATCACGCCGCATGATCTTTTGAATTCCATGAGGGTTCCACTGCATGTCGTCGAAGCGCGCCGGGAAAAACTGGCCGCCCTCATCGACCGCCACCGCTACCTTCCTGTCCACGAACTCTGCCGCCGCCTTGGCGTCTCGGAGGCTACGGCAAGAAGGGATCTCGCCTCTCTGGCCAGCCGGAACAAAGTCAAGCGCACCCACGGCGGCGCTTTGGCGGAATTTAATGAGCGATTTCCTTCATTTAATGAGCGGCAGACCGCCGGGGCGCGCGGTAAAGCCAGGATAGCCAAAGCGGGAGCGCGTCTCCTGCAGCCGGGCGGGACCTACTTCCTCGACTCTGGGACCACCATTTATGCCATGGCGGAGATTTTTCGCGGGGCACCGGTTTTTCCTGTGACCATTGTCACTTCGAACCTGCCTGTTGGAGAGTTGCTGTCTTCGGTGCCGGGCTTGAACGTTTTCCTGACGGCGGGCCAAATTCTTGGCCGCCAGTCCGTCCTCCTCGGAGAGACGGCTAGACGAAGTCTGGAATTCTGGAATTTCGACATCGCATTTCTCTCCGCAGAGGCCGCGAACCAGCATGGAATCTGGAATTCCCAGGAGATCATCGTCCAGCAGCAACTCGTCGCGGTCCGTCGTTCGGCCCACGCGATCTACTGTCTGGACTCTTCCAAAATCGGATCTACGGCTTCTTTTCTCCTGAAGCGCTGGCCGGATGTGGACATCCTTCTCACCGACGCCCCGGAGGACAAACTCGAGCGGCTTGGAATCAGCTCCGGTTTCAACCGCACGCTTTCCTGCGATACTTCTTTGCCGCTGCCGGATATCCTCCTGCCATCCAAACCTTCTGTCCCCGTTCATTTCCTCTGATGTTTTCCCGCCCGCAAAATTTTTTCAAAAAAACTGTTGACGATTCCTTAAGGAAATATATGACTGGTTTCAGTCATTTAACTTTTTTCTGATGGCCTCTTCTGATATCCCCAGCCGGTCTGTAGTTGAGTCACTCGTCCGCGAGACGTTGTTTCGCCAGATGGGGCGGGAGGTTCCTTCTGAGCCGGCACCTGTTCTGATGGCCAATAGTTCAGCCCGCCACATGCACATTTCCCCGGAGAATGTCGAAGTGCTTTTTGGCAAGGGTGCTGAACTGACCATTCATAAAATGCTTTACCAGGAGGGGCAGTATGCTTCGCAGCAGACGGTCACCCTGGTCGGTCCCCGCAAGCGGATTATTCCGAACCTGCGCATCCTGGGGCCCTGCCGGAATCTCACCCAGATCGAGCTGGCTTTCACCGATGCGGTGCAACTCGGGATCGATGTGCCGGTGCGCATGTCGGGAGACATCGAGGGGACGCCGGGCGCCTACATCATGGGGCCGAAAGGTTTTCTAGAAATGAAAAACGGGGTGATCCGCGCCGCGCGCCATGTCCACATGTCCCCGTCCGACGCAGCATTTTACAAAGTGAAGCACCTCGACACGATCACCCTCAAAGTCACAGCGAAGGGATGCACCACGCGGTTTGACGACCTGATCGTCCGCGTCGATCCCACCTTCAAACTCGAGGTTCACATGGACACCGACGAGGCGAATGCCTGCGACCTCGACCACGCGGACAAAGTGGAGCTTTTCAAATCCTAACCATCAACACCAAACCAAACAACAAATGAGCGAAGCAATCGGACTACTCGAAACCCGCGGATACGTCGGCCTGGTGGAAGCCAGTGACGCGATGATCAAAGCCGCGAACGTGCAACTGATCAAATCCGTCCCCATCGGCGGAGCATTGGTCACAACCATCGTCCAGGGCGATGTCGGCAGCGTCAAGGCGGCCGTCGAAGCCGGCCGTGAAGCGGCGACCCGCGTGGGCAACCTCGTGGCCTCGCATGTCATCGCCCGCCCGGCACAGGAACTCCTGAAGTTCTTTATCGCCTGAGAAAAATCATGAAGCAGGGAAACATGCGGCCGGGCGCGGGGATCAGATCCCTTCCGTCCATCCCGCTTTCCCCATTTCTCCCTATCACTTACCAATTCACCTACTAACTACTATGGCTAATCAAGCACTTGGAATGATCGAAACCAAAGGCCTCGTGTCGCAGTTCGAAGCGACGGACGCGATGCTCAAGGCGGCGAACGTGGAACTCATCGGCTGGGAAAAAGTCGGTTCCGGAAACGTGGCCGTCTTCATCGGGGGCTCTGTCGCCGCCGTCAAAGCGGCCGTCGAGGCCGGCGCGACCGCAGCGAGCGCGATCGGCGAAGTGGTCGCCGTTCATGTCATCCCGCGTCCGCACGACGACCTCGTCAAGCTCGGCAAGTTCCTCGCAACAAAGCCTGCTCCCGCCGCCAAGTAACAAGGCCGGCCGGGTGTCGGCATCCGCAGACCCGTGAACAACAAAATCCTCGTCGCCAACATCGGGAGCACCTCGTTCAAGTTCCGCTTGTTCGAGATGCCGACTGAGCGCGTGCTCGCGAAGGGTGGCGTCGAGCGGATCGGGTCGGATGATTGTCCGTATACCATCACGGTCGGCGACGCGGCGGCGAAGAAAGGAACGGCATCCTTTCCCGACCATGCAGCCGCCATCGGGTTCATCGAATCCGAGCTGGGCGGTTTTGACGGACTCGCCGCCGTGGGCTTCAAGCCCGTGATGGCGAAGGGGATTTCCGGCACGCAGTTCATGGAGGAGCCGGTGCTCCGGGCGATGGAGGAATTCAACACCCTTCTACCCGCGCACAATCCTCCGTATATCGCCGGAGTCCGGCTGTTCAACAAGCTCTACCCCGGGTTGCCGTGCATCGGAACATTCGAGACGGCTTTTTACGACCACGTTCCGGTCAGCACCTACCGGTATCCGGTTCCACTCGAATGGGAGGAAAAATACGGAATCCGCAGGTATGGTTTTCACGGGGCCAGCCACCGTTTCGTCACCGGCCGGTGCGCGGAACTTCGCGGAACCGACAAGCTGAAAATCATCTCGTGCCATCTTGGCGGCAGCTCGTCGATTGCCGCCGTCGCCAATGGTTCGGCGGTCAACTCCAGCTGGGGAATGACTCCCCAGAGCGGTCTTCCGCAGAACAACCGCGTGGGGGATTTCGATTGCTTCGCACTGATCTATCTCGCGCGGAACCTCGGCCTCGGACTGGATACGGTGGAAAAAGCCCTCACCAGCGGTGCCGGACTCAAGGGGATGTCCGGTCTGTCCACCGGGGATGTCCGTGACCTAATCGAAGCGGCCTCCAAAGGCAACGAAAATGCCCGCATTGCCATGGACGTCTTCGTTGCCCAGATCCGCAAGTTCATCGGCCAATTTCTCGTCGAGATGAACGGGGCGGACGTGCTCATCTTCACCGCCGGCATCGCCGAAAACAACCCGAACCTCCGCGCCGCCGTCTGCGTCGACCTCGAATTCTGCGGGCTTGAACTCGACCCCGCCGCCAACGCTGCCACCCGCGCGACCGAGGCTGTCATCTCGACTCCCGCCTCGAAGATCGAGGTGCGCGTGATCCCCACCAACGAGGAAATCATCATCGCCCGCAACGCCTGGCAGAAACTCAAAAAGGATGAAGGATGAAGTCAGAAGGATGAAACAAGACGCCTCTGGCAGGCTCTTCATTTCGCATTACCCATTTCCAATTTCACATTAACTAAAAACCAACCAACACAAACCATATGTCACAACAAGCACTCGGAATGATCGAAACCCGCGGACTCATCGCCCTCGTTGAGGCGACGGACGCGATGCTCAAATCGGCCAATGTCGAACTCGTCGGCCCGATGACCCAGGTCGGCAACGCCATGGTCACGGCCTGCGTCTGCGGCGATGTTGCCGCCGTCAAGGCTGCGACCGAAGCCGGCAAAATCGCCGCCCAGTCGCTCGGCGAGGTGATTAGCGTGAGCGTCATCGCCCGTCCTCATGCCGACCTCGGCGTGGTTCTGCCCAAGGCAAAGTAGGAAGTCTGAAGGCTGAAGGATGAAGGATCCAAAGAACGCTGACTTGCTGCGTCGAACCAAGGCATTTGCCTTGAGGATTATTCGTCTTTCGTCTTCGCTTCCCAAGACGCGAGAGGCGGATGTTCTTGGGCGTCAAGTCCTGCGTTCTGGAACCTCTGTTGGGGCCAACTATCGGGAAGCCAGTCGCAGCAGGTCCAAGCTTGAGTTTTCCGCCAAGGTGGGTGACTCGCTGAAGGAACTCTCCGAGTCGTCCTACTGGCTGGAACTCCTCCAAGAGGCAGCGATCATCAAACCAACGCTCCTCACAGATCTTCTTAAAGAAAACGACGAGTTGACCGCCATTTTCACAACCATTCATAAAAAATCCCGCACGGCATGAATCCACTTCATCCTTCATCCTTCATCCTTCATCCTTTCCCATGATATTAGCGCGAGTCGAAGGCAGCGTTGTTGCTACCAAAAAGAACCCGAAGATGACGGGGAGCAAATTGCTTGTCGTCCGTCCTCTTGTCATTGATTCGCCGAATGCGAAGGAGATCAAGCCGGGTTCCTCCACTCTGGTGGCGGTGGACAGCCTCGGGTCTGGGGAAGGGGACTGCGTCCTCGTGGTTCAGGGCAGTTCCGCGCGGCTTGCGGCGGATGACAAGGACTCTCCGGTGGATGCCGTCATTATCGGTATCGTGGACACCGTCGATCTCGGAAAAACAATTCTCTACAAAGTTCAATAATTTTTTATGGCAGCGATTGACGAAAAACTTGTGGCTAAGGTGGTCGGCGAGGTTCTTGCCCGCCTGAAAACTCAACAATCCCCATCCGCAACTCCCGGCCAGTCCGGATTCGGGGTGTATGAGGACATGAATGCGGCGGTCGAGGCCGCCCAGCGCTCGTTCGTGAAGCTCCGCGAAGGCGGCATGACCGCCCGCAAGAAGGCGATCGCCGTCATCCGCAAACTCTGCGTCGCGAAAGCGAAGGAGTGGGGAACGATCGAGTTCAACGAGACGAAGATCGGACGCCTCGACCACAAGATCGAAAAGCTCGGGATCTGCGGCGACCTGGTGCCCGGCGTCGAAATGCTGGACCGCATGGCTTTCAGTGGTGATTCCGGACTGACCGTCATCGACTACGCCCCATGGGGAGTCATCGGCGCGATCACGCCCTCCACACACAGTGTTCCCACGCTCACCGGCAATGCGATCAACATGATCGCCGCAGGCAACGCGGTTGTTTACAACACGCACCCTTCGGCCGCCAAATGCGCGGCGATTGCGATCCGCGAATACAATCAGGCCATTTTTGCGGAGACCGGAATCTCCGATCTTCTGACAACGGTCATCAAGCCGACGCTCGACACGTTTGATGCGATGTGCAAGCACCCGTTCGTGAAACTGCTGTGCGTGACCGGCGGACCGGCTGTCGTCGCAGCGGCGATGAAGACCGGAAAACGCGCCGTCTGCGCCGGCCCAGGAAATCCTCCTGTTGTTGTGGACGAAACGGCCGATCTCGATCACGCCGCCCGCTCGATCATTCAGGGCGCATCCTACGACAACAATCTTCTCTGCATCGGCGAAAAGGAAGTCTTCGTCGTCGCCTCTGTCGCTGACAAACTCATGGAAGCCCTTCGCAAGGCCGGAGCTGTCCAGCTCAACGCGAAGCAGGTCGAGGCACTTGCGGAAAAGGCCTTCGTTTTCCCGCAGGGGAAGGGAGCCGGGTGCCCCCATCCGGTTGTCAATCGCGATCTTGTCGGCCGCGACGCCAGCGTTCTTGCCAAGGCGATCGGTCTCGATGTTCCTGCATCCACGCAGCTCCTTTTCGGTGAGACCAAAGCCGATCACATCTTTGTGGATGAGGAGCAGATGATGCCATTCATACCGGTCGTCCGCGTCCCGGATGTCGATACTGCCATCGCGGAGGCGATCAAAGCCGAGCACGGATACAAGCACACCGGCATCATGCACTCGCAGAATATCCGGAATCTCACCAAGATGGCCCAGGAGATCGACACGACCCTCTTCATCAAGAACGGCCCCTGCATGACCGGCCTCGGACTCGGCGGCGAGGGATTCCTCAGCTTCAGCATCGCCACGCCGACCGGCGAAGGCGTCACCACCCCAATGACATTCACCCGCTCGCGCCGCTGCGTGATGGTCGAAAATCTGAACCTCTACTAAGCATGAAACCGGAAGTAGGAAATAGGAAACCGGAAAGACAAGAGTCCCGCGCGGAGCGCGGCATTTATTCCATTCCGCATTCCGCATCCCGCATTCCACATTTCTGATGAGAATCGCCACCATCCGCGGATACGCGACCAGCACGGTCAAGCACGCCAGCCTTGAGGGCTGGAGGCTTCTCGTTGCCGAGCCGGATTCCGCGGACCTCGCGCCCCAGATCGTGATTGATGACCTCGGTGCCGGCATCGGCCAGAAGGTTCTGATCTCGAGTGACGGCAGCGAAGCCCGCAAAATGGTCGGCGACCAACTCAGCCCGGCCCGATGGTCGGTCCTCGGGATCATCGACCCGGAAAGGAGCCTCGCGATATGAGGATGGGAACCGTTATCGGCCGGGTCACGCTTTCCGTCCGGACAAAGAAATTCACCGGCGAGCGTCTGCTTCTGACTCTTCCTTGGAAAAAGGAAACCTTCCAGGGCGCCGACAGCTTTGCGCCTGCGATCGTCGTCTACGACGAACTCGGTGCCAACATCGGCCAGCACATCGCAATCAGCGAAGGCCGCGAGGCCGCCTGCCCTTTCCCGACTCCCACGCCGGTGGACGCCTATTGCGCCGCCCTCGTGGACGAACATTTTTACAAAAACTAAACCATGAAACTATTCGCACAAAAAGACGCCGAGGAATTCTTGAAATCGGGAGCAACGGAGTTCCGTTACAACCGCGACACCCGTCTGACTCCCGGAGCCAAGGACGTATTTTCCGAAGCGGGAATCAAAGTGGTTTTTGACGTCGAAGCCGCCGTCTCCGCCCCGTCCGCCCCGGCCTCCTCTGCGGGGAAACCCGACGATCAGAAGCTTTTCAACTCTCCGGAAGCCGAGCGCATCAAGAGGGAGATCTGCGACATCGGGCGCAGGATCTGGGCGCGCGAGTATTGCGACGGCAACGGCGGGAACATCTCCGCCCGCATCGGTCCCGACCGGTTTATCATCACCCCGACTGGCGTCAGCAAGGGTTACATGACCCCTGAAATGATGAGCATGGTCGATATCAAGGGCACCCAGCTTGCGGGAACATGGAAGCGTTCGAGCGAGTTCACTACCCATGCCGCAATTTACGAGACCACGCCGGAGGCGGTCTCCGTCTGCCACGCCCACCCGTGCCATGCCGGCGCGTTTGCGATCAAGGAACTTCAGCCGCCCGCCCGGCTCATCCCCGAGTTGGAGGTCTTTGTCGGAACCGTCGCCGTGGCGGGATACCAGACACCCGGTTCGCCGGAAATCGCGGCCAGCATCCGTCCGCTCGCCCCGAAGCACCAGTCGATCATCATGGGCTGCCACGGGGTGATCTGCTGGGGAAAATCCGTCGAGGACGCCTACTTCAAGATGGAGATCACCGACGCCTACTGCCGCACGGTCATCCTTGCCCAAGCGCTTCCCGGCGCTGCCTCGATCCCGTGCGAAAAGCTTGGTGACTTGCTCAATATGAAGAAGGGAATGGGGCTTCCCGACAACCGATTCGACCTCAAGAACGCGGAGCTTTGCGAAGTCGATCCCTGGGACCAGATGTGCGGCCAGCATGGCTGCTCGACCCCGGTCACGCCGTTCAACCCCATGCCCGCCCCGCAATCGGGCGCGGATGTGGAAGCCCTCGTTCAGAAACTCACCGACGAAATCATCGCGAACCTCAACAAGTAGCATGAAGGTCGCAATCATCGGTGGTGGCGGACGGGTCGGATCCTGCGCGGCGTTCGCGCTTCAGTGTTCCGGGATCGTCAGAGAAATCGTCCTGCTCGACGCGAATCAGGCGGCGGCAGAAGGCGAGGCTCTCGACCTCCTTCACGGTGCGGCCTATTGCGCGGATCAGAAAATTTCGGCAGGCACCTATGCCGATTGCAAGGATGCCGATCTCATCTGCATCACCGCAGGGCTCCGCCGCAAACCGGACGAGTCCCGTCTGGACCTCATCAACCGCAACGTCACCCTCTTCCTCGGAATCCTGGAGAGTCTTAAGGGCGCAGGGATGAAAAAGGAGGCGATCGTTTTCGTGGTCTCCAATCCCGTGGACATCCTGACCCAGCTTGCTGTCGAGAAGGCCGGACTTCCCGCCTCGCAGGTGCTCGGTCTCGGGACTGTTCTCGATACGTCCCGCTTCTGCTCGTTGATCTCCAACTCGCTGAATCTCCCGCCCACCCAGGTCCGCGCGATGATCCTCGGCGAACACGGCGACACCATGCTCCCGATCTGGTCGTCCGCCTCGGTGGATGGATTCCCGCTCACGAAATTTGCCGGGGTGACCGCCGGATTTCAGACGCAGATATTTGAGCGCACGCAGAAGAGCGGCGCGGAAGTCATCTCCCGCAAGGGCGGAGCCGGCTATGCCGTCGGCGTAGCCATCCGTGAAGTGATCGACTGCATCGCCCTCGACCGCCGCCGCATCCTTCCGGTTTCCAGCCGCATCAGCGGTGCCTACGGGATCCGCGACATCAGCATTAGCGTCCCCACTGTTGTCGGACGTGCTGGCGTCATCTCCCACATCGAACTTGAACTCTGGCCGAAGGAACTGCAGGGACTTCAATCCTCGGCCAAAGCCCTGAAAGATACGCGAGCGAAAGTCAAGTGATACGGCTTTTGCGTGTCACTTGCCCGTTAACAGGCAGATCGTTTCCGATTTTACACGAAGGTGGGCTTGAGTTACTGCCTTGAGACGGAGATAGTGGCATCGTGATGGGAAGGGATTCTTTTTCCTCCGGGCTGGATGTGTCGGGCTTGGAACAGGAGCGGTTGCACCGGAAAGCCTCGGAAGTTCGCGACTCGATTTTTGGAAAGACAGTCTTCGTCCGCGCGGTGGTGGAGATCTCGAACTTCTGTCGCGAGAACTGCGGGTATTGTGCAATGCGGCGCGACAATCGCGGGCTCAATCGATACCGGCTTTCCGCCGGAGAGATCTTCGACGAATTGATGGCTTCCCTGCCCGGATGCGTCACGGACATCAATATCCAGGCGGGGGAGGATCCTGTTGCGGTGCGGGAGATTGCGATTCCCCTCCTTGAGCAATTGAAAAGCAAAACAGCTCTTGGGCTGAGTGTGTGTCTGGGGACTTTGCAGGCCCGGGATTACACGGCACTTCAAGCTGCCGGGGCAGGATATTACGTCATAAAGATCGAGACCGGAAATTCGGTGCACTACCGGTTTGTTGAGGCACCCGGTGCGTTGGAGGAGCGGTTGGAATCCATCAGGCTCCTTGCAGAAAGCGGGTGGATGGTCTCCTCCGGATTTGTGCTGGGGCTTCCAGGGCAGACCGGAGAGATCCTTGATGAGACGGTTGCCCTCCTCGAATCGCTCCCTCTCGCGGGATGCAGTGTCAGTCCGTTCATTCCCGGTGAAGACACTCCGTTTTCCGGGCATCGGGCCGAAAGCCTTGACCGTGTTCTGAACGCGGTTGCCGCGCTGCGTGTCCGCATGCCCGGGCGGATTATTCCCGCCGTGAGCGCCATGAGTTTGGCGGGAGAGGGGGGCTATGCGGGAGCGCTCCGCGCGGGCGCAAATCTCGCCACCGTGAATCTGACGCCCGACCGTGCCCGGGCGGATTACCAGATCTACAAACGGGAACGGCACATCATGACGACCGAGAGGATCCTCTCTGAGATCGAGACAGCCGGATGCAGCCCCTCATCCATGAGCATTCGCGACTGGCTTCAGAATTAGCCCCGCCGGATCCGGCGAATCATCGTTCCGGCGTGGATGGTTGTGATCAAATGTGGGTATGTTTGCAAAGAGGACAAGGTAGGGCGGGACGTCCCCGGCCGCCTCACCTTCTTCCTTCGGGCAGCCCGGCGTGTCTGCCCCTACCTTCCATGGAAATCCTCATCCACATTTGATCGCACCCGGCGTGGATCGGAAGGAACATTCCACTGGACAAAAAAATAAAACCCCCGCAATTTTATATATGCCAATTCCTCCCCCGGCGAATGATCCCGCACGTTCGAAATGGTTCTTCGGAAGTTTTGTTTTGGTGGTTCTGTTGTTCCTTTCTCAAAACACCCAAGCGGGGACGTGGACTTTTAAAAAGTGGGCGAGCGACCGGGACATCCCTCAGCCTGCTCCGGATGTGGTGACGCATGCGATTGCATTCGGGCCTCCGGCCAACGCCCCTGTCATGCCCCCCTTTCTTCTCACCAATAAAATTTTCGGACAGACGTGGTCGGTGTGGACGCATCCGGACCATACGAAAATGGTGGCAGTTGGGCGCATGTCTGAAGGGCACAAAGACGCTTTGCGTCTGGGTGGCGAGGGGGCGAGTTTAGTGCACGGGCATATCGTACCAAGAGGAGCGGGACAGGCAGGGAAGGGGATCTCGCTTGAGTTGACCGGGCTTGAACCCGGCCATGCCTACAACATCGCATTATTTGGACTCGGGTTATCTGTGGACCGCGATACTCAGGGAAAGGATAAGCACCAGATCGAAGTTTCCGCCAGTGATGCCGCAGACCAGCCGCAGACCCTGGATTGGGACCTCGGACCGCTGCGGAACCAACCCAAGTTTTTGGTCTATGAATATACTGCGCCCGAGAATGGACAGATCAGTTTGTTTTTCAAATGTCCGGAGGGTGATCGGAGCGTCCGTTTCTCCTCTTTCATGAATTTTCGTGTTGATTAGTCCCGGAGCGTCAAAGCTTTGATTCACATGAAAAAAATGCAACTCGCGGTAGTATTCGCCGCCATTTTTTGTCTGCTTTGCACTCTTCATGCTGCCGATAAGAAAACATACACTCCGCCTTCGGATGCGAAAGGAGACTGGAGTTTTGTTGCCGACCCCTCGCTTCCGAATGTTCTTCTGATCGGGGATTCGATTTCCATCGGATACACCCGTTTGGTGCGGGAGGACTTAAAGGGAAGGGCAAATGTCTACCGCCCGATGCGTGGGAAGGGACCCGAGAATTGCGGTGACACGCTGATGGGACTGGCTCGCATCGATACCTTGCTAGGCGACAGGAAGTGGGACGTGATCCACTTCAACTGGGGGCTCTGGGACCTGTGCTACCGGAATCCCCTCGTGAAAAACCAGGGCAACCGCGACAAGGTCGGCGGCAAGCTATCCGTCTCCCCGGACGACTACGAAAAAAATCTGGAAAAGCTCGTCGCGCGCCTCAAGTCCACCGGAGCCAAACTGATCTGGGCGAGCACGACCGTTGTGCCGGAGGGGGAGGATGGCCGCTTTGTCGGGGACGATGAAAAATACAATGCCGTCGCTGCAAAGGTCATGGAGCGGAACGGGGTCGTCACCGATGATCTGTTCTCCTTGACCAAAGGATTCGGCGGCAAGTTTTCCGTGGGACCGGGCAATGTTCACTATACGTCGGAGGGGTCTGATGCCCTTGCTGCCCAGGTCAGTGCGAGCATAGCCAAGGCACTCTCACACTGAGCCAGTCGCTGGAAAGCGCTGTCTCTTTCAGCAGGATGTGGTGTCCGGCATAGCGGCGGACAACAGCGCCGAGGCCGCACGTCGCGAGGCACCGGAAGCGGCGAGCGCGGAGGTGATTTCAAGCAGCTCGCGCGAGAGCTTTTCGCGAACCTCTGGATTTTGAATCAGCCGGATCGTTTCGGCCGCGATGAGTTCCGGGGTCGCTTCGTGCTGGATGAACTCCCGGATGACATGGGGAGCCGGCCTTGCGGGCAGCTTCGGATCCGTCGGGGGATTCACCCGGTAGTTGTTAAGAATATTCACGATGCCAAGGGCATCCACATCGACGAGGCGGCGTCCGATTTCAAAAGTGAGCCACGCTATTTTGTAAACCAGGCAATACGGAAGTCCAAAGCAGGCGGCCTCCAGCGTCGCCGTGCCCGAGCAGACGATGCCCGTGGATGCCCTCTGCATGAGCTCGTGTGCCGTTCCGGTGCGCACCGTGACTCCCGGCGCCATCTCCCGCATGCGCACGGCGAGGGCCTCGCTGGCTGCCGCGGCTTCAAACCGGACGGATGGAACGCTTTTCTGAATGAGGGTCGCCGCTTGTGCCATGACCGGAAAAATCCGCTTCACTTCCCGCTCCCGGCTGCCGGGAAACAATCCCACAAGTCCCGGTTCGCGGGGTGTTTCGATGCGCTCCTTCCCGAGTGCTTCGAGCAGAGGATGCCCCGCAAACACCGTGTGTAGACCGCTCGCCTCATACATTGGCGCTTCGAATGGAAACACACAGATCATGAGGTCCAGAATTTTCGCCATCTTTGGAATCCGTCCGCGGTTCCACGCCCAGACCTGTGGGCTGATGTAATAGAGAATCTTTCCGGAGAATCCCGACGAGCGGAGCGATTTTGCCAGCCTCAGGTTGAACCCGGGATAATCCACTAGCACCACCGCCGCTGGTTGTGCCGTGCGAATATCTACAAGCATGCGATGGAATTTTTTCCGGAAATACCCGTAGTGGCGGACTACATCCCAGAGTCCGAGCACGGCGGCCTGCTCGGTCCAGTTGTCGAACGGTTCGTCTGCAAGCTCCTGCATCCGTGGGCCTCCGGCTCCCGAGAAGCGGATAGAGGGAGCAATTTCCCGTAGCGAGCGCATGACCTCGGCCGCCCGTGCGTCTCCGCTCGTCTCCCCGGCAACGAACCAGAATGTCTGGCTTAGCGCATTCGTGGTTCCGGTGCTTGGCATCAGAGGGGAATCAAACCTTCACTGGAAGATTCTGGCAAGGAAACGTGAGGGAATCCCAATCGTGCGCGAACATGCAAACTCACATTCCGCGCCCATCTCTGTCGTCTGGCTGAGGAGGAACCACAACGACCGACCCAACCCGGCCGTCGGGGAACTGCGTGGTGATCGATTGACCGTCAGAGAGCGTTTTTGCCGAGCGCACAAATTTTCCTTCCGCATCGAGAGTCATCGTGTATCCGCGGGCGAGGGCCGCCGAGGGATTCAAAGCTCCGAGCACTGCGGCATTTTTTTCCAGCTCGGAACGCGCCGCATCCAATAAGCTTCCGCATCTTTGCCCCATTGCGGTCCGGGCCTGGATGAGAAAGGCCAGAGCTTCGGAAATCCTCCGAGCCGGACTGTGCGAGGAAAGAATTCCGGAGGATCTCTCGATCACCAGCCGTCGCGACTGTATCCCGCCGGATATCCCTCGGAGGAGATCGTCCGACAGGCGGTCCACATCCTGTCTGCCCTGTAGCAGGACCCGCCGGGGTTCCGAAAACAGCACCGTGCGGTGGAATCCTTGGATACGCTCTCTGGCCGCATCCACTCGCCCCGCCACCGAGCGCTGCAGCCTTGAGGAAAGTTGGGCCAGATGCTCCAGCAGTTCCGCGCCGTCCGCGCTGAGAATCTCCGCTGCGGCGCTCGGAGTCGGCGCGCGCAGGTCCGCTGCAAAATCCGAGATCGTGAAGTCGATCTCGTGTCCGACCGCGCTGACCACGGGGACCGGACTTCCCGCGATCGCCCGGGCCACCGCCTCCTCGTTGAACTCCCACAAATCCTCCAGGCTGCCTCCGCCCCGGGTCACAACGATCACGTCTACCGCTTCGATGCCGGAGTCTGCTGAAGTTCCCAGCATCCGCACCGCCTCCGCGATCTCGGCGGCCGCGCCCTGTCCTTGCACACGGACAGGAAAAATGACGACCTCGATCCCCCTTTGCCGACGGTGCAGGACATTGAGAAAATCCCGTATCGCGGCGCCCGTGGGAGAAGTGACCACGCCGATCCGCCTTGGGAACCTCGGCAACGGCCTCTTTCGCTCCGGGCTGAAGAGACCTTCTTCGGCCAGGCGCCGCTTCAATTCCTCGAACTTTGCCTGGAGCGCGCCGACTCCCCGCTCTCGCACCCGGCGTACGATGATCTGATAATTGCCGCGTGCCTCATAGACGGTGATTTGCCCGAAGATCTGAACCTGTGCGCCATCTGCAAATCTCATTCCGCGCAACTGCGCGGCCTGACTCGCAAACATCACGCAGGCGAGCTGGGAAGAGGCGTCCTTCAAAGTAAAATAGACATGCCCGGAGGACTGTTTACGCAAATTCGAGACCTCGCCTTCAACCCACACCTCACCGACACCGGATTCCAGAAGCTCACGGATTTTCCGCGTCAACACCCCGACGCTCAACACCCCGACGCTCAAGACCACGGGCTCAGAGGCAGGGGCTGATGCAGGCGTTTTTTTGGCGCCACTTTTCAGATCAAAATCCAACTGCATGACTTTATTGTGACGGATTTTTCTCCGACTGCCATCCGATTTCAGGATGAGGGCCGTGTGATATGCGGGGGCTTCAAGTAGATGGGGAGGGGATTGCCGAAGTCACTAGTCCGGAGGGCAAGGAGTCGGGCTTGGGGCGGGACGCAGATGGCTTCCGGGATTCCGGCAAGCTGTTCTCCCGGTGTGAAAACCGGGATTCCGGGGGCCAACATTTCTTCAGCCTGATCAGGAAAGATCAACACGGGCTCCAGCAGAAAACGCCCCTTGGCCACGTGCGCCAGGAACCACTGTCCGCCGCGGGCGTCGCCCGCGACAAAATATTCCGCCGCCTCGTATCCGAGCAGGGATGGCACGCCGACGAGTTGTGAGCCATGGACTTTGGAGATCCCCCAGGCCGCAGCGGCGGATGCGCGAAGGCCGTTGTATCCGCCGGGTCCGGTTCCGACGACCACGGTGTCCGGAGGTCCGCATTTCGTAAAAGCGGATTCCAACGCCGGGAAAAGCCCGCCGCCGCGTCCCCTCGGACTGGAGAATCTCCAGGAACCGATCAGGCTGGTGTCTTCGAGCACAGCCACGCTGCCTTCGGGCCCGGAGGATTCGATGGCGAGGATTTTCATGATGCCAGCGCGGCTTGAATTTTTCTGCCATCCGGATCGATCGCGAAGCTCAGCCTCCAGGTTCCGGTTGGAAGGGAGCCGGGGAATTTTCCTCCCCATTCGATGGCAACAATCCCCGGCGTCCCGAGATATTCCTCGAATCCGAGCGGGAGCAACTCCTCCTCGGATTCCAGGCGGTAGAGGTCGAAGTGGACCAGCGGGATGCGTCCGCCGGTGTATTCATGGACGAGGGTGAAGGTCGGGCTCGAAACCTCATCGCAATCGATGCCCAGCCCGTTGGCGAGGCCCTTGACAAAGCAGGTTTTTCCGGCACCAAGCGGACCTTCGAGGCTGAGAATGAGGGAGGATTTCACCTTCGAGGCGATCTGCCGGCCCAGGGACATCGTGTCCGCCTCCGTCCCGCAACGGACGCCGGAAAAGATTTCTTCAAACTCGGGATTTCGGTTTGCCATGCCGCGGACAATCTAGTTCGCTTTCCCCCATGAGCACAACCTCACTCTGGCCGCGCTTTCAGCAATACTTTCTCGGCTACGACGATCTGGGATTTTCGATCGACATCAGCCGGATGAACTTCCCCGAGGACTTTTTCACCGGGATGGCGCTTGCATCCGACCGGGCCTGCAAGCAGATGAAGGCTCTGGAGGCGGGTGGAATCGCGAACCCTGACGAGAAGCGGATGGTGGGTCACTACTGGCTTCGTGATGCATCGCTGGCCCCCACGCCGGAACTGCGGGAGACGATCCTCGCGACAAAAAAATCCATTCTCGAATTTGCCGCGGATGTGCACTCGGGCAAAACCGCTCCGGCAGCCGGCGCGAAGTTCACCGACCTTCTTGTCGTCGGGATCGGAGGCTCGGCACTGGGTCCTCAGCTCGTGGCCGATGCTTTGTGGAGCGCAAAGAACCCGCTCCGCGTCCATTTCTTCGACAACACCGACCCGGATGGCATGGACCGGGTCCTCTCGCAGATCGGGTCCGATTTGGGAAACACCCTGGTCACCGTCATTTCGAAGTCCGGCGGAACCAAGGAATCGCGGAACGGCATGCTTGCCGCGCAGGCCGCGTTCCGGAAGGCGGGGATTCCATTTGCAAAAAACTTTGTGGCCGTCACCGGGGATGGCAGCGAACTGGATAAGGTCGCCGTGGCCGAGGGCTGGCTCCGGCGGTTTCCGATGTGGGACTGGGTGGGTGGCCGCACTTCCGTGATGAGTGCTGTGGGGCTCGTTCCGATGGCGCTGCAGGGGCTTGATGTGGAGGGCTTCCTTGCCGGGGCCGCGGCGATGGATGCGAAGACGCGGACCGATGACATCCGCCACAACGCGGCGATGCTATTGGCCCTCATGTGGTATTACGTCGGCGAGGGCCGCGGGCTTAAGGACATGGTCATTCTTCCATACAAAGACCGCCTTCTCCTGCTCAGCCGCTACCTCCAGCAGCTGGTCATGGAGTCGCTCGGCAAGGAACTCGATCTGGACGGAAACGTCGTGAACCAGGGGATCGCTGTCTACGGAAACAAGGGCTCCACTGACCAGCACGCCTACGTGCAGCAGCTCCGCGACGGGGTGAACAACTTCTTTGTCACCTTCCTCGAAGTCCGCAAGGCGACGGCTTCCGAGCCGGTGGAAGTGGATCCCGGAGTCACCGCAGGCGACTACCTGCAGGGGTTTTTACGCGGTACGCGGAGCGCGCTGCACGAAAAAGGGCGCGAATCCATAACCATCAGTGTTCCGGAATTCAACGCCTTCCAGCTCGGCGCCCTGATCGCCCTCTACGAGCGGGCGGTCGGCTTTTATGGCTCATTGGTGAACGTGAACGCCTACCATCAGCCGGGTGTGGAAGCAGGCAAAAAGGCTGCTGCAAAAATTCTGGATGTGCAGGCCCGGGTCTTCGCGCACCTGAAGGAGTCCGGAAAACCCACGACGGCAGAACAGGCGGCCGAGGCCGTCGGGGCCGATCCCGAGGAGGTCTTTCACATCCTGCGCCATATGTCCGCCAATTGCCCGAAGATGAGCGTTCAAAACGGACGTTCCCCCGCTCAGGATACATTCGCCATATGAGGAAAATTCTCGCCCTGCTCGCCGTCGCCGCGGGCCTTGCCGCCTGCGACTCGCCCGGGCGAACCGTGCAGACCACCAAGGCGCAAATCACCGCTTTTCAGGCGAACCCGGACAGCGCGAAGCAGGCTGCTGTTGAAGAATCTCTCGCCCGTCTGGACCTGCAGGTCGGAGAGCTGGAGAAAAAAGGCGACACCATACAAGCCGACCTCTTCCGCCGCCAGGCTGCCAGCCTGCGGTCAGACTTCCAGGCCGCCAAAATGTCCAAAGCCATCAACGATGCCAAAAAGGCGATCGAAGGCATCGGCGATGCCTTCAAAGAGGCCGGCAAAACCATCGGCGAAGCCCTCAAGAGTTCCCCGGATACCAATCAGCCCTGAAATAAGTGGCCTGAGTGGGAACAGAAACAGGGTCGGGGAAAACCTTTCTAAAAGAGAGTCGGTTGGGGCAATGGCTTGGGTGCTTCCGGCTGCTCCCGCTTTTCCTTTTCCGGCGGCTTGACCGGCCGGGCTGCGGGAGTCGACTCGATGCGTCCCTTTGGAGCGGCATCAGAACCGCCTGTCTCCAGCCTGACCATCTTAACCCGGGACACCAACTCCTCCGCGTCCATTTTGTGCGCCGCCTCTATGATGGTCAGGAACGCTCCCACCATTTCCGGCTTCCTGCCGAAGAGAACCTTGGCGGCTTCAATCGGTCCACGTGTATCGCGGCATTCCAAATCATTCACTGTGACGCCCAGTGCTTTCGCGAACTTTGCGAAGGTATCCTTTGCCGGATTCCTTTTCCCGCTCTCGATATCACTCAAGTGGGCGAGGCTGCGGAACCCGACGGCTTGAGAAAGAGCCCGTTGAGTCAAACCGCGCTGTTCACGCAAAGATCGGATATATTGTCCAAATGTCTCTTTCATTTAGGTAGTTAGTAAGGCCTTTATCAGGAAGGCTTCGTTTTATTCGCAAACTTTGCGATAAATGGCAAGTTTTTTTCATTTCCGCTGGGGCTGATCGAATCGGATTGATCTCGGATCCAGCGAGTCCTCACGCAGAACATGCGCTGGTGGATACTAGTCGGGTAGCCTGCTGGAGGCAGCCCAAATGGCGAACACCAGCGCGGGAGCGCATATGTCGAAACAGGAAGAGGTAGATTGTGCAGGCCTGGGAAGCCAAACTCGCGGGAGCGAGCGGGGCAATCGCAGAGCCCGCAGAGAAAAGCGGTTATCGGGTTGAATGCTCGGACAAGGCGGTGACGCCATTTTGCCGCAGGGTGGATTTTCTGGGTGCTGGATGCGGGAAAGAATCCCACCCTCAGGCATGGGCTTTGCAATCTTTGCTTCCTGCAGAGAAAGCGCCGTGAATTAGGAAGCTTTCCGGCCAGCCGGTATGGCGCTCCGGGGTTCCGGGTTGGAAGTACCGTGCGGTTTTTTCCAATCCCGCGCTTGCCAGTCCCCGCGCGAAGAGCGCATATTCCGGCGCGACGGTCCGCGAGGTCGCCAACGCAAGTCAGCGGCGGGATGGGGCCGGGCAAAAGAAATTTCCCAATGACACGGAAAACAGAAAAACCAGCCGGAGGCGACCTGATCGCCGAAGGAAAAACCAAAATCATCCGAGCTACCGGGCAGGATCCGGAGAAGGTGCTGATCCTTTCGAAGGACGACATCACCGCCGGAGACGGGGCAAAGCATGATCTGATCGAAGGAAAAGCCGCGTTCGCGACCCGGACGACCTGCAACGTGTTCCGGATCCTCAAGGCCTGCGGCCTCCCGGTGGCCTTCGACGAGCAGATCGATGAAACCACCTTTCTGGCTCCGCGGTGTAAGATGCTTCCGTATGAAGTGGTGGTCCGGCGCGAGGCCCATGGTTCCTATCTCAAGCGGATACCCGGCCTTGCCAAGGGACATCTTTTTCCAAAGCTGCTGGTGGAGTTCTTTCTCAAAACAAACGGCCGGAAGTGGAAGGAGCACGACCTTCTCTGCGACGACCCGCTCATGGAATACTCCGATGGCACGATCGCCCTCTACGAGCCGTCGAAGCCGGTCCATGCGCAGAAGCCGTTCCTCGTTCTCCAGGGCGGCGAGGTCTTCGGGCGTCCCGATGAGTGGAAGCTTTTCGCGGAAATCACGAAGGTCGCCCGCCGCGCGTTCCTCATCCTCGAAAAATCATGGCAGATCGAAGGCCGGACGCTTGTCGATTTCAAGGTCGAGTTCGGCCTGACGAAGAAGGGGGAGCTGCTTCTCGCCGACGTCATCGACAACGACTCCTGGCGGGTGCTTGAGAACGGTGCCTACATCGACAAGCAGGCGTATCGCGACGGGGGCAAGCTCGACGATGTGGCCGGGAAATACCGGAGGGTCGCCGGGATCACCGACGGCTTCCGCTTGCCGGTTCAGCAGGTTGTGATCTGGCGCGGGTCCGACAAGGACGATGTCTCCCCTGTGGTGAAGTCCCTCGATCAATTGTGCGGTGGTTCCGCCGAGGCCGCCCGCTTGAATGTCACGACGGCGACCTGTTCGATTCACAAGGAACCGGTGCGCGGATTGAACGAACTTCACCGGCTCGTCCAGCAGGTTCCCGACACCGTGATCATCGCGTTCATCGGACGCTCAAACGGTGCCGGTCCCACCCTCGCCGCAGCGACCACCGTTCCCGTGATCACCGTCCCGGCAAGCTTCAAGGACTTTCCGGAAGACGTGTGGTCCTCATTGAGAACTCCCTCAAACGTGCCGGTGACCACCGTCCTGGAGCCGTCCAATGCCGCCCTGGCCGCTTTGGAAATCCTGGCCCTGCGCAATCCGCAGCTCCACATGCTCCTCCGCGAGCAACTCGAGGAGCGGCTCGTGAACTCGATACCGGTGTGATGCCAGGGATGGCAGCGCGTAACCGCTGCCATCTCCATTCGGGCTGTCCTTCGCAGTCTTTCTTCTAGACAGCCCCGGAGGGGTGAGACACCTCTGCTCGTGCCTGAGGTTTCTGACTGCCGTTACAGGCGAAGTCCGCGGCAGCTGGATCAGGCTCCGAGGTAGGCTGCCTGCACGCGGGGGTTCTGCAGGAGGTCCGCGCTGTTTCCGGCAAGAGTGATGAGGCCGGTCTCGAGCACAGCCGCACGGTGTGCGAGGCGGAGAGCGATGTTGGCATTTTGCTCGACGAGCAGAATGGTGACGCCCGATTTGTTGACCTCGCGGACGACGTTGTAAATTTCGGTCACGAGCTTGGGGGCGAGGCCCATGGAGGGTTCGTCCAGGAGGAGTGTGGTGGCGCGGCTCAGGAGGGCACGGGCGACGGCAAGCATCTGCTGTTCTCCGCCGGAGAGTGTGCCGGCGGGCTGGAGGAGGCGCTCCTTGAGGCGCGGGAGTGTGGAAAGAATGCGATCGAGGTCCTCCGCCACGGCCTTGCGATCCTTGCGGATCCACGCGCCGAGATGGAGGTTTTCCTTCACGGTGAGGTTGCCGAAGATTCCCCTTCCTTCGGGCACCTGGGAGAGGCCGAGGGCGACAATTTTATCCGCTGGAATGCCGCGGAGTTCTTTTCCATCCAGACGGACGCTGCCACCGAAGCGCAGGAGTCCGGAGATGGCGCGCAACGCCGAGGATTTCCCCGCGCCATTGGCTCCGATGATGGTGAAGATTTCGCCCTTGCGCACCTCGAAGGAAATCCCCTTCACGGCGTGGATATCGCCGTAGGAGACCGTGAGATTTTCGACGGTAAGCGCGCTCATTCGTCTCCCTCCCCTCCCAGGTAGGCCTCGATGACGCGGGGGTTGGCGCGGATCTCATCCGGAGTCCCGTCGGCGATGGTCTTGCCGAAATCGAGGACGGTGATGCGGTCGCAGAGATTCATCACGAGATGCATGTGGTGTTCGATGAGGACGAGCGTCACCCGATAATGTTCCTTCACCCAGCGGAGGAATGTGGTGAGGTCTGAGGTTTCTCCGGTGTTCATCCCGGCGGCAGGCTCGTCGAGGAGCAGAAGATCGGGCTTGAGCGCGAGGGCCCGGGCGATCTCCAGCTTGCGCTGGGAGCCGTAGGGGAGGTCGCCCGCGAGATCGTGCGCGTGGTCCGCGAGGCCGAAGGGATCAAGGAGCTCGAGGCAGGCGGCGACGGATTTTGTCTCATCCCGGCCAAACCGGTTCACCCGCAGCATCGCCTCCAGTGGCGAATAATGGAGCTGCGAATCAAAGGCGATGCGCACATTCTCAAGGACGGTCTGGCTTTTGAGCAGGCGGATATTTTGGAACGTGCGGCCGACCCCCTTGAGCGCGATGCGTCCGGGACGGAGCCCGGAGATGGATTCACCGCGGAAGCGGATATGGCCCTCGGTGGGTTTGTAGATGCCGGTGATGAGGTTGAAGAGCGTGGTCTTGCCCGCGCCGTTGGGACCGATGATGCCGTGGGTGTGCCCGGCCTCGACCTTCACGTCGCAATTCGAGATCGCGCAAAGGCCGCCGAAGCGCTTGGTCAGATGATCGATCTCAAGAAGCGCGCTCATGGTCTGAGACGTTTGAAGAGTTCGCGCGCGGGAACAAACCACGGCAGCTCCCGCATGCCCATGATGCCGCGTGGCCGGAAGAGCATGAGCAGGACGAGGATGAGCGGCAGGATGACCATGCGCCAGGTGCCGAGCGGCTGGAGGACCTGGAGGAGGATGGTGAAAATCACCGCGCCGATAATCGAGCCGCCCAGGGAGGCGATTCCGCCGAGATAGACCATCACGAGAATCTCCGTGGATTTGACGATGTCGAAAGACTTCGGGTCGATGAAAAAATTCACCTGCGCGTAGAGTGCCCCGGCGACCCCTCCGAAAAACGACGAGGTGACAAAGGCCAGGATTTTCGCCTCTCGGACGCGCACCCCCATGGCGTTGGCGGCGATCTCGTCCTCGCGGATCGCTGTAATCGCACGCCCGAACTTCGAGTAGACGAGGTTGCGGATGACCCACAGCGTGACCACCACCCAGAAGAACGTCCAGGGCAGGGTTGTCAGCACCGGGGGCGTCATCCCCCGGGGACCGCCGAGGTAGCTGATGTTCTCGATCGCGGACTTCACGATCATCAAAAACGCCAGGGTGATGATCGCGAGGTAATCCCCGCGGGTTTTGAAGGAGAGCAGGGCGAGGGGAAATCCGATGAGCGCCGCGACCACCCCTCCGAAAAGAACCCCCATCGGCAGCTCGAAGAACGATGCCGGAAGCCACTTGATGGTCATCAGTGCCGAGGCGTAGGCGCCGAGCGCCATGAACCCCGCGTGCCCGACGGAGAATTCCCCCATGTAGCCGTTCACGAGGTTCAGGCTCGCGCAAAGGATGATGTTGATCCCGACCGTGATGAGGACGACTTTGGAATAGTCGTTGAGGATCGGAAAAAACTCGCAGGCCACGACGAAGGCGAAGCCCGCGGAGACCAGCGCCGGCAAAGCCCAGCGGCAACGTGCGACGGAGTCAAGGAACCGGCTCACAGCTCAGACCTTCTGGTTGGGAGGATGACCGAGAAGGCCATAGGGTTTGAAAATGAGAATTGCGAGCAGCAGCGAGTAGGAAATCAGATCGCGATAGGTCGAGGGA
>Ga0163199_1000425_pt1 | contig 26910 bp, 26 predicted proteins | sample PL_2010_150m_FD_113537 | JGI IMG/M metagenome (GOLD analysis project Ga0163199, IMG submission 113537) | Freshwater microbial communities from Powell Lake, British Columbia, Canada to study Microbial Dark Matter (Phase II) - PL_2010_150m | ecosystem: Environmental > Aquatic > Freshwater > Lake ...
CTAGATATACCGAAGGCGTTCGGATTGGTGAACCAAATGTGTGTCAACTTTCGCAACTTAGTGCCTTACAAATTCCAATTTATGGTGAAGCGCTAAATCAATTTCCAGATCCAACCGCATTTATCGCGATTGCTAATGCAAATAAAACATATTCAGCACCAATTTATGTTCGCAGACCAGATGCTTTTCCTGCTCCAGTAGGTGTGAAATTTAGAGCAATGACCCAACTTGATTTGGTTCCAGCTTTTGCAATTGAGAAATCTTCATATGGCAAAGACGGTTGGTCGATGGCGCAATTTAAAGAGGAGTATTTAGGTAAAGATCGAATGTATGTTGCCGCAGAATTTGGTGGCGAATTAATTTCTTATGCCGGCGTATTTAATTTAGCTGGAGTTGCAGATGTCTTGACTATTACTGTTGCCGACGGACATCGCCGCAAAGGCGTAGGACGCGAACTCTTGCGCCGATTAATTGACTGGTCCCGAACCCAAAAGTGCGAAGCGATAATGCTTGAAGTTCGAGTCGGCAATGAAGAGGCGATTCCGCTTTATACCGCATTCGGGTTTATCGAAATTTCGCGCCGTAAGGATTATTACGGGCAAGGCAAGACCGCGATAGTTATGCGCAAGGAGTTGCAATGAAGAACTCTGACGCTCTTGTATTAGGAATTGAAACTTCGTGTGATGAAACTGCAGTAGGAATAGTTTCGGGTCGCAAATTATTAGCAAATGTAATTGCATCAAGCGTTGATGAGCATGCCAGATTTGGTGGCGTTGTCCCCGAGATTGCAAGCCGTGCACATTTAGAAGCGATGCCAAACGTTATAAAGCAAGCGCTAAGTGAGGCCAGAGTATCTATTAAAGATATCGATGCTTTTGCGGTGACTGCTGGGCCAGGGCTAATTGGAGCGCTTTTAGTCGGAACATCAAGTGCATCAGGCCTTGCCCTTGCGATGGCTAAACCACTTTATGGTGTTAATCATTTATCTGCGCACATCGCAGTAGATTCTCTTAACTCGAATCACAAATTAGATCCAGCAATTGCGCTATTAGTTAGCGGTGGCCACAGTTCAATCTTGCAGGTGAATGATTTGACAAGTGATGTAATAACCCTAGGTTCTACTATTGATGATGCTGCAGGTGAGGCCTTCGATAAAATTGCAAGAATTTTGGAACTTGGTTTTCCTGGCGGCCCCGCAATTGATCTTGATGCCAAATCCGGTGATCGCAGCGCGATTCAATTTCCACGAGGCCTGACACTTGCTCGTGATTTAGTTGAACATAAATATGATTTCTCATTCTCTGGCTTAAAGACTGCAGTATCAAGATATTTAGCTAAGACCCCCGAATTTATTCGCGCTGATGTTTCAGCCTCGTTCCAAGAAGCAGTAGTAGATGTGCTTTTGGCTAAGGCGATCGGGGCGGCCAAAGAGGTTGGCATCGATACTTTGATAATTGCTGGTGGGGTAGCGGCAAATAGCAGACTTCGGAGCTTGGCCGAAGAGCGGGCCGAAAAGGCCGGAATTCAACTGCGAATTCCACCAATGAATCTATGTACCGATAACGGAGCCATGGTTGCAGCTATCGGCTCTCTGGCTGTAGCGAAGGGTTTAAGGCCCTCTGAGCTCGGATTTGAGGCTAATTCCAGCTCAGGTATAACCAAACCCATCTTTTAGCCATATTTTGACGGCTAGCCAGCCCTGCTTTAGAGTTTGCGTTAGCACTCGAAGGGTGAGTCTGCTAATTTGAGTAGAGCCCATTAAACAAGTCAAACATGAAGGAGCAATCATGGCCGTAACCATAAAGCCGCTAGAAGATCGCCTAGTTGTAAAGGCAAATGAAGCCGAGCAAACAACAGCATCAGGTTTAGTAATTCCAGATACCGCAAAAGAGAAGCCACAAGAGGGCACTGTTATTGCAGTTGGCCCAGGTCGTTTCGATGATGGCGTGCGCACACCAATGGATGTAAAAGTTGGCGATGTAGTTCTTTATAGCAAGTATGGTGGAACTGAAGTTAAGTACAACAACGAGGAATATCTTGTTCTTTCAGCTCGCGATGTATTAGCAATTATTGAAAAGAAGTAATAACACATGGGGAAAACTTTAAGTTTTGATGAAGAAGCTCGTCGTGCGATGGAGCGCGGTGTCAATATTCTTGCTGACACAGTAAAAGTAACACTTGGGCCAAAGGGTCGTAATGTGGTTATTGCAAAGTCATATGGCGCACCACTAATTACAAATGATGGTGTAACCATCGCCAAGGAGATTGAACTCTCTGATCCAGCCGAGAACATGGGCGCTCAACTTGTAAAGCAAGTTGCAGAGAAGACCAATGACGTTGCTGGCGATGGCACAACTACTGCGACAGTTCTGGCCCAAGCAATGGTTAAGGAAGGTCTTCGCAACCTTGCTGCCGGCGCCCAACCAATGGATATAAAGGTTGGCATCGAAGCGGCAGTTAAAGCAGTTTCCGATGAGCTAAAGAAGAATTCCACTGCAGTAAGTGGCAAGTCTCAGATTGCAGATGTTGCAACTATTTCAGCACAAGATGAAGCTATTGGTGACCTCATTGCAGAAGCGATGGATAAGGTTGGCAAAGATGGCGTAATCACCGTTGAAGAATCTTCAACAACTGGCCTAGAGCTCGATTTCACTGAAGGAATGCAATTCGATAAAGGTTACATTTCACCTTACTTCGTAACGGATTCCGATCGCATGGAGACTGTTCTAGAAGATGCCTATGTTCTTATCTCAGGCGGCAAGATTTCTGCACTAGCCGAAATTCTTCCAATCCTTGAGAAGGTTTCCCAAGCAGGTAAGCCACTATTGATTATTGCTGAAGATGTTGAAGGCGAAGCGCTCTCAACGCTAGTAGTAAACCGTATGCGTGGAACATTCACCTCAGCTGCTGTTAAAGCCCCAGGCTTTGGCGATCGCCGTAAGGCAATGTTGCAAGACATCGCGATTCTTACTGGCGGCCAAGTTATTACAGCCGAAGTTGGCTTAAAGCTTGAGCAAGTAACCGTTGATCTTCTTGGTCGCGCTCGCCGTGTTGTAATCACAAAGGACAACACAACCATCGTTGATGGCGCAGGCGATAAGGCTCAAGTTGCAGCACGAGTACAAGAGATTCGTAATGAACTTGAAAATACTGATTCTGACTGGGATCGTGAAAAGCTACAAGAGCGTGTTGCAAAACTCGCTGGCGGTGTTTGCATTATTAAAGTTGGCGCACACACGGAAGTTGAATTGAAAGAGAAGAAGCACCGTCTCGAAGATGCTATCTCTGCAACTCGCGCAGCAGTCGAAGAAGGAATCGTTGTTGGTGGTGGGGCTGCACTCGTACACGCAGCATCAGCGCTCGATAAAGATCTGGGACTCGAAGGCGATATGGCGGTCGGAGTTCGTTTAGTTCGCAAAGCTTGCGATGAGCCACTTCGTTGGATTGCTGAAAATGCGGGCCACGAAGGTTATGTTGTTGTTGCGAAGGTTCGCACAATGAAGCCAAATGAAGGCTTCAACGCTGCAACTGAAGTTTACGAAGATCTTGTAAAGGTCGGCGTAATCGATCCAGTTAAGGTAACTCGTTCTGCTCTTGCAAATGCGGCATCAATCGCTGCAATGTTTATTACAACTGAAGCTCTCGTATTCGAGACTCCGGAAAATAAGAAGGAAGAAGCTGGCGGAAGTGGCCATGGCCATGGACCAGGCGGACATTCACACTAATTAACGCTTGAATTTTAGGCCCCAAACTTTCATTAGTGCGGGGCCTTTTTTATTGGTTTAATTAGCACATGGCAAATTCCCCAATGATGACGCTGAGCATTGATTGCGGCGGACTTAGCATCAAGGCTTCCGTGCTTGATGAAGATGGCACGATGCACGCCCCTGCGATTGCAGTGCCAACCCCATACCCACTTACTCCGGTGGGTCTGATTAGCGTCTTTAAAGAAATTGCTTCAAAGTTGCCAAAGGCTGATCGAATCACTGTTGGCTTTCCGGGAATGGTTCGCCACGGAGTTGTAGTGAATACCCCGCATTACATAAATGTAAAAGGGCCGCGCACCAGAGTTGATCCAGAGCTCTTCTATGCCTGGAAAGGTTTAGATTTCAGAAGTCTGGTCCAAGAAACTTTTAGCCTTCCAACCTTGATGTTAAACGATGCTGAAGTTCATGGTGCTGGAGTTGTTGCTGGCTCTGGCTTTGAAGTTGTTTTAACGCTTGGTACTGGACTTGGTTGCGCAGTATTTGATGGTGGAAAACTTGCACCACATATTGAACTTTCACATGCTCCAATTCGTCGCTCAACTATTTATGATGAGTGGATTGGCGAACATGAGCGACGCAGACTCGGTGATTCATTCTGGTCTCGCCGAATTCGTGCAATGGTTACAGATTTACGTCCAGTATTTCATTGGGACCGACTCTATTTAGGTGGCGGAAATGCGCGCCGAATTCGTCCTGAAGTTTTAGAACTTATCGGTGATGATGTTGTAATTGTTCCAAACGCGGCCGGAATTGTTGGCGGCGTACGCGCTTGGAATCTAACTCGAATTTAATTAGATTTAAGAAGCGGTCGAGAAAATACCTTCACCAACACTCTGATTACGGTTCAAGATTGCTAAGCGATCTTCTTCAGTTAAGCCGCCCCAGATTCCATATGGCTCAGCCAAAGTAAGAGCTTGTTTTCTACATGCTTGCAAAACTGGACATGACGCACAAATAGCCTTTGCGGCATTCTCGCGATTCTTGCGGCGAGGTCCACGTTCGCCATCTGTGTAAAAAAACATTTCAGTCGGAAGTTCACGACATGCAGCAGATTCTTGCCATTCCCAGTCAGAAGCGATTGGTCTTGGCTGTACCTGAGTTGTCATTCGGGCTCCAGTTCTCGTAATAGATCGGTTAGCCGATACTACAATCGCGCCATAGGTTGTTCAAGTATCTGCGGGCTTTTGTTGCGAAATTGAGGCGTTTCAGGTGGCGTGACTCACAACTAATCGGGAGAATTGCGGCATGGTGAGCGCTCTAGAGACTTTAGATCCAAATGAATTTCTGACGGTCGCCGCCGTAGCCAGAAGGCTTGGGGTTGCGCCATCAACTCTCCGTACTTGGGACCGCAGGTATGGCTTAGGTCCTAGTAAGCACAATGTAGGGACACACCGCAGATATTCTTCAACTGACTTAATTCGATTAACGGCAATGGCGCGACTAGTAGTCGCCGGGGTAGCTCCAAAAGATGCAGCCTTAAAAGCTCTAAATCTCAATGTGCAAGGAAGTAAGCAGGCCATTGAAAAGCTCTGTCGGGTACCAGAAAACCAAGCAGATCTAGTAACTCTGCTCCATCGCTCGGCTATGAAATTTGATCAGTCACAACTTGAAAAACTCATCAGGAAATCGATGGCAGAAATAGGAGTTGAAGCCACTTGGCTTGAAGTCTTATCTCCACTGTTGATTGAAGTTGGAGAAGTATGGGTTCGTACTGGAAATGGAATTGAAGTCGAACATTTTCTGAGTGAGATACTTAAAAAGATTTTAAGGGAGAACACTGGAAGGATTGATAAGCCTAGGAATTCGCGGCCGGTATTGCTCGCCTGTGTCGAAAATGAATTGCATTCACTCGCTCTTAATGCTCTTGCTGCAGTCTTAGCTGAAGCCAGGATCGAATGTATTTTTCTCGGTGCCAGAACGCCACAAAATGCGCTTAATCAAGTTGTAATTAAATCCGCGCCACCGGTAATCTTTCTCTGGGCTCAATCAAGTGAAAATGCAGACCACGCTTATGTCAAAGAGCTTCCAACAATCCGGCCAGCGCCAAAAGTTCTTTTAGGTGGACCTGGTTGGAAAGCAGCAAAAGGAAAATTATCAAGCCGAGCGGTAATTACTGAAGGCTTAGCTGAAGCCCGAGAGCAGATTTTGCAGGCTTTAGCCGTTTAACGGCGGATAAATCACCTATTTTGTTTGACTAGACTTGCCCAATGCTTGAAGGCGCTCGCGACAAAGTCGTAATGCTCGGACTCACTTACGATGACGTCCTTCTACTTCCCGACGCTTCCGATGTCGTACCAAGTGAGGTCGATACCAAGACCCGACTCACTAGAAAGATTCTCTTAGATATTCCCTTGGTTTCTTCAGCGATGGACACAGTAACTGAATCGCCAATGGCAATCGCCATGGCCAAAGCAGGTGGCATCGGAATAATTCACCGAAATTTACCAATTGCGGATCAAGTTAAGAGCGTTAAAGCAGTTAAGGCCCATGGAATAGTTGGCGCCGCAGTTGGAGTTGGTGATGATGGTTTCGCTCGAGCATCGGCGCTGATTGAAGCTGGTGTTGACGTTGTAGTTGTAGATACTGCACACGGACATCACCGCGCGGTATTAGATGCAATAGCCCGAATCAAGAAAGAATTTCCAGATATTCAAATTATAGGTGGCAATGTGGCAACGCGTGCTGGCGCACAAGCACTCATTAATGCCGGAGCAGATGCGGTAAAAGTTGGTGTTGGACCTGGATCTATTTGCACAACTCGAGTTGTTGCTGGCGTAGGTGTTCCACAAATTACCGCAATCATGGAGGCCCACAAAGCCTGCGTCAAAGCGGATATTCCATTAATTGCAGATGGCGGTTTGCAATATTCTGGAGATATCGCAAAAGCAATTGTTGCCGGTGCCGATTCAGTAATGCTCGGCTCGCTTCTTGCGGGTTGCGATGAATCACCAGGTGAACTTGTAGTGATTGATGGCGAAAAATATAAGGCTTATCGCGGAATGGGCTCTCTCGGAGCGATGCAATCTCGTGGCGATAAAAAATCTTATTCCAAGGATCGTTACATGCAAGATGATGTTCTTGCTGAAGATAAATTGGTTCCAGAAGGTATCGAAGGAAGAGTTGCATATCGCGGACCGGTTGCTGAAATGGTTCACCAATTAGTTGGCGGATTGCGTTCTGGAATGGGCTATGCAGGTTCACCAACTATCGCTGATTTGCAAAAAAACGGCCAGCTAATCCAGATAACTTCAGCGGGGCTTCAAGAGAGCCATCCACATGATGTTTTGCATGTCACAGATGCACCTAACTACACCGGAAAAGGAAGGTAGCCATGAACGAAATTGAAATTGGGCCAGGAAAGCGTGCTCGCGTGGGCTATTCATTTGATGACATTGCGATAGTTCCAAGCCGCCGTACTCGCGATCCAGAAGAGGTTTCAATCAATTGGCAGATCGATGCTTACAAGTTCTCACTTCCGATGATGGCCGCTCCGATGGACTCTGTAGTTTCACCAGATACCGCAATCGCAATCGGAAAGCTTGGCGGACTTGGTGTTTTAAACCTTGAAGGGCTTTGGACTAGACACGAAGATCCAAGAATTCCACTTGGCGAAATTGCGTCAATGCCACAAGATAAAGCGATTCGTAGAATGCAGGAACTTTATGCGCTACCTATTCGTCCTGAACTTATTAAGGAGCGCATTGCCCAAATCCGCGCATCAGGTGTGACTGTTGCTGCTGCGCTTTCACCACAACGAACAGCTGAGCATGCAAAGGCTGTTATTGATGCTGGTGTAGATATCTTCGTTATCCGTGGAACAACCGTAAGCGCCGAACATGTCTCAACTGAAATTGCGCCATTGAACTTGAAGAAATTTATTTACGAATTAGATGTTCCGGTAATTGTTGGTGGTTGTGCAACTGGTACTGGCGCTCTTCACTTAATGCGCGCTGGTGCTGCTGGTGTACTTGTTGGGTTTGGTGGTGGTGCCGCACACACAACTCGTTCGGTACTCGGAATCGCTGTACCAATGGCATCCGCAGTTGCGGAAGTCGCATCTGCTCGTCGTGATTACATGGATGAATCTGGTGGCCGTTTCGTTCACGTTATCGCCGACGGCTCAGTTGGAAAATCTGGCGACATTGCAAAAGCAATTGCTTGTGGCGCCGATGCTGTGATGATGGGCTCGCCACTTGCGAAAGCAGTTGAATCACCGGGCAAAGGTTGGCACTGGGGTTCTGAAGCACACCACACAGAATTACCTCGTGGTGACAGAGTTCAAGTTGGCACTGTCGGAACTCTAGAAGAGATACTCGTCGGCCCATCTCACCTTGCTGATGGAAGTATGAATTTGTTTGGTGCACTACGACGTGCGATGGCTACATCTGGTTACTCAGATTTAAAAGAGTTCCAGCGCGTTGAAGTTGTTATCGATCGTGTCTAATACCAAAACTCAAGAGCTGGTATTAGTCGTTGATTTTGGGGCGCAATATGCCCAGTTGATTGCTCGCCGGGTTCGCCAAGCCCAAGTTTATTCCGAGATTGTTCCATCATCGATGACTATTGAAAAAATGTTAGAAAAAAATCCGAGTGCCATAATTTTATCTGGGGGCCCGGCAAGCGTTTATGAAGCTGGCGCACCAACGCTAGATGCAAAGATTTTTGAGGCAGGAATTCCAATCTTTGGAATTTGTTATGGATTTCAAGTTATGGCATCAGCACTTGGGGGAGTTGTAACCCAAACTGGCAGATCAGAATTTGGTCGAACCACACTTTCGCATAGTTCAAATTCAAAATTACTTGAAGGCCTGCCTAAAGAATTTAGCGTTTGGATGAGCCATGGTGACAGCGTTACAACAGCGCCAATTGGATTTACCTCAACAGCCCAAACTGTCGATACGCCAATAGTTGCTTTCGAAAGTGGTGATGCAAAATTTGCTGGCGTGCAATTCCATCCCGAAGTTCTGCACTCGGAAAATGGTCAAGAAGTATTACGTCGTTGGTTGATAGATATCGTCGGCTGTAAACCAACTTGGAATTCTGAGAATATTGTCGCAACCGAAATTGAAAAAGTTAAGGCTCTTGTCGGTAGCGGCCGAGTGCTTTGTGGCTTATCTGGTGGCGTTGACTCTGCGGTTGCTGCAGCAATTGTGCAGAAAGCGGTTGGTTCACAACTCACCTGTGTCTTTGTTGATCACGGGTTACTTCGCGAAGGCGAAGCAGAACAAGTAGAACGCGACTTTGTTGCATCTACTGGCATCACTCTTAAAGTTGTCGATGCTAAAGAGCGCTTCTTAAAAGCACTTGCAGGAGTTACTGATCCAGAAACAAAGCGAAAGATAATCGGCAGCGAATTTATCCGAGTTTTTGAAGCTGCTGCTCGGGAAATATCAGCAACCGAAGCAATTGATTTCTTAGTACAAGGAACTTTGTATCCTGATGTTGTTGAATCTGGTGGTGGCGAAGGCGCAGCAAATATTAAATCGCACCATAACGTTGGTGGCCTGCCAGATGATTTACAATTTAAATTAATCGAACCACTTCGTACACTTTTCAAAGATGAAGTTCGATATGCCGGATTATCAATGGGACTTCCAGAGGAAATTATTTGGCGTCAACCATTCCCAGGTCCGGGCCTTGCAATTCGAATAGTTGGCGAAGTGACTGAGAATAACCTTAGAATATTACGAAAAGCTGATGCAATTGCCCGAATTGAATTGCGTAATGCAGATTTAGATCGGATAATTTGGCAATGTCCAGTTGTTTTATTGGCTGATGTTAGAAGTGTTGGAGTGCAAGGAGATGGCCGAACTTATGGTCATCCAATTGTTCTTCGGCCAGTTTCATCAGAAGATGCGATGACTGCAGATTGGAGTCGGATCCCATACGAAGTATTGGAGAAGATTTCAACACGAATTACAAATGAAGTTCGAGAGGTAAATCGAGTGGTCTTAGATGTAACATCGAAACCGCCAGGAACTATTGAGTGGGAGTAATTTAAAGTGAATCGTTCAACTAGTGTTGTGATTCTTACAGCGCTGATTGCTACTTTTCTGTCTACTTCTCCCGTAACCGCCGCAGAAAAAAATAAGAAGATTAAGAAAGATAGTCAGACCTCATCAGTTCTCGCTCAATGCAAAGATACTAATGCTGTTGGGCACTCTCCGATGCGGTTGCCAGTTCCTTCAATTAAGAGACCACATGTAAATAAAACAATCACTTTTAAGACTAATTGCGGTGAAATCCAGATTGCTGCAGATGGTGTTAACGCACCGCTTACTGTTATCTCCATGAGCTACTTGGCGAACAAGGGTTACTTTGATAATTCACCTTGTCATCGCATAACAACTTCAGGAATCTTTGTTCTCCAATGTGGCGATCCAACTGCATCTGGTTCAGGTGGACCGGCATGGCAAGTTCCAGATGAGAATCTTCCTACGGGAACCGGAAATATTTATCCAGCAGGATCTGTTGCAATGGCAAACTCTGGGGCCAATACGAATGGCAGCCAATTCTTTATTGTTTATGATGACAATTCACAGCTCGGCCCAAATTACACACTGTGGGGCAGAGTAATTAAAGGCTTAGATATTGTGAAAGCGGTAGCCGCACTTGGATCTGATAATTCAAATCCAGCAGGTGGTGGCGTTCCAAACCAAGCAATTACTATTGAACGTGCAAGTGCTCGCTAATTAATCGCTAGAAACTACTCTAAATATTTCAGCAACTCTGCCATCGGCTAACCCATTTAATTTTGCATTTCGCTCGCCCCACTCGCGAATCATTTTCTCTAAATCAGGATTATGCGCCGTCTGACTTACATGGGCTTGCAGTGCAGCAATTTTCTTATTGAAAGTTTCTGTTACATCCACAAAGTGATCTGGAGTGTGATGAGACATTACCCAGACCTCGCGTACGCGCCAAGGTTCTAGACCTTCTTCTTTCAAGAGCTCTTCAAAAGCGAATGGGTTTCTAGCATCTGGATAGATGGCTTGAATAGCTGCTTCACCTGCAGCCATATGATCTGGATGGCTTGAAAACAAGCGATCCCAATTTCGTTCCGGGCTCTGGATAAGTATTCGCTGTGGTTTAGTCTTTCGAATTTCACGAACTATCTGTTTACGTAATTCGATAGTTGGTACGAGCCAGCCATCGCGATGGTTTAAGAATTCAATATTTGTTACACCAAGAACTTTTCCGGCTTCACGCTGCTCCCGCTGGCGAATCTTTGGCATCTCCTCCCGCGGTACATCCGGATCTTCGCCGCCTTGGTCGCCATTAGTACAAATGCAATATGAAACTTCGATCCCCTTCGCTGTCCATTGCGCAATCGTTCCAGCGGCCCCGAAATCTAGGTCATCAGGGTGAGCAGTAACTACTAAGACGCGTTCAATTTCGGAATCTTCTAAAGGAGGCATTGGGCAATCTTAGGAGAACTTCAAGGATTATGTGAGTCGTTAGACTCCGTCTTATGTCAGCTATGTCAGCAGAGTCGTTAACCGATGGATTAAACCCACAACAGCAAGCTGCTGTAATTCATGAGGGTTCTCCACTATTAGTAGTGGCTGGTGCTGGTTCCGGAAAGACGCGAGTTTTAACGAGACGAATCGCATATTTATTGGGCCAACGCGGCGTAAATCCCTATGAGGTTCTAGCAATTACATTTACAAATAAAGCGGCTGCGGAAATGAAAGAGCGCGTTGCAGACCTAGTTGGCGATCGTGCAAAATCAATGTGGGTTTCCACATTTCACTCCGCATGTGTCCGAATCTTGCGACAAGAAGCGCCAAAAATTGGTTACTCGAACTCTTTCACAATTTATGATTCATCAGATAGTTTGCGACTTATAACGCTGGTAATGAAAGATATGAATCTAGATATAAAACGTTATGCACCAAGAGCGGTAGCCGGTCTGATTTCACAGGCCAAGAATGAGCTTCAAGGCCCGGCAGATTTCGTGCAATCGGCTGATAATCAATTTAATGAAATAGTTGCTGAAGTATTTGCGCATTATCAAAAGCGGCTAGGCAAATCGAATGCGATGGATTTTGATGATTTGATTGGCAGAACTGTTGAAATCTTGCAACGCTATCCCGAAAGCCGTCAACGTTACCGATCGCGTTTTCGCCAGGTCTTGGTCGATGAGTATCAAGATACAAATCACGCGCAATATATGTTGATTAAAGAGCTAGTTGGTACTGAAGGGGAGGGAATCCCGCTTGCCGAACTCTGCGTAGTTGGCGATGCAGATCAATCTATCTATGCCTTTCGTGGCGCAAATATTAGAAACATTCTGCAATTCGAAGCAGATTATCCAAGTGCTAAAACTATTCTCCTTGAACAGAATTATCGCTCAACCCAAAATATTTTGACAGCAGCCAATGCCGTTATTTCAAATAACGAAGGACGTAAAGCAAAAAGCCTCTGGTCCGAATCTGGCTCTGGTTCAAAAATTAGCGGTTACGTTGCTGAAAGCGAACACGATGAAGCCGACCATATAGTTTCGGAGATTGGCCGCCTGCGAGAAGAGAGCCTTTCACAACCTGGCGATACCGCGATTTTCTATCGAACAAATGCCCAGTCTCGAGTATTTGAGGAAGTTTTCTTACGTTCAGCTATTCCATACAAAGTTGTTGGTGGAGTGCGCTTCTATGAGCGTAAAGAGGTGAAAGATTTCTTAGCCTACCTTCGAGTCTTAGTTAATTCCGAGGATGAAATTTCACTTCGCAGAATTATTAATACCCCAAAGCGCGGAATAGGTGATCGCGCCTTAGACACCGTCGATCTATTTGCTAAAGATTCTGGAATCTCATTTTGGAGCGCCCTTAATCGTGCCGCCGAAGTTCCAAGTATTCCAACTCGATCTATCGCCGCAATAACCGACTTCGTTCACCTAATCACTTCTCTAACATTCTTGGTCGAAGCCAAAACTCGTCCATCTATTATTGCGCAAGCTGTTCTAGAACAATCAGGGTTGCTTCACGAACTTGAGAAGAGCGATGATCTGCAAGATGAATCACGTGTAGAGAATTTACAAGAGTTGGTCTCTGTAGCAGTTGAATATGAAGAGGGCGAAGTTGAAGAGGGTGAAGAAATTTCACTCCTAGGTTTTCTTGAGAACGTTTCACTCGTCGCAGATTCAGATCAAATTCCTGAAGGCGAAGATCACGGTGGCGTAGTCACGCTGATGACGCTACACACTGCAAAAGGCTTGGAATTTCCGACGGTATTTTTAACAGGAATGGAAGAAGGAATATTTCCGCACTCTAGAACTTTGGGTGATCCAAAAGAGATTGAAGAGGAGCGCCGCCTGGCATACGTCGGATTAACTAGGGCGCGCACTCGGCTATTTATTTCGCGCTCTGAATATCGAAGTTCATGGGGCGCACCAACTTACAATCCCGCATCACGATTTCTTGCGGAAATTCCAGATGATGTAATTGAATGGAACGAACGCGCGCCAACACCATCGCGGGCGAGTATTTTAAAGACATCACATTTCACTCCGGCCCCAAGAGCTACAGGAAGAAAAGCATCTTCGACAATGGTTTTGAACGTTGGAGATCGTGTGTCACATGACACATTTGGATTGGGCAGTGTTACTGCTGTTATCGGCATCGGTGATCGCGCCGAAGCCACAATTAACTTCGGGTCACTGGGAGAAAAGCGGTTATTACTGCGATATGCGCCGGTAGAGAAGCTCTAAATAACCACTAAGATTTCGCTTATTCGCAAGCGCAAAATTTAGTATTAATAACGAATGGAGTAACCAGTGGATCTCTTTGAGTATCAAGCTCGAGATCTTTTCGAATCACATGGCGTTCCAGTTCTAGGTGGCGCAGTTGCGTACACACCTGAGGAAGCCGAAGCTGCTGCAGAATCAATGGGCGGACGTGTGGTTGTTAAAGCACAGGTAAAAGTTGGTGGCCGAGGTAAAGCTGGTGGCGTGAAACTTGCGGAAAGTGCAAGTGATGCAAGAGCTAAAGCAGCAGCAATTCTTGGAATGGATATTAAAGGTCATACAGTTAACAAGGTAATGATTGCGCAAGCCGCACCAATTGAAGCGGAATACTACTTAGCAATTTTGCTCGACCGCGCAAATCGCAATTTCCTAGTTATGGCTTCAGTCGCTGGTGGTATGGAGATTGAAGAAGTTGCCCATAAGACTCCAGAAAAATTAGCAAGAATTGGCATCAATCCAAATACCGGAATTTCAAAAGAGAAGGCCCGCGAAATAGTTCTAGCGGGGCAATTCCCAGCTGATGTTGTGGATCAAGTTGTAGATGTATTGCTCAAGTTATGGGCAGCATTTGTGGCAGAAGATGCAACTCTTATGGAGATTAACCCACTTGTTAAAACAAGTGATGGAAAAGTTGTTGCGCTAGATGGCAAAGTAACTTTGGATGACAGCGCAGACTTTAGACATCCAGACCATGAAGCGCTTATTGATCACGCTTCAGCAAATCCATTAGAGGCAGCAGCCAAAGCGAAGAATTTGAATTATGTAAAGCTCGATGGCCAGGTTGGAATTATTGGCAATGGCGCAGGGCTTGTAATGAGCACGCTCGATGTCGTCGCTTATGCTGGCGAAAGATTTGGCGTAAAACCAGCGAACTTCTTAGATATCGGCGGCGGTGCATCTGCTCAAGTTATGGCTGATGGGCTTGGAATCATCCTTGGCGATGCCGATGTTCGCAGTGTCTTTGTAAATGTATTCGGTGGAATAACGGCTTGCGACGCTGTTGCAAATGGAATTGTTCAAGCCCTAGAAATGCTCGGCAATAAGGCAACTAAGCCAATTGTTGTTCGGCTTGATGGAAACAATGTGCTTGAAGGACGTCGCATCTTGAATGAAGCGGCACATCCCCTTATTCAACAGGTTGACACTATGGATGGCGCAGCAGCGCGCGCCGCAGAATTGGCGGCAAAATAATGGCGATCTTTGTAAACGAAAATACCAAGGTTCTAGTTCAAGGAATGACTGGTTCTGAAGGTACAAAACATACTGCGCGAATGGCTAAGTCTGGAACAAAAATTGTAGGTGGTGTCACACCTGGCAAGGGCGGTCAGAGCGTTGAGATCGAAGGCGTAACGCTTCCAGTATTTAATAACGTTACAGAAGCAGTCGCTGCAACAGGTGCAAACGCATCGGTTGTATTTGTTCCTCCTAAGTTTGCGAAAGCAGCGGTCATCGATGCAATTGATGCAAAGTTGCCACTCGTTGTTGTAATTACTGAAGGAATTCCAGTTCATGATTCTGCAGCGTTCTATGCATATGCTGTTGCAAAAGGAACTACTCGCTTAATTGGGCCAAACTGCCCAGGTTTAATAAGTCCTGGAAAATCTAATCTTGGAATTATTCCAGCAGATATTACTGGTCCAGGGCGAATCGGACTAGTTTCTAAATCCGGAACCCTTACTTATCAAATGATGTATGAGCTTCGTGACTTTGGAATCAGCACAGCAGTAGGAATCGGTGGCGATCCAATAATTGGTACAACACATATCGATTGCTTGCGCGCATTCCAAGATGATCCAGATACTGATGCAATTGTCATGATTGGTGAAATTGGTGGCGATGCTGAAGAACGTGCCGCAGCATTTATTGCAGAGTATGTAACTAAACCAGTTGTTGGTTATGTTGCGGGATTTACTGCTCCTGAAGGAAAGACGATGGGACATGCTGGAGCGATTGTTTCTGGTTCATCCGGAACTGCTGCTGCCAAGCAGAGCGCACTTGAAGCGGTTGGCGTTAGCGTTGGCAAGACACCAAGTGAAGCAGCGCAATTGATGCGCACTATTTTAAATAATAAAAAAGGTTAACTAACTTGGGCCGCATCCTGCTGGTTACTTTTCAACAGGCGCTGCGCAGTGTGGCTTTGACCTTATTCCCACTTAGTTTTATCGCGCTCTTCGCATGGTCTACGGCTGGCAGTACAACCGGTAATACCTCCGATCCAATTCGTGCCGCAATTTGGCTCTGGCTTGGTGGGCATTTAGTTCCATTTAAATTGGCGTTATCTTCAGGCTTCTCAAGTGGCGCTCTTACCTATCTTCCACTTGGTGCAGTTATTTTTCCTTGGCTTGCTATTCGGAGTGGTTTTCGCCGAGCTAGTGAATACTTAAGCAATTCACGTGGCGCTAGATCTTTTATCGTTATTTGGTACACGTCAATCGCAACGATTGCGGCTTTACTTTCGCAGAGCACAAATATCAAACCGAATATTATTCTGACTCCAATTTTTGTTTTAATTATCTCGTTAAGTGCGACTATTGGATACCAAGCGAAATTCTTTGAGAGATTTAAGTTATTAGCTTATTCCTTCCTTGCGCTTTCAGGGCTTGTGATAATTCTTATAGCGATCTCATTGAGCACTCATTTCCAGATAGTGAAGTCTCTTGCAATAGTGATTCAACCAGGAATTATGGGTGGAGCTCTCTTTACCCTCTTGCAACTTCTCTATCTTCCTAATATGGCTCTCGCCGGTATCTCATATCTATTTGGAACTGGATTTTCCTTAGGGCTTGGCACTTTAATTTCACCAACGAATCTCGATATTAACTCGCTGCCCGCAATTCCAATATTAGGTGCGCTACCAACCTCAGAACATCCACTTCTCCTGATTACTCTAATTGCAGCGCTTGCAATAATTCTTATTAATCAGCTTGCAATCTTTCGAAAATTTGGCTCCTTTGAAGTTCGACAAGGCGAAGTCATTAAATCGGTAACTCCGTTATTGGGTGTGCTTATGGTGCTTTCGTATTTTGCTGGTGGAACGCTACTAACCAAGGATATGAATCCAGTAGGTATTAGTTGGTGGAAGTTGCCGACTATTTTTGTACTAATTCAATTACTAACACTTACTCTTGGGTTATACCTACCTAGATTGTTAAAGATTATTAAAGCTCATAAGAGCGAGCTTTAAATGAAGATTGTTTTATTGGCTTCAGGAAGCGGTTCGTTAGCCCAGGCAATCATCGATGCAAAGGGCGCTGGCGATTTGGATTTAGAAATTCTTGCCTTAGTTTCAGATCGGGATTCACAGGTACTGCAACGTGCAACAACTGAAGGAATAATTGCAAAGCTTTTACCAATGACACCAGATCGAGAATCCTGGGATACCCAGTTAGTTAATTACCTATCTGAGCTAAAACCAGACTTAGTCGTGAGCGTTGGCTTCATGCGTATTTTGTCCAGAGGCTTTGTCGAAAAATTCCGAACTATAAATACGCATCCCGCTTTGTTGCCTAATTTCCCTGGCGCGCACGGTGTAAGAGATACGTTGGCCGCGGGAGTTACCAAGACTGGTGCAACGGTGCACTGGGTTGATTCTGGAGTTGATACTGGCGCGATTATTGCCCAGAAGGAAGTTGAGGTTCTGCCAGAAGATGATGTAGTAAGTCTGCATGAACGCATTAAGATTGCGGAACGAGCTCTCATAGTTGAGACCCTTAAAAACTTCATTATTAGTGGAATTCCAGGGCGGATTTAATGGATCATAAGAAAATATCACGCGCACTTGTGAGCGTTTATGACAAGGTTGGTTTAGTTGAACTTGGTAAGAACCTGGAAAAATTTGGAATCGAAATTCTTTCTACTGGCTCAACTGCTAAAACTTTGCGCGAAGCAGGAGTAAAAGTAATTCCAGTTGAGGATTACACCGGCTTTCCAGAGATGCTTGGTGGCCGCGTAAAAACGCTGCATCCAAGAATTCATGGTGGAATCTTGGCCGATCAAAGCGACCCAGAACATTTGTCACAATTGGCAGCCCAAGATATTGCGCCCTTTGATTTAATTGTCATAAATCTTTATCCCTTCACAGAAACCATCGCAAGTGGTGCAAAATTTGAAGAATGTATAGAACAAATTGATATTGGTGGGCCAAGCGCGTTGCGTGGTGCTGCGAAGAATCACAAATCAGTCGCAGTTATCTCAGATCCATCTCAATACGGATTACTTAATGAAGCCTTAAATAGCGGTGGCTTTACACTGCTAGAACGTCAGAAATTAGCGATGGCTACATTTCGCAAAACTGCCGAGTATGACATTGCTATTTCAGAGTGGTTGGGCAGCGAGTTAGAACAGGACGATTGGCGAGTGAAAGTTTGGCGGAAGATTGCAGATCTTAGATATGGTGAAAATCCACATCAAGATGCCACTGTTTTCTTAGATAGTTCTACGCCAGTTGCAACAACTGGAATAACAAGCGCCAAGCAACACCATGGCAAGGAGATGTCATTTAATAATTACACCGATGCTAACGCCGCGCTTCGGGCTGCTTATGATCACAGCGAACCATGTGTTGCAATAATTAAACATGCAAATCCCTGTGGAATTGCAATTGCCAGTGATATCGCAACCGCCCATGCTGCAGCACATGCTTGCGATTCCGTCTCTGCCTTTGGGGGAGTAGTGGCCGCAAATCGCTCGGTATCAAAGAAGATGGCCCTAGCGCTAAGCGAAATCTTTACTGAGGTTGTAGTAGCACCAGGATATGAAGATGGTGCAATAGAAATTCTTTCCAAGAAGCCATCAATTCGAATTCTAGAAATTTCTGATTACAAAATAGCGAGAGAAGAGCTTCGCCCAATCTCAGGTGGGATGTTAATTCAGGAAACTGATCTTATAAATGTAGATGGCGATAGTTCAGCAAAATGGCAACAGGTGTCAGGCGCAAAAGTAAGTGCAGAAGTAATGCGAGATTTAGAGTTTGCCTGGCGCAGTGTTCGCGCAGTTAAAAGCAACGCAATCCTCTTGGCGAAGAATGGTGCATCAGTTGGTGTTGGTATGGGCCAAGTAAATCGAGTTGATAGTGCAAGGCTTGCAATCGATCGCGCTGGAGATCGTGCCCAAGGTTGCGTCGCTGCAAGTGATGCCTTCTTTCCATTTGCTGATGGACTTCAAATCCTCTTGACTGCAGGAATCTCTGCTGTAGTAGCACCAGGTGGAAGTGTGCGCGATGCTGAAGTAATTGAAGCTGCAAAGAGCGCTGGAGTACCTATGTTCTTCACCGGAGTTCGCCATTTTTCACATGCCTAACTCTTCTCGATAGGATTGCAATATGAGCGCAATAATTCTTGATGGTAAAGCCACTGCGGCAATAATCAAAGAAGAGTTACGCCAAATCGTTTCAACTTTGGCTAAGAAGCCAGGGCTTGGAACTATCTTGGTCGGCGATGATCCAGGTTCACACTCTTACGTTGGCGGTAAACATAAAGATTGTGCCGAAGTTGGAATAAATTCAATTCGGATTGATCTACCTAATACTGCAAGTCAGAGCGATGTTCTTGCAGCAATCAAAGATTTAAATAACAGCAATGAATGCACTGGTTATATTGTTCAACTTCCAGTTCCAAAGGGCATAAGTGCAAATCTCTTATTAGAAAGTATCGATCCAGCCAAAGATGCCGATGGTTTACATCCACTTAATTTAGGAAAATTAGTTATTGGCGAGAAAGCCCCACTGCCCTGTACGCCCCGTGGCATCTTCGAATTATTAAATCGCTATTCACTTTCAACCTCTGGAAAAGAAGTTGTAGTTATGGGACGCGGTTTAACTGTCGGGCGCCCACTTGCTTTGTTGCTATCTCAAAAAGGTAGCGATGCCACCGTAACTATTACCCACACGAAAACTGTTGATGTAATTTCACATACCAAGCGCGCAGACATAATCGTTGCCGCAATTGGAAGCGCACACTTCTTGACTGCAGAGATGATTAAGCCAGGAGCAATCGTTTTAGATGTGGGTATTACTCGCACCGAGGCTGGTTTATTGGGAGATGTTCACCCAGATGTAGCAAAGATTGCATCAGCTATTGCACCAATGCCTGGCGGAGTTGGTCCCATGACTCGTGCAATGTTGCTCTCGAATGTTGTGGAAATGGCGAAACGGATTAAATGAAAATTGCTATTGATCGATTAAGGCTGGCAGCATTTGGAATAATCGTCTTTGGTGTTCTCCTTGGAATTTTCAACGTTGTCCGAACCGGAGCACTTCTCATCGCAGTCGGGACTGGAGTAATAGCCATTACTAAATATTTACGCTCAAATCGCCACCGTAAGATTGAGCTAATTCTCCCCGTCGGAATGGCGATACTACTTTTTGTGGTGGCGCTCACACTGCCTCACGCCAAGTAATATTTAGCCATTGCTTAAAGTCAAGAATTTTAAAACTATAAAGAGGGAAGTAAAAATGAATAGATCAGGAAAAGTTACCGTTGTAGGAGCTGGGTTTTACGGTTCAACAACAGCACTTCGATTAGCAGAATATGACATCTTCGAAACAGTAGTTCTTACAGATATTTTAGAAGGTAAGCCTGAAGGTTTGGCGCTAGATATGAATCAATCCAGATCGATTGAAGGATTTGAAACAAAGATTATTGGCGCAACAACTACGGCTGATGGCGCAGGATATGAAGCAACTGCTAACTCCGAAGTTGTAGTTATAACTGCAGGTTTGCCACGTAAGCCAGGTATGAGTCGTATGGATTTAATCGGTGTCAATGCCGGAATCGTTCGAGGCGTTGCTGAAAATATTGCTAAGCATTCACCAAACGCCGTAATTATTGTTGTTTCTAATCCCTTAGATGAAATGACCGCACTTACCCAACTGGCAACATCATTTCCGAAGAATCGCGTTATGGGTCAGGCTGGAATGTTAGACACAGCGCGTTTCACAAACTTTGTGGCGGAAGAACTTAAGGTTCCTGTTGCTTCAGTAAAGACGCTAACACTTGGTTCACATGGCGACACAATGGTGCCAGTTCCAAGTCGTTGCACCGTTGACGGTAAGCCACTAACTGAAATTTTGGATTCGGCAAAGATAGAGTCACTTGTAGATCGCACTAGAAATGGTGGAGCAGAAGTTGTTGCACTACTTAAAACTGGCTCTGCTTATTACGCACCATCTGCGGCCGCAGCACGAATGGCCAAGGCAGTTAAGGAAGATTCTGGCGCTGTGATGCCAGTGTGTGCCTGGGTTGATGGCGAATATGGAATCAGTGGTGTCTATCTTGGTGTTGAAGCAGAAATTGGTAAGAACGGAGTTCGCAAAGTTGTAGAAAGTGCGTTAACTGCTTCAGAAGTAGAAGCGCTTAAGGCAGCAGCAGAAGCTGTTCGCGCAAAGCAAGCAGATGTTAAAGATCTCTAAAACTTAAGTAGATAATAGAAACGGGCGCAAAAAATGGCGAAGATTAAAGTAGAAGGAACAGTCGTTGAACTAGATGGCGATGAAATGACGCGCATTATCTGGTCATTTATCAAAGAGAAATTGATCTTGCCTTACTTAGATGTAAATCTTGAATATTATGACCTTGGAATCGAACACCGCGATGCGACAAATGATCAGGTAACCATAGATTCTGCAAATGCGATTAAGAAACATGGCGTCGGAATTAAGTGCGCAACTATTACTCCCGATGAGGCTCGGGTTGAAGAATTTGGGCTAAAGAAGATGTGGAAGTCTCCAAACGGAACCATCCGTAATATTTTGGGCGGCGTGATTTTCCGCGAACCAATCATTATGAAGAATGTTCCAAGACTTGTTCCTAACTGGACTAAGCCAATCGTTATCGGTCGTCACGCATATGGCGATCAATATAAGGCGACAGATTTCAAAGTTCCCGGTGCTGGTACGTTAACAATGACATTCACACCTAAAGATGGTTCAAAGCCTATGGAGTTCAACGTCTTTGATTTTCCATCATCAGGTGTTGCAATGGGCATGTATAACTTAGATGACTCAATTCGCGACTTTGCGCGCGCATCTATGAATTACGGATTAATCCGAAACTATCCAGTATTTCTTTCGACTAAAAACACAATTCTGAAGGCATACGATGGTCGCTTCAAAGATATCTTTGCTGAAGTTTTCGAGAGTGAATTTAAAGTGAAGTTTGATGCAGCCGGTATTACTTACGAGCATCGTTTAATTGATGACATGGTTGCAACCTCACTTCGTTGGGAGGGTGGTTATGTTTGGGCCTGTAAGAATTACGACGGCGATGTGCAATCAGATACCGTCGCCCAAGGTTACGGTTCACTTGGTTTGATGACATCAGTTCTTATGACACCAGATGGATTAACTGTTGAATCTGAGGCAGCTCATGGAACTGTTACCCGTCACTTCCGCGATCACCAAGCCGGAAAGCAGACATCAACAAATCCAATTGCATCTATCTTTGCTTGGACTCAAGGTTTATCTCACCGCGCAAAGTTGGATAACAATCCAGCGCTTGCCGAGTTCGCTACAACACTTGAGAAGGTCTGCGTACAAACTGTTGAATCTGGAAAGATGACAAAGGATCTTGCAATCCTGATTTCAAAAGATAGCCCTTGGTTAAATACTCAAGACTTTTTAGCCGCAATCGATGAGAATCTAAGAGTTGCCTTAAATAAATAAATAAATCTTAATCACCGGGTTGGGAGTTCGAACCCCTCACAACCCACTCCGAATTTGTAATACGCCGATTGACGGTGAAATACCGAAGGAAATTGTGCTGACTGACCCCTATCTTTGTTGCTCAATCACACAAGCTAAGCGGACTTTTTCTAAAGGCTGATCGATTGAAGCCTTAATAACAGCTACATCTATTTGAAAATATTGGTGGGCCAGGAGATCTCTCAAACCAATTATTTCCTTCCACTCAATGTGTGGGCTTCGTAATTTCATATCAGCGTCCAAGGACTTAACAGCCTCACCGATAACAACCAAGTTATATAGAATTGCATCGAAAGCCATTTCGGCGGCCTCCTCGCTGCTTCTACTATCAGAAGTAGTTAGTTGCGCTTCGGCAATCGCAATTCGGCGAATACGATCGAGAATATCTTCAATTCGAAATTCATGGTGGCGACGGGTCACAGCGGGACGGCTTCTTTTAAAGCGTTTTCAAGAACTGATTTCTTCAGAAGTGAAGCTGGTGCCACATCAACTTTTTCTTTCAGTAGGGCGCTTAATGCAGTTTTCAATTTCACAATTGGGACCAGGCCTTGCGATATATCAAAATCAACTAGAAAATCAATATCACTAGATTTTGTATCTTCTCCGCGGACAACGGAGCCAAATATGCGAACATGGCTTGCTCCAGCGATTTTCATGAGGCGATTAATCTCCCCGCGATTTTTTCTAATTTTCTTTGCTCGTCTCGACGATAGATTTACGACTTTGGTTGCCTTAACTCGAAGTTCAAGTTCAAGCCCTCCAGCTTTGAGAATTCGAACTAAAGTATTTATGGAGGGGCTGGCCAAACCTGCCTCGTATCGCGCAATTGCAGGCTGAGAGGTCCCTGCCCGGGATGCAAATACCGATTGTGTAAGTCCCGATTCTCTACGGGCCTGTGCAATAAGAGAAGAGCTTCGTTGGTTTTCCATGGAAGAAGAATATACCTGTACAAGTATAAAATCAAGGGAGATGCGTGTCTGTGAGTTTAAGATTTGAGCACACTTATTCCCCGGGTTGCAAGGGCCAAGTCCCTTACAACCCACTTATCGAAGTAAGCAGAAGACTTGTTGGCTACTTCGCCATCTTCAATATCATCGGAACCATACGATTCAAACTTTTTACTGGATTTGCTGACGAGAGAATGCAAACCGTATATCCAGCCAAGGCAATCCAGGGATTTATCAGGCATATGTAAACAAGAAGAATTCCAAGTGCCGATGGGATAGCAGTGAAAATCAAGAGGAATTTAAGCCGTTCCTCTTTAGAGAATGAAGACAAAATGAAATCATCGTGGCATTAAAATCTACTGATTACAGTAAAAAGCCCCGCACCAGATGATTGGCAGCGGGGCTTTCTCTTTAACTTCTAGTTAATACTAGTTAATACTAGTTAATACTAGTTAATACGGAGACCTGAATTTGCATCAAATAGGTGAACCGCAGATGGAATTGCGTTAACTGAGATTGTTGCACCTGGCTTTGGTGGATTCTTTGGATCCCAGCGAACAATTACTTGTGCGCCTTCATCAGTTTCTTGTGCAAACTTAATGCCCTTATCTACTGGCTTGCCGTAGATGAATGCATCTGAACCAAGTTCTTCAACAACTTCAACTTGTACATCAAAGCCACCGGAAGTAGCAGGAACAAAACCTTCTGGGCGGACACCAACTGTTACAACTGAGCCAGCACTTGCTGGAACATCAACCGCGAAGCCACCAAGTTGTGCCTTGCCACCTGAAGCTGGAACTGTCAGCAAGTTCATTGCTGGAGAACCAATAAATCCGGCAACGAATGCATTTGCTGGACGATCGTAAAGGTTGCGAGGGGTATCAACTTGCTGAAGCAGACCATCTTTAAGAACTGCTACGCGGTCACCCATTGTCATTGCTTCTACTTGATCGTGTGTCACATAAACAGTTGTGATTCCAAGGCGACGTTGTAGCGCAGCAATTTGAGTACGAGTTGCAACACGAAGCTTTGCATCCAAGTTTGAAAGTGGCTCATCCATCAAGAACACTTGTGGCTCACGAACAATTGCGCGACCCATTGCTACGCGCTGACGTTGTCCACCAGATAGCGCCTTTGGCTTACGGTCTAAATAATCTTCAAGGTCAAGAAGTTTTGCTGCTTCCTTAACGCGACGATCGCGCTCTGTTTTATCTATGCCAGCAATCTTCAGTGCGAATCCCATGTTTTCGGCTACGGACATATGTGGATAGAGCGCATATGACTGGAACACCATTGCAATATCGCGATCCTTAGGTGCAACGTGAGTTACATCTTTATCGCCAATGTGGATTGATCCAGTATCAACTTCTTCTAGGCCAGCAAGCATGCGGAGTGATGTTGATTTTCCGCAACCTGATGGGCCAACTAGAACAAGGAATTCACCATCATTGATAGTTAGACTAAACTTATCTACTGCAGGCTTGGTGGTGCCTGGATAAACCCGAGATGCGTTTTCAAATACGACTGATGCCATCTTTTTACTGCTCCTTTTCCGGGCAGGTACGTGCCCGACGATCCTTTGGATAAAGGCTTTGATTCCGCTCGGTTGAGCGTGGGCATAGGTTACGCGTCAAGGGCGCCGTGCGCCACTCGTTTAACGACGGCAGCGCTCTTAAAGAAGTTACCCTTACGCCTGTGACCATTCATATCCTTCGCGATATCGGCCTTGTGCTCCTTTTCATTGCGGTCGCTGGGCTCTTCGTGGCAGCGGAGATTGCCTTGATATCCCTGCGGGATTCCCAGATTCGCCAACTCGAGGGCACCAGCAAGCGAGGCGATCGCGTCGTCCAATTGGCAAAGAACCCGAATCGCTTCTTAGCCGCAGCTCAAGTTGGAATTACCTTCTTAGGATTTTTATCAGCAGCGCTCGGTTCTGAACGCCTCGGTAAATATGTTTCTCCAGTCTTTGAAGATTGGGGTTTATCGAAGAACGTAAGCGAAACACTGGCGTTAATTTCAATAACAATTGTAATTGCATATATCTCACTTGTTTTTGGCGAACTTGTTCCAAAGCGGCTTGCACTTTACCGAACCGAAATTATTGCGCTCGCAGCAGCACCCACAATTGATGTTATGGCGAAAATATTTCGTCCAGTAATTTGGTTATTATCAAAGTCAACAGATGCGGTCGTTAAGTTATTTGGCCTGAATTCAAAAGAGATTCGAAGTGAAATTTCAGAAGCCGAACTAGTTGACTTGGTTTCTGGACATGCTGCGCTAAGTGAAGAAGAGCGCGAAATTGTTGAAGAAGTATTTGCTGCCGGAGATCTGCAGTTGCATGAAATTATGGTGCCGAGAACTGAAGTAGATTTCATGGATGTCGGCTTAACAATCGGTGATGCAATTGCTGTTGCAGTCGAACGCTCACATTCAAGATACCCCGTTACTAGAGGAAGTACCGATGAAGTAATCGGTTTTCTCCACGTGCGCGACTTACTAAATCCAAAAGTCCATTCAACAACTGGTGCAACAATTCTGGAATTAGTCCGCCCCGTACTTAATCTGCCAGGAACTAAAGGTGTCCTGCCCGCACTTGCTGAGATGCGTAACAAGCGAAGTCATATCGCCGTTGTATTGGATGAATATGGTGGGACTGACGGCATCATTACTCTCGAGGATTTAGTTGAGTGCCTGATTGGTGATATTCAGGATGAATATGACAAAGATGATTTTGAAGTAACGCCGCAAGCACGAAACGGTGATTTTGAAGTTGATGGCTTAATTTCACTTGAAGATCTTTATGATCAGACTGGAATCGTTATTCCAGAAGGCCCATACGAAACTGCCGGTGGCTTTGTAATGCACCATTTAGGGCGTATTCCAGAGCTCCATGATGTGGTAACTATTGCGAAGGCGCACATAACTGTTTTAACTCTAGAAGGAAAACGGGCAGGTCAATTATTGATTTCAAGAGATGAATGGAAAGATGGAGCTCATGAATAACGGAGTTAAAGAACGTGTGCTGTCAGGAATTCAACCAACACACGACTCCTTTCATCTAGGTAATTATTTAGGCGCAATAAAGCAGTGGGTAGATCTTCAAAGTTCAAATGATGCTTTTTATTGCGTAGTTGATCTTCACGCTCTGACTATTGAGACCAAGCCAGAGGAATTAAAACGTCGCACCCTTGCTTCAATTGCGCAATTGATTGCACTTGGACTTAATCCTGAAAAATGCACGCTCTTCATTCAATCCCATGTCCCTGCTCATAATCAATTAGCTTGGGTTTTGGAATGTTTAACTGGTTTTGGTGAGGCCAGTCGAATGACGCAATTTAAAGATAAATCCCAAAAAGCCGGTTCAGATCGAACCGTGGTTGGGCTCTTTACTTACCCAATCTTGCAGGCCGCAGATATCTTGCTCTATCAAGCAAATAAAGTTCCAGTTGGTGAAGATCAACGTCAACATATTGAATTAACTCGAAATCTTGGACAGCGGTTCAACTCTAAATTTGGTGAAACATTTACGATTCCTGAGGGCTATATTTTAAAAGCTGGCGCAAAAATAAATGATTTACAAGATCCAACAGCGAAGATGAGTAAATCAAGTTCATCTGGCGCTGGAGTGATTGAACTGATGGATAGTCCAGAAGTTAATACCAAGAAAATTAAGAGCGCGGTGACTGATACTGGTCGCGAAGTAATCTTTGACGAGAAGGATAAGCCTGGTATTTCAAACTTATTAAGTATTTATAG
>Ga0163199_1000427_pt1 | contig 26764 bp, 22 predicted proteins | sample PL_2010_150m_FD_113537 | JGI IMG/M metagenome (GOLD analysis project Ga0163199, IMG submission 113537) | Freshwater microbial communities from Powell Lake, British Columbia, Canada to study Microbial Dark Matter (Phase II) - PL_2010_150m | ecosystem: Environmental > Aquatic > Freshwater > Lake ...
GAAATGTATACCCTGATCAGCGTGCCACATATCAGCCAGGTGCATGCCATCTTCCGCGCGCGCCTGTTGAGCCTGGATTTTTCGCCGGGCATCGAGACACTGGAAGTGGCGCTGCTGGCCGAGCATCAAATACCCTGGGGCGAAATCGCATTCCGCACCATAGCCATGACGCTGCGCCACTACTTCGCAGACCGCAAGCTGGGGCAATTCGGCTTCCATACCGCCGATCTGCGGCCCGACGACAGAAATCGCCCCAACCCACCCTGAACAATCGGTGGCTTGAGGACCGGCAACTCAGCGATCACTCGCGCTCGGCGTTGAATTCCACGGGAAACACCACGTTGAATGTCCGGCCCCGCAACTTCAATGGCAAGAGCGCATGCCGCGCGGCCTTGTCGATCATCTCGAGAGCAGCCGCATCGAGCAATTCATGGCCACTCGAACCTTGCAAGTGAACCGATACCGGCACGCCGGCAACCGCTATGGCGACGCGCACTGCCGCCGTTCCGCTCCATCCATGGTCGAGCGCCAGTTGAGGATAGCGCTTGAAGCGTCGAGTCTCCGCCGCCAGGTTGACTCTGTACTGGCGCAGGCCGTCGGCATCGAGCTCGTCCTCCCCGGATGAAGGCGTCACACCCGCTGAAATGGCGGGCGAAATTGTTTCCTGACTGGGCGAACGCCGCTTGGACGCAGTTTCGGTTTCCGATATCCCGGCCACACCGGACGACAAGCCATGCAAGGAAGGCCCTGGGCGATTAGCGGCCCGCGGCACCCGGTTCTCTGGCGATTGCCGGTTTGTTGCCACAGTCGGCAGCGTCGACAAATTCGGCTCTGTCACAGGTGGTTCTAACGTCCCTCTCAGCGTCGAATTGAGGGAATTGCCGGCTGGCGTCGACCGCCGCTGAGTCCTCTCGTTCCATCCCGCAGGCAGGGTCTGGATGACCAATATGGCGTGCAATACCAGCGAAATCGCCAGCGCCAGGGCGATACGCGATCTGCCAATATTGAACGGGCGGCTTTTAAAATTCGTCATGCTCTGCTAGTCTTTGTCGGCATTTTGCCCACCGGGTGATTCTACTTCCTCGAAAGATTGCCAAAGTATTGCTGAAATGCTTGCCCACATTAGCTCCCCACCGCTGATTCTGACTCTTGACATGCATGGCGTGCCGCATCGCTGGGTCAACTGGCAACACGCCTGCTTCTATTACGCCAAGGACCTGGTGGCCTGGGCGATCGGCGACGCCAATTTTACTTTTCACGGCGGCTTGAACCGCATCACCGGCGAACGATCATCGATTACCGCCAACAGCATCATCGCCATCAAAGGCAAAGCGCTCGCGTCAAAGAGCCTGTTTCAGGTACCGCCACTGGACAATCGCGAGCTGTTTCATCGCGACCGTCACATCTGTGCCTATTGCGGCGGCGAATTCTCCACGCTGCGCCTGACTCGCGATCATGTCGTCCCGGTGTCGCAAGGCGGCCGCGACGTCTGGATGAATGTCGTTACGGCCTGCCGTAGCTGCAACCAGCATAAGAGCGGCAGCACGCCGGAGCAAGCCAGCATGCAATTGCTGTATGCGCCCTACGTACCGAACAAGGCCGAATACCTGATTCTTTGCAACCGCCAAATTCTCCTCGACCAGATGGATTTTCTTGCGCACCACGTGCCGGTGCACAGTCGCGCAAAACGCCACAACAACGCATCCACATCGCGCCTGTAGAATAGGCAGATGTCAGATGACGCAAACTCCGGGCTGCCCGACGGAACAGAGGCCTTCGCAGCACCCAAACTCCTATCCAGTTATCGCAAGTTCTGGGCCCATCGCTTCGGAATCGCGCCCTTCCTGCCGATGTCAAGAGACGAAATGGCAACGTTGGGCTGGGATGCCTGCGACGTCATCCTGGTAACCGGTGACGCCTACCTCGACCATCCGAGTTTCGGCATGGCGTTGGTTGGAAGACTCCTGGAGGCGCAAGGATTTCGTGTCGGGATAATCAGCCAGCCCGACTGGCATTCAGCGACAGCGTTCAAAGTGCTCGGCAGACCGAATCTGTTCTTCGGTGTCACCGCCGGCAACATGGATTCCATGGTCAACCGCTACACTTCCGACCGCAAGATCCGCTCAGACGACGCGTATACGCCCCACGCCGAACCCAACAAGCGACCCGACCGGGCCGTCATCGTGTATTCCCAGCGCTGCCGCGAGGCTTATTCGGACAGCCGCATCGTGATTGGAAGCATCGAAGCCAGCCTGCGTCGAATTGCCCATTACGATTATTGGTCGGACAAGGTTCGGCGCTCGATCCTGCCCGATTCAAAGGCCGATATGTTGTTGTTCGGCAATGCCGAGCGTGCCCTGGTGGAACTTGCCCATCGCCTGGCCAAAGGGATACCCATCGCCGAAATCCGCGACCTTCGTGGCTCGGCCTTCATGGCGCCACACACCTGGCGTCCGACAGGCTGGGCGGAAGTGGATTCCAGCCTCGTGGACACGCCCGGTTCGCTTCAGGCGCATCCCGATCCCTATGCGATCCAGGCTGAAGCGCCGTCGCGTGCCCCGCCGGATTTCGCTCCGGTACGCTTCGTCCCGCGCGCCGAACGTCTCGCGCAGCGCCGTGAGCAACGCGCATTGACTGCCGTCCGGCTGCCCTCCTATGAGCAGGTCAGAGACGACCCGGTGCTCTATGCACATGCCTCACGCACTTTCCATCTCGAATCGAATCCGGGAAATGCCCGCGCCTTGATCCAGGCCCATGGCGACGGGCCAAGCCGACGCGACGTGTGGCTGAATCCGCCGCCGCTGCCGCTGACGACCCCGGAAATGGACTATGTCTACGGCCTGCCCTACGCCCGGGCGCCCCATCCACAGTATGGGTCAGCCAAGATCCCGGCCTGGGAAATGATCCGCCACTCGGTAAACATCATGCGCGGCTGTTTCGGTGGATGCACCTTTTGTTCCATCACGGAACACGAAGGACGCATTATCCAGAGCCGCTCGGAAGAATCCGTCCTGCAGGAGATCGAGGCAATTCGCGACAAGACGCCCGGCTTTACCGGCGTGATTTCCGATCTGGGCGGACCGACTGCCAACATGTACCGCATGGCCTGCAAGAGCCCCGAGATCGAGTCCTCCTGCCGACGCCTCTCCTGCGTCTTTCCGGGCATCTGCGAAAACCTGAATACCGATCATGCCCCCCTGATCCAGTTGTATCGCAAGGCGCGCGCCCTGCCCGGAATCAAGAAGGTGCTGGTCAGTTCCGGGCTGCGCTACGATCTGGCGGTGCGTTCTCCCGAGTATGTCAAGGAGCTCGTCACCCACCATGTCGGCGGCTATCTCAAGATCGCTCCGGAACACCTCGAGGCGGGGCCGCTGGCCAAAATGATGAAACCGGGTATCGCCTCCTACGACAAGTTCAAGGCGATGTTCGAGAAGTTCTCCAAGGAAGCCGGCAAGGAACAGTATCTGATTCCCTACTTCATTGCTGCTCACCCCGGAACCACCGATACAGACATGCTCAACCTGGCGCTTTGGTTGAAGCGCAACAAGTTCCGCCTCGACCAGGTCCAGACTTTTCTGCCGACGCCGCTGGCGCTGGCGACCGCGATGTATCACACGGAAAAGAATCCTTTGCGCAAGGTCACGGCCGCTTCGGAGGCGGTATCGGTCGTTCGCAGCGGCCGCCAAAGGCGCATCCACAAAGCCTTCCTGCGCTATCACGACCCCGACAACTGGCCGCTGTTGCGCGAGGCGCTGCGTCAGATGGGGCGTGCCGACCTGATCGGCAACGGCCAGCAACAGCTGATCCCGGCTTACCAACCGGCAGGCGCGGCGCCACCGCGAAAACCGCAACCTCGATCAGGGCCGTCACTTCGCAAAGCAACAAGCGCAGAACGGAAGCCGCGTTGACGGTGAGTTGCATCGATCCTGGCCCAGGATTCGTTTTCATGATCTGAAATCCGGGATGCCTGCTGATTAGGCGTATAATAGGATCTTGCTCGAGAGCCATCGCCAGCCAGTTCCGCCGGCGACAAGCTTGCCTGATATCCCTCTCCATACACAAGATACCCATGCCAGACACTCTTTTCTGCTATCACTGCCGCTTGCATCATCCGAAAGAAGAAATGCGCCAGATCGAGACCAAGGGCGGCAAACGCTGGCGCTGCATCAAGAGTATCGAAGCCACCAAGCAGGGACGGGAGGCACGCGAGGCTTTCGGCCGGCAGATGTCGGCAATCAACAAGGCTGAGGCGGAAAGCAAGGCCCGCCTGGTATTGAACATAGAAAAGTAACACCGCTTGCCGGCTTGTGTGGCTGAAATTGAAGCCGAACGGCGGCCGCAGAGCAATTTTCCCTCACTTAAGGTCCGGCCCTTCGGGCTGGCGATTGTCGAGGAAACTCAAGTGACATACATCGCCAAACCGGGATATCCAACCCGCACCCCTGCAAACCTGCGTCCTCGATCACGGTGCCAAGGGCTGGAAGTTGCTTTGTTGCTTAGCCTGGGAACTGGTTTGACCGGCTGTGCCGTGGTGGCGGTGGCCGATGCCGCGGTCTCGGTAGGGGCAACGGCAGTCAAAGCAGGCGCAGCAGTGGTTGGGGCGGCCGTCGATGTGACTTCTGCGGGCGTTCGCGCGGCCACTGGCAGCGCCAAGAAGCAGTAACGGTTGCAATCGATGGACTACCAGCGCCTCAGCGACAACTCGCTGTCGAGATCCAGGTAGCGGCACCGCCGAGGTCGAAGATTCCCTGATTCGATTTAGGTCCGAGATAATAGACGTTGCTCTCGCTCATTGAGATTCCCAGATAGGAATTCCTGTTCGCATAGTAGCGCAGGTAATATCCGTTCAAGTATTGTGAAGCAACGTGTTGCGGACCGAAATCCTCCGGATGGTTCGCCTCCGCCCAGTCGAAGAGACAATCCTGGGCGCTAAGCGACGGTGCGTCGACCAGCCAGCGCTTCAAGCGCGGATAGGCAAGGCCGATCTTGGAAAAGAAATCCGGTCCGTTGTCCCGATAACATTCCGAAGAACCGCCAATCAGGCCACCCCGCAACTTGCAGCTTGAACCATCGCAGGTGAGCAATACCGCTCCACTGCTGCCCGGTTCGGTGACGCCGCTGGTCCACATCACCTTCCAGGTATTGCTGTGGGTGACCGTGGCGCCGTTATCCTCGCTCATGATCACCGAACCGTCGGGCGGCGTATCGACAAAACCGGTGGAAATCTTCTTGACGTCGCTGCCGGGATGATGAATGGTGGTCACCTTCATCCCCGGGCGCAAGTCGGCAGTATCCCAGTCCAGCAGCGCTGCGCTCGCCGGTGGTACATCCCTGAGCAGCAGCAGGCTGTGATCGTTGTCAGGTTCCGAGTCGAGATAGATCGCACCCCGATACAGCCCTGAACGGGCGGAATACGGGTCGGTGACCCCGGTGCATCGGGAGTCCTGCAAATGCCAGAATGTGTTGAGAGTATCGGCGATGGTCTGTGTATAGACGCAGTGATGCGAGGAATAGAAATACGGAATTGCGGATCCCGCCTTGTCGCGGATCAGGGAGCCAGTGCAAACGTAGGAATATCCGCCATCGACGAAACTCATGACCGCGACCGCCCTGGCCGCCTGCACCAAATCGGGAGAAGTTGCACAGGCAATGTTGACCTCGCAGGTGCCGGTATCGGGGAAGATATTGCCCCACTGGTTTCGTTCGGCAGGCAGCACAACCAGATGCGAAACGCTGAGCAATTCGACCCGCCATGGCGTTGAAGGTGTCCCGCGCGGCAGAAATAATTCCACCGTCGAGGTTTCCCCCGCCGTCACCGGCCCCCAATAGGTTTTCCGCCCCTGCCAGTCATTACGCTGAAACGGGCCTATCGCCGAGTCCGGCGGCGCGTTCGGGCCCGGGTAAAATCGAACCTCACCCGCAAAATTGTCGGAGATGCGCAGCTCCACGCGCATGCCTGCCGCCTCCGGCGAAGTCACTTCAATCCGCAGCGTCCGCCCGCCCGGGACGGTCTGCGAGTATGGCGATTGCGGCGTGATTGGGGCAAGGTCCGGATCCACCGTAAGCTGCCGCTGAAAGCCGATACGCAAGCCGCGATGACTGCGGCCCTCATGGACATTGCCCGAACGCAGAGCGGCAATCTCCGCCGGATCGGGTAGCGCCAGACGAACCACCTGAGCCGAATCAATGCTCGGAGCCTCCTTCGGTGTGCTCGCCTCGGCCTGCATGACGCATATCAAGGATGCCGCAGCGAGCCACAACACCGGTGCGGGCAAACGCTGATGAACTATGCGGGAAACCGTAGGCAACCGATCGATCATTGATTTACTCGAAATACCCGGGTGGAGGAATCCAGGCGGATATCGTAGCACCTCTGGTCCAGGCGGTTGCCGAAGAGACCGGCCACGACTTCAACGGCACCGGATCTGCCGACAGCCTTTTGGGTGGATACGCGCGGCGCCGGACTAGTGATCCCTGCCATCCACCCGCGGCGCCAGCAGGTAGGGAATGTAGCGCCATCCCAGGATGGAAAAGCCAACACTCCAGCACCCGCCTGCGAGAGGGATCCAGATTGAGTAGCCGCCCGGATAGAACTGCGGCGCAATGATCCGAAACACAAAAGCCAGCACCGCGATCCACAGCACCGCTTTGTCCATACCGTCGAATTTTACTGATCGGCCGGTATGTCCGTTCGAGATGCGAATCACCATGGCGGGTATGATCAGGCCCATGACGCCGAAGGTGAAGACATGCAGGGACACGCTGCCGATCCAGCCGGGATGGACGACCCGCTCCAACACATCGACCAGCAATTGCGAGCTAAGCGCGAGATAGCCCAAGTACATGATGCCGATATCAAGTCGTCGAAAAGCCAATTGCGGCTTCCAGAAAGCCAGGCGGCCGAGCAGGAGCAAAGCAAGCAGCGACGACGCGACGACCGTAAGCTCGAGCGGCAACCAGCCAACAAAAATCAATATTCCGCCGAGCAGTTTGATGCCAAGGTCCAGCGCGGCGTTTCGCAGAATGGCCACTTGAAACGCATTCTTCATGAACTGGGTCAGGGTGCGTTCAAGCATCACCAGGAAAGCCATGCGAAATAATCCCAGCGTCATGCCGGTGCCATGCGGGAAGTCCTCCGCACTCAGCATCAGGTTTTTCGCCACCAGGAACAGTGGCAGGATCAGGATGAACACCAGGTTATCGCGGAAGGAATCTGTGCGGCGGTAGCGCAGCAAGGTCCACAGCAGCATGGCAAGTATCGCGGCGAGAAACAGGTTATTTGAAATTCTGAAGAGCAGCGCAGGCCAGGCTCCCTCGAACCACATCCCGACTCGTTCGAAGAGCCACGCGGCAGACAAGAAGATCAGCGCCTTGCCATGGTAACCGCGAACGCCGACCCAGTTCTTCGTTGAGGTCAGCAGGAATCCGCCGAGGACCGCCCAGCCGAAGCCAAAAAACATTTCGTGACCGTGCCATTGCACGAGCGAGAATGAAATTCTCGGTCCGGATAATTCGCCCGCAAGAATCAGGGTCCAGAGTATCGGGAGGCCCAACCCGGACAAACAGGCCAGGGCGAAGAACGGGCGGAAACCGACCAGCCAGAACGGATGTGCAGCGAATTTCATTTCCATTGCCTGCAAGGCCGTCCGGGCGCCACGCCCTCCATTGCCATTCTCATACCAGGGCGAGAACCACCGCCAACATCAGCGCTGCGACCAGGTTATGCATCAGTGCGACGCCCAGCGGGAGCGACAGGGCGACCAACAGCACACCGAGCAGCATCTCGAGACCAAGCAGCCCCAGCAATACCCATCCCGCTCGAACCTGTCCGGAGCGGATTGCCGACCACGCCAGCAACCCAATTGCCAGCGTCATGGCGATCGCACCGAAACGATGGGCCATATGAATCATGGCGCCGGCTGGGTTTGCCGGAGGCGTCACAGTCGCCGCAAACACCGGTTCGCGCCATGGATCGAAAGCCTCCAGGGTCAGATTTGCCTGAATGTTCGCACCACAGTCGAGGACGCCCGGGCAACTCAGACCTGCAAACCCCGCGCTGATGAGGCCACCCAGCGCGACCTGTCCAAGCAGGACGATCAAGGCGAACCCGGCGAACAGTCGCAGGCGGAGATTATCCCGGCGCACCGGAGTATTCCCGGCCCGCTGGCGCAACCGCCAACAAATCGCCAGCATCGCAAAACCGCCCAGCAAATTGCCGATGTTTACCGCGGGCACGCGCGCGCCGCCACTCCAGCGACCGAGCACCGCCAGAAACAGGGCCAGCGCCAGCAGCGCCAACGCCATCGCGCCTTCGCGCCGCAAGATGGGGCCGCCGGTAAAGCAAGCCATTGCCATGACGATGATGACCAGTAATGCCGCCACGGCGACGATCCGATGCACCATGCGTGCGGCAACTGTGGCGCCGCTTTCAGAGGCTCTGGTATCGATACCTTGCTGTGCCTGCCGCAGCTTGCTGCCGTAACACCGCGGCCAGTCGGCGCAGCCCAAGCCGGCGTTGCCCAGACGGATATAGGCACTCAGGCTGGTGATGACGATCACCAGCATGGCGCAGGCAATCGCCAGGCGTTGCAGCAACAGCGACCGTTTTGCCGCCTTCAGCATTTGACCGGGGCAGCGACGCGCAATTCATGATTAAGCCAGAGCAAGATGGCGAACAGCACCAGCGCTCCGCCCTGATGGGTGGCCCCCAGCGCCACCGGCACCGCCCACAGCAAGGTGAATATGCCCAGCAGGATCTGCGCCGACAAGGCCAGCAGCAGCAGATTTGCCGCAGTCCGTACGCGCGCCGTCACTGGCGCCACGCGCAATTTCATCCACAGCCATGGCACCAGAAAAGCCAACAGCCATGCGCCGAGTCGATGGTCGAACTGGACGGTGGCCATGTTGTTGAAGAAGTTCAGGTACCACGGTTCGATCAGGAAGATCTCGTCCGGCACGAATTGTCCATTCATCAGCGGAAACGTGTTGTAGGCTTTGCCGGCGCGAATGCCGGCGACGAAGCCGCCACTGACGATCATATAGAACAGCAGCAACGCCAGACCTAACCCGAACTTTTGCAACTGTCGCAGGAGCGCATCGCCTGTCGAGCGGGAGCGTTCGACGAGCAGACCGAGGGCGACCCAGAACATCCCTGCGAAAATCAGGAAGGCCAGCGAGAGGTGTGCCGTCAATCGATACTGGCTGACCCGCGGGTCGTCCACCAAGCCGCTTTGCACCATGTACCAGCCCATCGCACCCTGCAAGCCGCCCAGCACAAAGATGCCGACAAGCCTGGGCACCAGCGGAGGTTCCACCTTGCCGCGTAACAGGAAGTACACGAATGGCACCAGGAACACCAGTCCGATGCTTCGGCCGAGCACCCGATGCCAGTACTCCCACCAGAAGATTCCCTTGAATTCGACCAGCTCCATCCTGTGATTAACTTTCTGGAATTCCGGCGTTAGCTTGTATTTGGAAAAAGTGGCGTCCCATTCCGCCTGGTCTAACGGCGGCAAGGTTCCGACGATGGGTTGCCACTCGACGATCGACAGTCCGGAGTGGGTCAAGCGCGTCACGCCGCCGACCACCAGCGTGGCGAACACCATGGCACAGCAGGCGATGAGCCAGATTGCAATCTGGCGGCGGGCGGACAAGTCCATCGGCATTTCCTTATGCAGGGGATCTAGCAATTATATGCGCCGAAAATCGGCGCGGTGAATCGCGGTTCATCCCTGGACAAAAAGTCATGATTTCTTGTCCGAGATCAATTTCATTGCACTACCTTCAACGCGAAAATGCAGGTTGGTTTTTTTTCAACACCCAAGCACCGGATCGGTGCCACAGGAGGAGGCTTAAATGGCTGACACAGATAACGAAAAGATTCCGGTCATGCAACAGTTGCTGGACAACCCGTTCATTCTGCTGTTCCTTGGCGTGATGATTCCCATGGTGGTCTACACGCTATGGGGTGTCATCGATATTTTGACGGTTCCCCTGGCCAAGTAAGTCCCGGCCGAGCAGACATCCAACACATAAAGGGATAAGAATATGAGCGCAATTCTGCCGCCGTCAGAGCGACTCTGGTGGAAACACCCGATAGATCGCGTCGAAGGCACATGGATCCTGATTGCCTTGACCTGGTGCCTGATCATGTTTGCCATGATGGTGGGCTGGCACATCTACGGCAAACAGAACCTGTCCACCGAGACCTACAAGACCACGCCGGAAAAGTATTCCGCCAAGGCGCAAGCCGTCGTAGACAAATATACCGTGCGCACGGAAAAATTCGGCGACAAGGAGTTGCCGGTGGTGCATCCGCCCGAGGGCGGCGACGTGTATCTGATTGCCCGCTTATGGGACTGGTGGCCGATCGTCGAACTGGAGAAGGGCAAGACCTATCGTCTGCACCTCACGTCGATGGACTACAACCACGGTTTCTCGCTACAGCCGACCAACATCAACATTCAGGTGGTGCCGGGCTATGAACATGTGGTCAAAGTGACTCCGAACCAGTCGGGAACTTTCTCAATCGTCTGTAACGAATATTGCGGGATCGGCCATCACACGATGGTCGGCCGGCTTTACGTGAAATAAGGGGAGGCGCAAATGGCTAACAACGCTAACGCTACGACTTACCGCACCTGCCCTCGCTCCGGGTTGCAATTCGATACCCAAGCCGAGAAGCTGATGCTTGCCAACGCCGTCGTGGCGGTGGTGTTTCTGTTGATCGGAGGCATCCTCGCCGTCGGCGTGGTGCTCACCCGCTGGCCGGCGATCCACTGGCTGCAGGCAGACACTTTCTACATGACGCTCACCGCTCACGGCATCGACATGCTGATCTTCTGGATTATTTTCTTCGAAATCGCGGTGCTCTACTTCTGCTCATCGACACTGCTCCGGTGCCGGCTCGCCACGCCAAAAGTTGCCTGGCTGGCCTTCGCCCTGATGCTGATCGGATCCGTCACCACCAACGTCGCAATCTTCAAGGGCGAGTCGAGCGTCATGATGACCTCCTATGTGCCGATGATGGCGGCCCCCTCGTTCTATCTCGGACTGATCCTGTTTGCGGTAGGTGCCCTGGTCGGCTGCTTCGTTTTCTTCGGCACGCTGGTGGTAGCCAAGCGCGACAAGACCTATCAAGGTTCAGTACCGCTGGTAACGTTCGGCGCGATCACGGCGGCTATCATCGCCGTGTTCACCATCGCTTCGGGCGCGATCATTCTGATCCCCACTTTTCTGATGTCGATAGGCGTCGTCAAGGAAGTCGATCCCCTGGTGTATCGCACCATCTGGTGGGCCTTCGGCCACTCCTCGCAGCAGATCAACGTCGCGGCGCACATTTCGATCTGGTATGCGATCGCCGCCATCGCTTTTGGCGCCAAGCCGATGTCCGAGCGCGTCAGTCGAGGCGCATTCCTGTTGTATATCCTGTTCCTGCAGCTGGCCAGCGCACACCACCTGCTCGCCGACCCGGGCCTCTCCACCGGTTGGAAGGTCGTCAACACCAGCTACTTCATGTACTTTGCGGTGCTGGCCTCGATGATCCACGGGCTGACGATTCCTGGCGCCATCGAAGTCGCGCAGCGCCAGAAGGGCTTTACGAATGGCCTTTTCGAGTGGTTGAGAAAGGCGCCATGGGGTAACCCGGTATTCTCGGGAATGTTCATCTCGCTGATCGGTTTCGGCTTCCTGGGCGGCATCTCCGGCGTAATGATGGGAACCGAGCAGCTCAACATGATCATTCACAATACGATCTACGTGCCCGGCCACTTCCACGCCACGGTGGTGATCGGTACCACGCTGTCGTTCATGGCGCTCACCTACTTCCTGATCCCGGTTCTATTCAAGCGCGAAATGATCAATCCGGGGCTGGCGAAACTGCAGCCGTATCTGTTCGGCCTGTCGATGTACTTCTTCGTTCTGGTCATGATGGGCGCCGGCACTCTCGGCGTTTCTCGACGCCATTGGGACATGGCCTTCAGCGGCGCTCCTATGGCGTATGAGTGGCCCGGTGCAGCCTACCTGATGATGGGCCTGGTCGGCATCGCGGGCATCGCGGCGATCGTTGGCGGAGGGATCTACATCTACATCACGGTGGGCTCGCTGCTGTGGGGCAAGAAGCTGGATGACGGAGTCATCAGCACCCAACCCACGCCGATTCCTCCCACCCCGGCCTCCGTCGCGGTGCATGGAACGGGCTCCGCCGGCTTCGCGGCGCCGGGCACGTTCACCTTGGCGATGGTGTTCCTGGTGGCCTTTGTGCTGTACTATTTCATCAACTGGAAATACCTGTCCCAGGTGTGGGGCCTCAGCTGACCCCTGAGTTGATCCCGCTGTTCAACTTGCGGCTGTGACCCGTCGGCCGAGGCGCTATCTCCTGTAACGCTTCGGCCGCTGGCCCCGACACCAGCGACGATCAATCGAGGAACCCTGACCATGGAATCGACACTAGTTCATCGCGGCAGTGCCGTTTCTTTCGCCCGCAACATCCTGGGCCTGTTCAAGCTTCGCATCGGCTTCGTGATCATGATCACCGCGCTGACCGGCTACGCCGTCACCCCCGGTCCGGCGCTGAGCGCCGTGCAGTTCGCCGTGCTCGCCCTGTCGGTGCTGATTTCCTCGGCCAGCGCGGGTGCTTTCAACCAGTACATCGAATTCGAGAGCGACCGGCTGATGGCGCGTACCCGGGACCGTGCCTTCCCGAGCGGCGCGTTGCGACACACCCCGGCCTGGCTGGCGCTGATCGTCGTGCTGCTCAGCGCATCGGTGGCGGCCGCCTGGTACGCGCTGAACCCGGTCTCGGCCCTGTTCGTATTTCTCGGCGCCTTCTTCTACGCAGTCGTCTACACCGTCTGGCTGAAACGACGGACCTGGCTCAACATCGTCATCGGCGGCCTGGCGGGCAGCTTCGCCGTGCTGGCCGGCGCCGCAGCGGTGAATCCGGCGCTCGGCAGCGTGCCGCTGCTGCTCGCGCTGGTACTGTTCCTATGGACTCCGCCGCATTTCTGGAGCCTGGCCATTGCCAATCGCGACGACTACGCCGCCGCAGGCGTGCCGATGCTGCCGGTGGTGGTCGGCGATGCCAGCGCGGCACGCATCGTCTTCGCCAGCACCCTGGCTCTGGTCGCCGTGTCGCTGCTGCCGGCGTTCTTCGGCGCCGGCCCGGTGTATCTCGCCGGCGCCCTGGCGGGCGGCGCCTACTTCATTTTCAAGGCTCGAAAACTGGCCCTCGACCCGAGCCGCAAAACTGCGATGGGCTCGTTCTTCGCTTCCTTGTTGCAGTTGAGCCTGCTGCTCGCCGTGGCGATGATCGACGTATTGGTCCGTTAGCGGCGAGATGCGTTTCAGACATGCGCTATTGGCGGCGCTGGCATGGTTCCTCACCAGTACGGCCCTGGCGGCCTTCGACCCGACGGCGGCGCTAAGCGCCAGCCAGGCCGTGGTCGGCCAAACACTGCCGGATTACACATTGCTGGACCGCGAAGGGAGGCCCGTCAGGCTCTCCAGCTATCGTGGCAAACCCCTGCTGGTCAGCTTTATTTACACCGGGTGCTTCCAGGTTTGTCCGACCACCACGCGCGCCTTGCTGGGCGCCCTGAAGGCCGCACAGGACGGACTGGGCACCAACCAGTTCAACGTCATCAGCATCGGCTTCAACCAGCCGGCGGACTCGCCGCAGGCGCTCAAGTCCTTTGCGACCCAGAACGGCATCAGCTACCCGAATTGGGAATTTCTCAGCCCGCACACGTCGATAGTCGCTGATCTGACGCGCAGTTTCGGCTTCAGTCACGTCGCTACTGCGGCGGGTTTCGATCACATCCTGCAAGTCACGGTGGTCGATGCGCAAGGCAGGATATATCGCCAGATCTATGGCGATGGCTATACCGGCGACAAACTGGGCGAACCGCTCAAGGAGCTTATCAGCGGTGCGCCGGTTACGGAAAACGTGAGTTTCTCGGCGATCCTCGACCGCGTGCGTATCCTGTGCACGGTGTATGATCCGGTCACCGGGGAGTATCGGGTCAACAATGGCTTGTTCCTGGAAATCGCCGGTTTCCTGACCTTCGTGATTTCCGTCGGCTGGTTCTTTCTCCTCGAATGGCGCGCGCGCAGAAAGTCCCGCCGGCTTTCCGGGACTTGATACGCGTCAATCCGCTCATGGCGGTGAGCGAATAACATAACGCTTTCCTTATATAGCCCGCGTCGGTATAGGGGTCTCCCACTCCCCCGGCGGCACGGAATGACGGACCGCCAACTCGCCACCATCGACGCAATCGACACCTTCGATACCATCGATACCATCGATACACTACGCAACCGCGGTTTGGCCGTGTATCAGCGGATCGAACATGGATTCGATCTGCCATTCGGTGCGGCGCTCAATCCGTGGCGGCACCTGGGCGCACTCGGATTCCTGTTTTTCTGGCTGATCGCGACCACGGGCTTTTACCTGTTCGCCGTACTCGATACCTCGGTGGAAGGCGTGTATCGCTCGGTCGACTGGCTTACCCATGAACAATGGTACTTGGGCGGCGTCATTCGCAGTCTGCATCGCTACGCCGCCGACGCCTTCATCGTCGTCACCGTGCTGCATCTGACACGCGAGTTCCTGCTCGGGCGCTACGCCGGATTTCGCCGCTTTTCCTGGCTGACCGGCGTGCCCCTGTTGTGGTTTGCCTATATCTCGGGTGTCGGCGGATTCTGGCTGAACTGGGATCAACTCGGTCAGTTCTCGGCAGTCGCTTCGGCAGAATGGCTGGACTGGCTGCCGATTTTCGCCACGCCACTGACGCGCAACTTCCTTTCCGCCGCCGCCGTCGGCGACCGTCTGTTCTCCCTGCTCATCTTCGTCCATATCGGGGTTCCCCTGCTGCTGATCTTCGGCCTGTGGTTCCATGTCCAGCGCATCAACCGCGCTGCGGTGTTTCCGCCGCGTGCGCTGAGTCTGGCCACCTTCGCCACAATGATCGCTTTGGCCCTGGCGTTGCCGGTGGTCAGCCAGGGACCGGCCGATCTGGCCAGCGTGCCCGGTCCGCTGGCGCTGGACTGGTTCTACCTTTTCCTTCATCCCTTGATGTATATTTCGTCGGCCGGCAGCGTCTGGGCGATGGTTGCGGCGACCACCGCATTCTTGCTGATCCTGCCCTTTCTGCCGCGTCGAGCCGTCGCTGCGCCGATTGCCGAAGTCGATCCGGACAACTGCAACGGCTGTCGCCGCTGCTTCGACGATTGCCCCTATGCGGCAATCGTGATGGTGCCTCACCCTCAAGCCACCGAAGGCAAACCAGGCCAACAGCTCGCCCGGGTGATTCCCGATGCGTGCGCCAGTTGCGGCATTTGCGCCGGCTCCTGCCCATCCTCTACGCCCTTTCGCAATGTCGCGGCATTGGCAACCGGCATCGACATGCCGCAGTTGCCGGTCAATGCATTGCGTCAGGCGCTCAAGCTCAAGCTGGCCAGCCTGGCAGGCGACACCAGGATCGTCGTGTTCGGCTGCGATCACGGCGCGTCCCTGGCGAGTCTCGAGGGTCGGGATGTGGCAGGCTTCAGCCTGATCTGCAGCGGTATGTTGCCCCCCTCGTTCATCGAATACGCGCTGCGTGAAGGAGCGGCAGGCGTGCTTGTCACCGGCTGTCGCCACGGCGGCTGCGCCTTCCGTCTTGGGAGTCGCTGGACGGAACAACGTCTGCTCGGCCTGCGTGAACCCCACTTGCGCGCCAGCGTGCCGAGCGAGAAGCTTAAGATCGCCTGGGCCGATGCCGGCGAAGAGGCGGATATACTCGCCACCCTCAGGGAGTTTCAACGCGGGCTCGCGACTTTCGCGGCGCGGCCTGAATTGCCGGCTCAGATTGTTGATGACAACACATCCACTGGACGTTCGCATGCTCAAATCTAAATCGTTGACGTGGCTCGCCCAGGGACTGCTGTATGCGCTGTTCGCGCTGATCATCGGCACCTTCTCATCCTGGCCCAGGTATCGGCATTTGGCGCCGGACCAGGCGTTGATCAAGGTGAGTTTCACCCATCACGGCAAGCGGCTGGCGGATTGCCGTCCGCGCACGCCCGAGGAACTGGCCAAGCTCCCGCCCAATATGCGCGCGCCGATGCAATGCCAGCGGGAAAGGTCCCCGGTCACCGTCGAGGTCGATCTCGATGGTCGGCGGATTTTTCGGCATGTGGCCGAGCCGTCCGGGCTTTCCCGGGATGGCGCCTCGACGGTGTATCAACGGCTGGAGATGCCGGCGGGAGAGCACCGCCTGGCGGTTCGCCTGAAGGACAGTGCCAGCAGCCGCGGCTTCGACTATGCCCGGGAGGAAACCCTGACCCTGAAGCCCGGGCAGGTTCTGGTGATTGATTTCAACGCGGAAAAAGGCGGGATCACCCTGCTATGAATGCTGTATGCAACCAGGGATACCCACGCTCGGTAGTCCCGTCTGCACGTTCCGGTACCGAGTACACGTTGGACATACCCGACGATGCGCGTCGCGTTCTGGTGCGGGGATGGCTGTGGTTGGGCTTGCTGGCGCTTATCGGCTCGGGCGTGTTCGCCGTGCTGCTGGTTCTTTCGCGGACCCCTTTCCTGCAGAACCTGTTCCCGGTGGCGGATTTTTTTCGCGTCGCCCTGGTCGTCCATGTGGATCTCTCGGTACTCGTCTGGTTCATCGCCTTGGCGGGCATGCTTTGGAGTATCAACACTCCCGAGCGCGGCCTCGGTTGGGGAAAGCTGGCCCTGGCTTTAAGCGCGGTCGGCGCCGCGGCGATGTCCCTGGCGCCGTTTTTCGATCGCGGCGAAGCCCTCATGGCCAACTATATTCCGGTCCTGGACGGACCGCTGTTCCTTTGCGGGCTGGTGTTGTTCGCGCTCGGGTTCGGCGTGCTGGTAATGCGCAGCCTGCTGCTCGCCCCGCGGCTCGGGATGGCATTCGACGGCGGCGGCGTATTGCGTTTCGGCCTGAATGCAGGCGCCGTATCGGCCGCGGTTGCGCTGATGGCCTTCGTCTGGTCCTACACGGTGACTCCCGCCGCATTGAGCGGCAAGGCGTATTACGAAATCCTCTTCTGGGGCGGTGGCCATGCCCTGCAATTCACCTGGACCCTGTTGATGCTGGTGGCATGGCTGTGGCTGACCAGCGCCATCGGCGCGCGGGTGCCGCTTAGCCCGCGCGTGGCCCTGCTGATGTTCCTGCTGGCGCTCCTGTGCGTTTTCGTCACGCCGTATGCCTACCTGGCCTACGACATTGCCTCGGTCGAGCATCGCAACCTCCTCACCTGGGCGATGCGCATCGGCGGCGGGGTGGCGATTCTGCCGATGAGCCTGGCGGTGCTGGTCGCCCTGCGCCCGCAATCTCGTCTCGGTCTGCCGGAAGAGCACCGGCCATTGCGCGCGGCGCTGATTTCCTCGGTGCTGCTGTTCGGTATCGGCGGCATGATCGGCGTCTTCATCAGCGGCAACAACGTCAAGATCCCCGCCCATTACCACGGCAGCATCGTCGGCGTGACACTGGCCCTGATGGGCCTGGTGTATCACCTGCTGCCGCGGCTCGGCTACGCCGCCCCGCGCGGCAGGCTGGCCACGTTGCAACCCTACCTATACGGCAGCGGCCAACTGATGCATATTGTCGGGCTGGTCTGGTCCGGCGGCTATGGCGTGCAACGCAAGGTTGCCGGCGCCGATCAGGTATTGCGCAGTGGCGGCGAAATCGCCGGCATGGGCTTGATGGGGCTCGGCGGATTGGTCGCCATCATCGGCGGCATGTTGTTCGTGGTGGTAGTCATTCGCGCAGTGCTCGGGGCAAAGGCCGCATGATCAAGCATCTGCAAGGTCTGCTGCGATGGTGTTTCATGCGCGTCGAAGCGCTTTTCAACCGGGCCTTCGGCGACAGGCTCAATCCGCTCTACCAACTCGGCGCGATCTCTTTCTACCTGTTCTGGATCGTCGCCGTCAGCGGGCTCTACTTGTATGCGTTCTTCAAGACCGGGGTGGCCGACGCCTACGGCTCGGTCGAAGCGTTGACGCATAACCAGTGGTACGCCGGCGGGATCATGCGCAGCGTGCACCGCTATGCCTCCGACGGCATGGTCCTGACCATGTTGATCCACATGCTGCGCCACTACGCCTTTGACCGGCTGCGCGGTTTTCGCTGGTTCTCGTGGTTCACCGGAGTGATCCTGATCTGGCTGGTGTATGCCTCGGGGATCAACGGCTACATGCTGCCATGGGACAAGATGGCGCAGTTCGTGGTCGTCGCCAGTTTCGAGTGGCTGGACTGGCTTCCGATCTTCGATGGCGCCCTGATCCGCAATTTCATTTATCAGGCCAGCGTCAACGATCGCTTCTTTTCGTTGCTGGCCTTTATTCATCTCGGCATACCCCTGCTGGTGCTGCTGCTGATGTGGATCCATGTCCAGCGGGTTCCCAAGGCCGCTACCCACCCGCCGCGACCGATCATGATTGCGCTGCTGCTCACCATGCTGGCGCTGGCGCTGGCCAGGCCGGCGCTGTCCCAGGGCGGCGCGGCGGACTTCGGGGTGACCGTCACGACTCTCGAATTCGACTGGTTCTACCTGGCGGTGTTTCCGCTGCTCTACCTGTGGCCGCTCGGTCAGGTCTGGGCGTTGCTGAGCGGCGCCACCGCCCTGCTCGCGCTACTGCCCTGGGTGCCGCCGAAGTTCCGCCGTGGTGTTTCCCATGGGTTCCAGATGGCGGTGCATCCGGATAACCTCAGCATTCGCGTGCGCGAGGGTGAGACGCTGCTCGAAGCCGGCCTGCGCGCGGGCCTTGCCCTGCCCTACGAATGCCGCAACGGTGGCTGCGGCGTGTGCAAATGTTCCGTTCTGAACGGCAGCGTCGATCATGGCATCTACCAGCCCAGCGCGCTCTCGGCTGCTGAAAGAACGCAGGGGAAGACCCTCATGTGCTGTGCCGTGCCGCTGGCGGATATTGAAATCGAATATGAAGTCAATGGGGTGCTCGCGGCGGAAAGCGTCCGCCAGTATCGCGGACGGATCGCCAGCATGCAGCGGCTTTCGGACGATGTCATGCGGCTCAGCGTCAGCTTGCCGGCCGGCGAAAGTATCTCTTTCGCGGCCGGGCAGTACATCAACATTCTGCTCGCGGGCGGCCAGCGGCGCGCTTTTTCCTTCGCCAGTCCGCCGCAGGCGGACGCCAACATCGAGTTGCATGTGCGGCTGGTTCCCGGTGGCCTGTTCACCACCCAGGTTTTTACTCAAATGCAGGTCGGCGACGAGTTGCGCTTCGAAGGTCCGCTCGGCACTTTCACCTTGCATGAAGGCGCATTGCCGATCATCTTCGTCGCCGGGGCGACCGGCTTCGCGCCGATCAAGAGCATAGTCGAGGACGCCATTCAGCGCGGCCTCCACCGTCCGATGCTGCTCTACTGGGGAGTCCGGAGACTCAAGGACCTATACCTGTCGGAACTCGCCGAACGCTGGCAACGGGAACATGCGAATTTCAGATTCATTCCGGTGCTCTCCGAAGCAGCGCCCGAGGATCACTGGCAGGGTCGCCGCGGCCTGGTGCACGAGGCAATTCTCCATGACTTCCCCGATCTGAAGGGACACGAGGTCTACGTCTGCGGCTCGGTGAACATGGTCGAAACCGCATTCCCCGCGTTTCTCGCGCAAGGGCTCGGCGAGGAGTACTGCTTTTCCGATGCATTCCTGCCCGCCAGCGATCGAAGTGCGCCTCCATGAGGAGGTTCGGGAGAACGCCGGCGTTCAGCCCAGTGATTTGACGTGCTGATACATTTTCACAGCCTTGGCGGTTTCGGCTTTCGAGCGCTCGTTCGCGACTTTCAATTTTACGACGTGCTCGACAGCCACCCGGTTATTCTTGATGTTTACTGCCCGGTTCTCGACCGCCACGGCTCTGTTTGACTTCTCCAGAGAACCAGTCGCTTCCTTGGCTTGCGCGGCGAAAATCCTGCCTTTCTCGATTTTGGTAGTCCGCTCAGCGGCTTCATCGGCTTGCCTTGCACGCACTTCGATAACCCTGGTGGCTGTCTCTGCCTCGACCTTCCTTGCGGCACTCGCGGAAGCTTCGACCACCCTGTGTGTGTTAGCGGCCACCTTGACTGCCACCGCGGTTTTTACCTGCGCATCCCGGTCCTGGTCCGCTCTGATCTTGCGGGCCTCGGCCCTGATCTCAACGGTTTCCAGATACTCCTTTTTGCGTGCCCTGCTGGCTTCGTCCGCTGCGGCGGCCTTTTTCGCGATGCGAACCTGTTCCACCTGGTTGGCTACATGCGACTTCTCTTCGGTCAAGCGGGTTTGAGCTGCCTGCGAGAAGTTCACCCGATTGACCGGCGGCTCTTTCGGCGGGCTCTCGATCTTGACCGCAACCTGTTGCTGTTCTTCCCGCTGGCGCTTGGCCTCCTGCGCGAAATCAAACGCGCGGGCAACCACGGGGCTGCTTGCCGAAATGGATTCCATAATGAAGGTATGGGTGCCTGAATGCCGTTTCGCCGGGTTGGGGGGGTGGATTATCGGCCTATTCTAACCAAACTACCATTTCATTTGGCAATCCGGTAGCGATTTCGATGCCAGGACGGAAGTGTCAGTATCTTCCAATCCAGAAATGAGTCTGAACGAATAGCGGTAGGGCCGCCTGTTCAGCGAAATTTGTATTTGTAGATGGAAATGCCACCCTTCGTATCGTAGGCCGTCAGGGTGATGTCGGCCTGGGATGCTTGTCCGAATGAGATGGTCCGCTGAAACTGAGCGACGCTACAATCGCCAGTTATTCTCGCCGGCGAGGAAAAATATCCATTGGAGTACGGGTACTCGGTGCCCTCCCAGGTGCAACTCACGGTATCGCCGTCGGGATCAGAAATCGTGGCTCGAAGCGTTGATATTGCGCCGTTTAGCCGACCGAGTTCATCACGGGTGAAGCTCGTCGATATGGTTACGGAGTTGCCGATTATCGGGTTCGCGTTTCCAATCGGTTGCGCACTCCTGACGATGACAGGATTCATGTCATAGCCGATCCAGTTTGAATTGATCAGGGGATCGGCACCGGCAGGTACCACAACAAGGTAAAAGGTATACTTTCCCGAAGGCAGGGATTCCGGTATCCGAAGGGAATATACGGTGGTTTTGTCCGAGACCGTGAGCGGGCGGGCGGCAAACACCGGCCGTATGGCGGATGTCCAGGTTAAATCGTTGGACAGTGTGAACAACGATCCGTCCGGCAGTATGGCGGCGATATATTGATCGCTCAGCATTCCCGCTTCGCTCGAGTTCGGATTGGTTCTGAGTGAAAGAGACAGGGTCTCACCGTAGGCTAAGGCATCCTGGTTGGTGCCAATATTCAAATTGAGCGCATACAGTGGGGCGACCAGGCATGCGAGAAACGCAGCCGCGAGTGAGCGAACACAACAGTAGCTACGCATGGTGTATTCCTCCGGGTTCATTTGCCCAATCCGAGATTGGCGGTCGACAACACCGCCCAAGCCTAAATCTAGACCATGGGAGCAGCAGGGACAAGCACCATTTTGACCGTGCTTCTCGGCCGGTGGGATGCGGGTGTCAATCGAACCAACTAGCGGCAGCAACGCGGCGCTGCGGGCGAATTCACTGCACCGTATAGTAATGCCCGGCCATGTTCAGGCTGCGCACTTCCTCCCAGCTCGACCCCATACCCACATATACCAGAGTGCCCAGAAGCGGTGAAAGATCGTAGGCATCGATCACCGGCAAGGAGATCGGGCCCGTCGCCGGAACCGTCAGGCTCATGGCCGCCTGCATCGGCTCGGCCATCGCGCGCCACTGATTGGGTCCGGTCTGCATCAATTGCTGGCCATTGAGAGCAACCGCCCAGGAGTACAGGTTTCGCACCTTTCCACGATCTTCGTTGAGGGGATTGATGATCGCCGTGAGGGTCCGCGCGGTGATGGCGCCGCTGACCTGGGACGTATACATCTGGCTGGTCATGGCCGTCTGGATAGCCGGGCACTGCACCACGCCGCTCACCTGATTCCCCGTAGCGATCATCCGCGTCACGGCCTGTCCCTTGGCCGAGAGGCCGGGCGCGGTGATCCCCATGCAGATGACGGCGTTGCTGCCGGCCAGCGGGTCGGTGCCGGCCTTTTCGTAAATCGTATATTGGCTGTCGCTGCCGATGGCGCCGCTGAAACTGCTCTCGGCGGCAATGCCCGGCCCGGTCTGCTTGTAGCCGCTGCGGCCGAAAGTCATCGGGATCATGCCGACCCCCGCATCGCGCTGCCCCTTCTTCATCAGCCGGACCAGCGGCGACGACCTGGGCAGCAGCGCCGTGAAGTAGATTTCACCGCTGAAGCCCGCGGCGCGCAGGTCGGTGATCGTGGTGGTGAGGTCCGTGCCGGTCTTGCCGATGACCTGCAGAATGGTGAAGGGATCGACCGAGTTGTCCAGGCTGGCGCCGGTCAGGCTCAGGAAGCCGGTGGCCGTCTGGTTGACCACCCGCCCGGGGAAACTGCGCCGCGCCAGCGTGCCGTCACCGAGCTGGCCGAGATCGTTGCCGCCCACGCTTGGCACGCTGCCGTCACGCCGTATCGCCAGGGTGTGACCCTCTCCCACTGCAATTGCAATGACGTTGGCAAAGGCAGGTACCGGCACGGGAGATGAGATGTACTGGTTGCCGAGTCCCATTCGGTCATCACTGCTTGATCCCCACGTCATGACGGTGCCATCGTTCTTCAGCGCAAAAACAGAACCTCCCCCGGCAGCGATTCCGACGACTCCCGTAAGATTGGGAACCTTCCCGGGCGTCGGTCGATTGACAGTCGACCCGTCGCCGAGTTGTCCGAAGTAGTTGGCTCCCCACGCCCATACTGTGCCATCGGATCGAAGTGCATAGCTGGAACCGCCGGCGGCAATGGCTATCACATCCGACAGGCCCGGAACCGGCGCCGGCGTATGTCTCTCAACGGTCGTCCCGTCGCCGAGTTCTCCGCCGTAGTTGCCTCCCCAAGACCACACAGTACCATCGCGCTTCAAGGCAAGACCATGCCAACGATCCACCGCAAGCGCGATAACGTTGTTGAGGCCCGGAACCAGCCACGGGGTCGGACTGCTTGGCGCGCCATCGATCCCCGCCCCACCCCACCCGGCACTTGAGGTGGCGCCCCATGCCCATACGGTTCCGTCGTTCTTCAGCGCAAAAGTGCTTCCGACGACTGGGGAAATACTCTTGACGTCGGTCAAACCAGGCAAACGCGTGGGCGTTGACCGGCTCGTAGTCGTGCCGTCGCCAAGGGCCCCGTAATTATTGTCCCCCCAGGCCCAAACGCTGCCATCATTCTTTATTGCAAACGAATCCCCGCCAAAAGCGCCGTCGCCGGCGGCAATTTCGACCACCCCGCCAAGCCCCGACACGTCGGCCGGAACCGGGCGCAGCGTGATAGCTGCAGCGCCGAGTTGACCATAGCTATCATCGCCCCATGACCAGACCGTCCCATCGACGGCGATCGCGAAGGAATAGCTCGTCAGGCCGCCGGCGGCGACAACGGATTTCACATTGCTCAGCTTGGATACCTGGACCGGAACGCTGCTGGAAAGCGTCGTACAGTAGGCAGACAAGCCCGGAGAAGGCGGCGAGCAGAATTCCACCGGACCAGTGCCGAGTTGCCCGTTGTTGTTGGACCCCCAAGCCCAAACCGTGCCGTCGGATTTTGCCGCCAGCCAATGGTTCTCTCCCGCCGAAATCGCCAGAACGTTGTCTAGGCCTTTTACCAGCACAAAGGCAAAGGCATTAACGCCGTACCCGGATTGCCAAACGGTTCCATCGTTCTTGAGGACAAGACTCACATCAGTCATCCCTGTGGCGATGGCCTTTACATCGCTGAGTCCTGGCACCGGCTCCGGAACGGCGCGATAGTTGGCGGGGTCAACGACACTCCCCGTTGATCCTGGCTTATAACCCCAAGACCAGACGGTACCGTCACGCTTGAGCGCAAGTGAATAAGCCTGTTCGCTTGCGGCTATGGCGACGATGTCTGTTAGGTTCAGCACTTTGGCCGGAACCGAGCGATCGGCTGAAGCTGTCCCGTCGCCGAGTTGTCCGGCGTAGTTGCGCCCCGCAGCCCATACGGTTCCGTCACGATTGAGCGCCAGCGCAAAATCCTTTCCCGCCGCGATCGCCGAAACACCGGCAAGCCCTTGCATGGACACCGAACCGTATTCTGCCCCCCATACTGCTATCGTTCCGTCCGTCTTCAAGGCCATGGCAAAACCCTGCGTCCCCGCGACGGCAACGACATTTTGCAGATTTGGAATCAATTGTGGGATGGAGCGATTCGTGGTACTCCCATCGCCCAGTTCGCCCCTCCGGTTGTTGCCCCAGGCCCACGCCGTACCGTCGGCCTTGACCGCCAGCGAGTAACCGGATGTTGCGGCAATCTGCTTTACGTCGCTCAGTCCCGAGACTCTTGTGGGGAGACTGCTTTGCGACGCACGTCCCAGTCCGAGTTGGCCGTACGAATCATCCCCCCAGGCAACCACCGTCCCGTCGCTCTTGAGCGCAATACTGTGGTGGGGGCCCGCGGCAACCGCCGGGGTCGCTGCAACAACGGTGGCCGGCGCCGCCAGGGCCAATGCGGACAAGGCGAGCATGGCCCACGGCCGATAGGTGGCGCAACTCAAAGTCGCACTCGCATCGTCCCGCTCGCTGCGGGGATAAATTCACTCAACATGAATCTCCAATCGTGATGACGCCGGCGTTCGATGACGCCGACTTTCAGCGGCACGCTGCCGCACCTTGAATGCCGGGGCAGATTGTGCTGAAGGGTAGTGCGGCGGCCATCATCCTTCCATGGCCTGCGCGGGAATACTCACCCAACGCATAGTACACGCATACGCGGGCTGGCAGTCTTGCATTAGGTCCAACTTGAAAACCGGCATAACGTGCTTGGCGGCCGCATTGAGCAAATCCGATTGTCTGTGACCTACTTCACATCGAAATACCTGCTGGTCTGGTCAAATGTCTTCCAAGCACAAACCCATTGGAGGATCCCATGAACTTCAACAAATCGAACGCCGTCCTGGTCATTGCCGCCTGGTTGACCGCCGGCTTCGCGCAAGCTGAAACATCGACCACCAGTTCCACGAACCCATCCACCGCGGAGCTTGGAAGCAGGACGCAGGTATTTGCCGATACCAAGGGCAACTACTATGGATGCGTTCCCGGCAGCCAGGAGCATGGTGCCAATACCGTTCAATGTTCTCCTCTGCCGGCGACTGTAGCGAGCCAGATCAAGGCGGCCGAGATCAAGATTCCCGTGTTTCCGGGTCTGACCAGCACCAGCACCATGAGCACCACAACTGCGCAGGGCAGCGGTTCGACTTCCGGCGGCACGTCCGGCAATTCAACGGTCGGGAACGTCGACACCGCAAAGGCCCGAGTGACCGTCTCCAGCCATGACGGCGTTCTATCATGCCTGGTTTCGGCGATCGGAGCTGATAAGACGCTGAATCCAGCCCTCTGTGTTCCCGCCACTAACACCTCAGAGCCTGCAAAGATCGTTTGCGTTCCTCCCGTCAGCACCACCCCTTTGGGGATTCCGACGACCGCCACCTCGACGACAACAGCGCCGACGCATTTGATATGCGCCATGCCGGGAGAGACCTATAGCCAGAAGCCGCTGCCCCAGACCAATGGATCCTGTCCGGGCGGTGGAACTCGCACCGTAGTCGGCGGTTTCGACACGAAGACCGGGGAGATTGATGTTACCGTGACCATGAAGGATTGCATCGACGAGCAAGGTAACAAGCACAATGGCACGGCGACGATGCAAGGTACGCTGGCGATTACAACCGATAAGACGGTCATCAATCCGACGTCGACCTATGACATGAATGAAACCAAGACAGTCAGTTCAACAGTGTTGTTCAAGTCCGGCGGCCAGGTCTCACGGAGTTGCACAGTGACTCGTGTCGGTACCTATGACGACAGGACCGGCACCTTTAACGGAACGGTTTCGCGGAACAATTGCACCTTGAAGGGTGATTACCGGTTCCACCCCGGGTTGGTGGATAACTTGATTGAGAACGTGAATCAGGTGGAGCCGATCTAAATGTTATGCATGACGAGAACGCACCTCACGCAGCGAGGATCGCCGCCGCAAATGTGTTGATTGACCGAGGTTGGGGTAAGGCGCCTATTCAGTGTGATTTGAACGGCAAGGCGCGCTTCGACGACTTCTTGCGTGAGGTAAGCGCCGCCGCAGCCTACGAAATGGAACACCCGGACAGTCGGCCGGCACTGGACGAACAAGTGAGATGATTTCCCGGCTGGCCCTCCGCCGTGCCCCTATGCATGGACGCGATTGCGCCCAGTGTGGAGTAGCCTTGCAGGCCCTCACCAAATTTGTGAAGATTTTTCCCGGTGACAGCTTTGCGGTTGCGAGGCTGAGTTGGTCATTGGCTCAACGGGCCATCGAGGGACCGCCGAGCTGCTCCTCCATCGCTGACCTCCGCATGGGGTGATTCTCCGTAAGCCGACATTGAATCGGCGCCGCCGACTTCTTCTGCTTGAACCTCGGCAATGCAGCGGGAACCGTCATTGGCGATGCCATTGGCATGTGATTTATTGTGGTCGGTATGTACGGAGGCGCACATACCGAATGTTGTTGGCAATGGACAATGGTTCTTCCGGAGTTCTTCGGGGTAGCCATGATTGAAGCACATGTCGGTCCCCCTTCTTCACCGCTGTCAGGAAGCGATGCCGGGATTTCCGGCATTCAGTCGCCTGCCAGGTCATGCGGTTCTC
>Ga0163199_1000430_pt1 | contig 26708 bp, 22 predicted proteins | sample PL_2010_150m_FD_113537 | JGI IMG/M metagenome (GOLD analysis project Ga0163199, IMG submission 113537) | Freshwater microbial communities from Powell Lake, British Columbia, Canada to study Microbial Dark Matter (Phase II) - PL_2010_150m | ecosystem: Environmental > Aquatic > Freshwater > Lake ...
ATTCTTCTCGATTTTCTTGTCATAGGGATAAATGTCGATGACGTCGCCCATGTTCATTTGCGCCACATCGCACTCGATGGGGAAGGCGCCCGCGTCTTCCTGGGTGTTGAAGAAGATCGGCGCAATCTTGCTGCCGAGGCAGTAGCCGCCATAGCGCTTGTTGGGGACGAAGGGAATGTCGTCGCCGGTCCACCACAGCACCGAATTGGTGGCGGATTTGCGCGAAGAACCGGTGCCGACCACGTCGCCGACATAGGCGACCGGGTGGCCCTTCTTTTGCAGTTCGACGATCAGCTTCATCGGACCGCGCTCGCCGGGCTTTTCCGGAGTAATGCCGTCGCGGGCATTCTTCAGCATGGCCAGCGCGTGCAGCGGAATGTCCGGGCGACTCCATGCGTCGGGTGCCGGCGAAAGGTCGTCGGTATTGGTTTCGCCGGTGACCTTGAAGACGGTGACGCTGATCTTCTTCGGCACTTCCGGACGCTGGGTGAACCACTCGGCATCGGCCCAGGATTGCATCACGGCCTTCGCGTTGGCACTGCCAGCCTTGGCTTTTTCGGCGACGTCGTGGAAGAAGTCGAACATCAGCAGGGTCGACTTGAGTGCCTTGGCAGCGACCGCACCGACCACCGCATCGTCGAGTACGTCGATCAGCGGTTTGACGTTGTAGCCGCCGACCATGGTGCCGAGCAGTTCGGTGGCTTTTTGGCGCGAAATCAGCGGACACGCCGTAGCACCAGCACTGACTTTCGTGAGGAATTCGGCCTTGACCTTGGCGGCATCGTCAACGCCGGCCGGAACGCGATGGGTGATCAGGTCGACCAGAAATGCCTCTTCGCCCTTGGGCGGAGCCATCAACAGCGCGACCAGTTGTTCGGTCTGCTGCTTCGTCAGCGGCAGAGCTGGAATACCAAGGTTGCCGCGTTCGGCGACGTGCTGGCGATAGGCTTCAAGCATGATGAGGTCCTCTTGTTTGGATCAGTGGAAAACGATATTTTGAATTTCTGCCGCAGGGTGGAAGAAGCGGTGCCAGACTTCGGGGGGCAGGGTGGCACCCGTTGCATGTGCCCGGCGCAACAAGTCCCAATAGTATCGATAGGAAGCGCGGTCGTGCAGCTTGCCTTCCCAGGCGATCGGTCCCCAGTGGGCGTTTTGCGCCGCCAGGAGTATCCCGGCGGCTTCGGTCACTTCCATCACATCAGGCCGCATGGCCTCAACGATCGGCTGGATCTGGCGCGGGTGGATGCTCCACATGCGCAGGAAACCAAACTCGGTACGCGCGCGGCGCGCGTCCTCGCGTACGACGTCCGAATCTATGAGTTCCCGGGTCACGTTGTGTGCGGGAATCACTCCATTGCCCAAGGCCGCGGCAGCGATTTCGCATTTGGCGCGGACAATCAACGGATGGGAAAACTGGCCCGGCGAACGCATCGCGGCACCGGGGATGGCGCCGTGATGAGCGCTGACGAAATCCATCAAGCCAAAGTCGATTGATTCGACGCCAGGCAGGGCCGCGATCTGCCAGACCTCATGCAGCGCACCGGGCGTTTCGATCAGCACATGCACGGGGATTGTGCGTTCGATGTTGTGGCGGGTTCGCACTTCATCGAGCGCGGCAATCTGGGTCAGGGCGTCGTTGGCATTGGCGGCTTTGGGCAACACGATGTAGGCAACTTGCTGGCCGGCGCGACCGACGATGATTTGCAGATCATCGCGCCAATGCGGGTGCGTGATGTCATGGATGCGTGCTCCGACTCGTCGATGGCGATTTGCGGCATCCAGCAGCAGGTCGGCGATCATTCCCGCATGTTCGGCCTCGCGGCCTGTCGGCGCACCATCTTCGCAATCCGCCGTGATGTCGAAGATCGGTCGGCCATCAACCAGCAGTTCGGATTGCAGATGCAATGCCTTGCGGATGGTCTTGTCCGAGCCGGCAAAGTGCTCGCAGGCGGCGAGCGCCGGAAAAGGCCTCGCCCCCTGATATAGAACCGCAGCAGGATGAAGCGGCGGGTTCACCTCAGCTTGACCTCAGTGTGCTCCGCTTCATCCCGCGCCCGTTGTCAGCCGAGAAGGCTGGAGACGCCTGCTTGCTCTTCCTGCAGTTCGGCGAGGGTCTTGTCCATCATGCCGCGTGAGTAGTCGTCGATGGCCAGGCCTTCAACTCGTTTGTACTCGCCACCTTCACAGGTGACCGGTACGCCGTAGATGATGTCTTTCGTTATCCCGTAGCTGCCGTCCGACGGGATGCCCATGGTGACCCATTTGCCACCGGTGCCGAGCGCCCAATCGTGCATGTGACCGATGGCGGCGTTGGCGGCCGAGGCCGCGGACGACGCGCCACGCGCGGCGATGATGGCGGCGCCCCGCTTGCCGACCGTGGGAATATAGGTGTCGCGGTACCAGGCCTGGTCATTGATGGCGGCCAGAGCGGCTGTGCCGGCCACCGTGCAGGAGCGCAGGTCGGGATACATGGTGGGCGAGTGGTTGCCCCAGACGATCATCTTTTCAACGTCGGCCACCGCTTTGCCGGTGCGAGTGGCGAGTTGCGAAATGGCGCGGTTGTGATCGAGGCGCAGCATCGCGGTGAAGTTTTTCTTCGGCAGATCGGGAGCCGATTTCATGGCGATGTAGGCGTTGGTGTTGGCCGGATTGCCGACCACCAGCACGCGCACATCGCGCGATGCGACCGCATTGAGGGCCTTGCCCTGCTCGATGAAAATCTTGGCGTTTTCCATCAGCAGATCCTTGCGCTCCATGCCCGGGCCGCGCGGCTTGGCGCCAACCAGCAGGGCGTAGTCGGCGTCCTTGAAAGCGACTTTCGGATCGTCGGTGCCGACCATGCCGGCCAGGGTCGGAAAGGCGCAGTCGTCGAGTTCCATCATCACGCCTTTGAGCGCCGCCTGCGGTTTTTCCATCGGCAGTTCGAGCATCTGCAGGATCACGGGTTGATCCTTGCCCAGCATTTCACCGGCGGCGATGCGAAAAACCAGCGCATAACCGATTGCTCCGGCGGCGCCGGTAACTGCAACACGAACGGGGGCTTTTGCCATTTGTAGAACTCCTGTATCAATTTGAAGCGATTGGACAAGACTGCAAGAAAGCTGGCTGATCGAATGGCGCACTGCAGAGCCGCGAATTCGCTCATGATACGACAGGATCGTGGCCTTAAATCTTAGTTTATATGTTGCGCCGTGTCAATATTTGTCTTATATCTTACATAAGATATAAGACATGGTGTGGACGGGTTCGAGAAAATGTGCTCAAATATCTGTCATGCAGGATTCTAGCGTGCCCCCGAAGGGGGCCTCCTTCGCGGCGGCTTCATCGCCGACTTTCAGCCCCTTGTATCGCCAGATCAAGAGCCTGCTACTGCAACGGCTGGAATCGGGCGAATGGCGTCCCGGTGAGGCAATCCCCAGCGAATCCGAACTTGCGACGCGCTTCAATGTCAGCCAGGGCACGGTGCGCAAGGCCATTGACGAGTTGGCGGCGGAAAACCTGCTGCTGCGGCGTCAAGGGAAGGGGACATTTGTCGCGTCTCACGACGACCCGCGCGCATTCTTCCGCTTTCTGCGCCTGGTGCCGCTGGCCGGCGGGATTGAAACGTCGCGGAGCATGCCGCTCGAATGCTGGCGCGCCAAGGCCGGCACCGAGGTGGCGCGCATGCTTGCGCTCAATATCGGGGATCCGATCAATATCGTGCGCCGCGTGTTGCAATTCGCCGGCAAGCCGGTGGTTGTCGACGAAATTTACCTGCCGGGCAACATCTTCGGCACCGTTACCCTTGAAATGTTGCGCGACTACAAAGGCTCGCTGTATAGTTTTTTCGAAAACCGCTTCGGCATTCGCATGGTTCGCGCCGAAGAGCGTCTGCGCGCGGTACCGGCTGACCGGACCAGCGCCGAACTGCTGAATGTGGCGGAGGGCAGCCCGCTGCTATCGGTCGAGCGGGTCAGCTTTTCGTACGGCGACAAGCCGGTAGAGTGGCGGCGGGGACTGTATTTGACCAATGACCATTGCTATTTCAATGAACTTGGCTAGCCGGGAGCATAAATCTTGTTTTCAGCCGAGGCGTATTCTTTTATAGTGCACCGCATCAAGGCACGGCAGAGCTTCGCTACAGGCGCGAGATCAGCGAAATGACGGCGCGCCGGGCAGCGTGAGCGACTAATGGAAGAGGATCGCAAGGCACGCATCAATCGACTCAAATGGCATTGCCGGCGCTCCCTGCTGGAACTGGATCTGGTCTTTGACCGTTTCTGGGAGCGCCATGAAGGCGATCTCGATGCACAGGGCGAAGCAGCGCTGGAACGTTTGCTGGAAATGCAGGACCCCGATCTTTGGGCGTTGGTGATCAGCAGGGTAGTTGCCGATGATCCCCAACTGGCGGACATGATTACGCAGCTGCAGCAAGCTTGACCGGCAGCCAATTTTTTCTATAAGCGGCAGTACTTCAATCGACCTGAAAAAGGAACTGACTATGAGCACGAATCGCACCGCAACCCTTACCATAGATGGCAAGACCGTCGAGTTTCCAGTGATGGTCGGAGTCCACGGCAACGATGTCATCGATGTCCGTACGCTTGGCGCCAAGACCGGGCTGTTTACCTACGACCCCGGCTTTCTCTCGACAGCCAGTTGTCAGTCAAGGGTGACCTTCATTGATGGCGACAAGGGTGAGTTGCTGTATCGGGGTTATCCGATCGAGCAACTGGCGGAACACTGCAATTTTCTCGAAGTTGCCTACTTGTTGAAGAACGGCGAATTGCCGGACCAGAAGCAGAAGGTTGAGTTTGAAACGACGATCAAACAACATACCATGGTGCATGAACAGCTGGTCAAGTTCTACCAGGGCTTTCGCCGCGATGCCCATCCGATGGCGGTAATGGTCGGCGTCGTCGGCGCATTGGCGGCCTTCTATCACAACGCCACGGATTTCTCGAATCCGGCCGACCGCAACATCTCGTTCAATCGACTAGTCGCGAAACTGCCGACCATCGTGGCCATGGCCTACAAGTACAACACCGGCCAGCCCTTCATGTATCCGCGCAACGATCTCGATTACACGGCCAACTTCCTGCACATGATGTTCGGTACTCCGTGCGAGGAATACAAACCGAACACGGTGCTGACCCATGCGCTGGACACCATCTTCACCCTTCACGCCGACCACGAGCAAAATGCGTCCACCTCGACCGTGCGCCTCGCCGGCTCAAGCGGCGCCAATCCGTTTGCCTGCATGTCTGCCGGCATTGCCTGCCTTTGGGGGCCGGCCCACGGCGGGGCCAACGAAGCCTGCCTGCAGATGCTGGAGGAAATTGGCGACGTCTCTCGCGTCGGCGAGTACATAAAGCGCGCCAAGGACAAGAACGACAGCTTCAAACTGATGGGCTTCGGTCACCGCGTGTACAAGAATTTCGACCCCCGAGCCAAGCTGATGAGCAAGGTCTGCGCCGATGTGCTGGCTGAACTCGGTCTGGAAAATGACCGCCTGTTCAAGCTGGCCAAGGAGTTGGAAAAGATCGCACTCGAGGATTCCTACTTCGTCGAGAAGAAGCTTTACCCGAACGTGGACTTCTACTCCGGCATCGTACAAAAGGCGCTGGGCATTCCGACCTCGATGTTCACCTGCATCTTCTCGCTGGCACGTACCGTCGGCTGGATGACCCAGTGGGAGGAAATGATCACCGATCCGGAATACAAGATCGGCCGTCCGCGCCAGCTATATGTCGGCGCCGCCCGCCGGGACGTCGAGCCGCTGGGCCGGCGCTGACCCGTTGTAACGACTCGAAAAGGGGGGGCCTATGACGCCCCCTTGTTTTTTCCCCCCATACAGGATCAGGTGATGCGATGATGAAGCAGATGCTGTCCAGTTCGTATCTTTTCGGTTCGAACACGCCGTACATCGAAGCGCTGTACGAAGCTTATCTTGACAATCCGGCCTCCGTCGAACCAGCCTGGCGAGATTATTTTGACAAGCTGGGAACCTTGCCCGGTGCCGGCAGCTACACCGGGCCGGATGTAGCCCACCAGCCAATCATCACTTCCTTCGTCCAGCGCGCGCGCGAGGGCACGCTACGGGCTCCGGCACGGACTACGACGGAGCAGTCGGACGCAAGGCAGGCCAAGGTTCTGCAACTGATCACGGCTTACCGGTTCCTCGGCAATCGATGGGCGCAGCTTGACCCGCTGAGGCGCATGGAGCGCCCGGTTGTGGCAGAGTTGGAGCCCTCGTATTACGGTTTCACCGAAGCCGACCTGGGCCTGAGCTTCAACACCGGAACACTCGGCGCCGTGCCCGAAACCGCCTCCTTGCGGGAGATTCTCGAAGCTTGCCGGCAGACCTTCTGCGGCACCATCGGCGCCGAGTACATGTACCTGGCGGATCAAGGCCAGAAGCGCTGGCTGCAGAACAGGCTGGAACCGATCCGCGCGACCCCGGGCTATGGTGCCGAAGACAAGAAACGATTCCTCGTCCAGCTGACGCATGCCGAGACGCTGGAGCGCTACCTGCACACCCGATATGTCGGGCAGAAGCGCTTCTCGCTCGAAGGCGGCGAGTCGACGATCCTGGCCATGGACCAGTTGATCCGCACGGCCGCCGCAGTGGGCGTGCAGGAAATGGTAATAGGGATGGCACATCGCGGGCGGCTCAATGTGCTGGTCAATATCCTGGGCAAGCAACCTTCTATGTTGTTCGAGGAGTTCGAGGGGAAGAAGGCCGAGGTTTTGTCGGCCGGCGACGTCAAGTACCACATGGGCTATTCGTCGGACGTCGGCACGGCAAACGGCCCGATGCATCTGACGCTTGCGTTCAACCCCTCGCACCTCGAAATCGTCAACCCGGTCGTGGCCGGCTCGGTCTATGCCCGACAGGTACGCCGCGGCCCCAATGGAAAGAGCGAGGCGTTGCCGGTACTGATCCACGGCGACGCCGCGGTCGCGGGGCAGGGCGTGAACCAGGAGATGCTCAACTTCTCCAACACGCGCGGTTACGGTACCGGCGGTACGGTGCATATCGTGGTCAACAACCAGATCGGCTTTACCACCTCCGACCCGCGCGATTACCGTTCCTCGCTGTACTGCACGGACATATTCAAGATGATCGAAGCGCCCATCTTCCACGTCAACGGCGACGATCCGGAAGCAGTGGCATTGGTGACCCAGGTTGCCATGGAATTCCGGCAGGAGTTCAAGAAGGATGTGGTGATCGACATCGTCTGCTTCCGCAAGCTCGGCCACAACGAGCAGGACGAACCGATGGTAACTCAGCCCCTGATGTACAAGAAGATCGCCCAGCATCCCGGTACGCGCCAGCAATATGCCGACAAGCTTGTGGCGCAGGGCGTGATCGGCGAGAGCGATGCCGAACAAATGATCAAGGATTATCGTGCGGCGCTTGACGAGGGCCGGCATCTGATCGATCCCGTCATCAGCGACTACCGGAGCAAGTTCGCCGTCGATTGGACGCCTTACGTCGGCCATCCCTATACCGAGAAATGCGATACCACGGTATCCGTGGCCGAGTTGCAGCGTCTGGCAACGCGCCTGACCGACATACCGGCCAACTTCACCCTGCATTCGCGGGTACAGAAGATCATCGATGACCGCAGGAAGATGGGCGAGGGAAAGATTCCGGTCGACTGGGGCATGGGCGAGAACCTGGCCTATGCCACCTTGGTAACGGCTGGATTCAATATCCGGGTCACGGGCGAGGACGTCGCCCGCGGCACCTTCTTCCACCGCCACGCGGCGCTGCACGATCAGAACCGCGAAAAGTGGGATGAGGGGATGTATTGGCCGCTAAAGAATATTCAGGAGCAACAGGGCCAGTTCATGTGCTTCGATTCGGTCTTGTCCGAAGAGGCCGTGCTTGCCTTCGAATACGGCTTCGCGACAGCGGCGCCGAACGAGATGGTGGTCTGGGAAGCGCAATTCGGCGACTTTGCGAATGGAGCACAGGTCGTCATCGACCAGTTCCTTTCCTCGGGCGAAGCCAAGTGGGGTCGCGGTTGCGGACTCGTAGTGCTGTTGCCGCACGGTTACGAGGGGCAGGGCCCGGAGCATTCATCGGCCCGTATCGAACGCTACATGCAGCTTTCCGCCGAATTCAACTGGGAAGTCTGCGTGCCGTCCAACGCCGCGCAGGTCTATCACATGCTGCGCCGCCAGATGCTGAGAAAGCAGCGCAAGCCCCTGATCGTCATGACGCCCAAGTCGCTGCTACGCCACAAGGATGCCAGTAGTTCTCTCGACGATCTGGCCAATGGCACGTTCCAGACCATCATCGGCGAAATCGACAAAGTCGACGCAAAAAAGGTGACGCGCATGGTTACCTGCGCCGGCAAGATCTATTTTGAACTGCTGGCGGCCCGCCGCGAGGCGAAGCTCGACAACGTTGTCCTGGTGCGCGTGGAGCAACTGTATCCCTTTGATGATCGCCTGTTGGCGGCCGAGATGAAGAGGTATCCGAACCTCAAGGAACTGATTTGGGCCCAGGAGGAACCGCTGAACCAGGGCGCCTGGTACGCCAAGCATCACCGGATGACGGAACTGATAAAGAAGGGGCAGACGCTGGACGTGGTTGCGCGTAAGGCATCGGCGTCTCCCGCCGTCGGCTATGCCGCCAAACACGCCTTGCAGCAGAAGGAAGTTGTCAACGCCGCCCTCGGCATCAAGGAGTAAGGAAGAAATCATGCTGATCGAAGTCAAAGTTCCACAGCTCTCAGAGTCCGTCGCCGAGGCCACGTTGTCGGTCTGGCACGTGAAGGAGGGTGATGCCGTCGCCCGCGATCAGAACCTGATCGATATTGAAACCGACAAGGTGGTGCTTGAACTTCCTGCACCCAACGCCGGCGTGATCGTCAAGATCATCAAAGGCAACGGTGAGGCCGTGGTCGCCGGCGAAGTCATTGCCCAGCTCGACACCGAGGCCGAGGGCGCGGCAGCGGCTCCTGCAGCTGCGAAGCCGGCCGCTGCCGCTGCTGTTGCGCCGACTCCGGCTGCCGTGGCGACCGCGATGCCGGCCGCGCGCAAGATCATGGACGAAAAGGGTATCGCCATAACGGATGTGCAGGGCAGCGGCCGCGGTGGCCGCATTCTGAAAGAAGACGTTAGCGGCGGCGCGAAAGCGGCCCCGGCAGCGGCTGTGGCCGCCGTATCACCAGCGCCGACTCTTGCCGCCAAGCTCGCTTTGCCGCAGCCCAATGTCGTCAGCGCGGACGCCATCATCGCCGATCGTCCGGAGCAACGCGTACCGATGTCGCGCCTGCGCGCCCGCGTCGCCGAGCGCCTGGTGCAGTCGCAGTCCACCAATGCCATCCTGACCACGTTCAACGAGGTCAACATGGCGCCGATAATGGAAATGCGCAAGAAGTACCAGGAAAGGTTCGAGAAGGAGCATGGCGTCAAACTCGGTTTCATGTCCTTTTTCGTCAAGGCCGCGGTGGCGGCGCTGAAGAAGTATCCGGTAATCAATTCCTCGGTCGACGGCAACGACATCGTCTATCACGGCTACTTCGACATAGGCATTGCCGTCGGCAGCCCGCGCGGACTGGTGGTGCCGATCCTGCGCGATGCCGACCAGATGAGCCTGGCGCAGATCGAGAAGAAGATCGCCGAGTTTGGCGCCAAGGCCAGGGATGGCAAGTTGTCCCTGGAAGATCTCAGCGGCGGTACCTTCACCATTTCCAACGGCGGTACTTTCGGCTCCATGCTGTCGACGCCGATCATCAATCCGCCGCAGTCGGCCATCCTCGGCGTGCATGCGACCAAGGATCGCGCGGTGGTCGAAAACGGCCAGATCGTGGTGCGTCCGATGAACTACCTGGCCCTGTCCTACGACCATCGCATCATCGACGGCCGCGAGGCGGTACTGGGGCTGGTGGCCATGAAGGATGCGCTGGAAGATCCGGCGCGTCTGCTGCTGGACGTTTAAGGGAAAAGCCATGGCAAACAAGCAATTCGACGTAGTGGTGATAGGTGGTGGCCCCGGTGGCTATGTTGCGGCAATTCGCGCCGCGCAGTTGGGTCTGTCCGCCGCCTGTATCGAATCCGAGTCCTACGCCGACCCCAAGGGCGAGGTCCGCCTCGGCGGCACCTGTCTTAATGTCGGCTGCATTCCTTCCAAGGCGCTGCTGCAATCGTCGGAACTGTTCGAGCAGGCCAGTCATTCGTTCGTCATGCACGGAATTTCCACTTCCGGCGTGAAGATGGATGTGGCGACCATGATGAAGCGCAAGGACAACATCGTCGGGCAGCTAACCAGCGGCATCAAGAGCCTGTTCAAGAAGAACAAGGTTACGTTGCTGCCCGGTCACGGAAAATTTGTCGGCCACGAGGATGACCGCTGGCTGGTCGATGTCGATGGCGACGTCGTGGAAGCGACGCATGTCATCGTTGCCACCGGTTCCACGGCACGTCATCTGCCCGGCATTCCGGTCGACAACAAGGTGATCTGCGACAACGTCGGTGCCCTGCAGTTCGATTCGACTCCAAAACGTCTCGGCGTCATCGGTGCCGGAGTAATCGGCCTCGAATTGGGCTCGGTGTGGAAGCGCCTGGGTTCCGAAGTCACGATCCTGGAAGCCCTGCCGGATTTTCTCGGCTCTGCCGATCACGCCGTGGCCAAGGAAGCCTGGAAGGTGTTCACGCAAAAGCAGGGTCTCAACATCCAACTCGGGGTGAAGATTACCAAGGTCGAAACCGGCAAGAAAGGCGTCAGCGTCGAATATGAAATCGGCGACGAAACGCGGGTCCTGCAGTGTGATCGGCTGATCGTATCGGTCGGCCGGGTGCCGCATACCGATGGCCTGGGTGCGGAGAATGTGGGTCTCACCCTGAATCCGCGCGGCTACATTACCGTCGACCGCAACTGCCGCACCAACCTGCCCAATGTCTGGGCCGTGGGTGACGTCGTTCCCGGCCCGATGCTGGCGCACAAGAGCATGGAAGAGGGCGTCATGGTGGCGGAATGCATCGCCGGCCAGAAGGGACACGTCAATCTGGACGCCGTGCCGTGGGTTATCTACACCCATCCTGAAATTGCCTGGGTGGGCAAGACCGAGCAGCAGCTGAAGAACGAGGGGGTCGAGTATCGCATCGGGCAAATTCCCTTTGCCGCCAACGGGCGTGCGCTGGGGCAGGGCGATACCACCGGCTTTGTGAAGATGATCGCCTGCACCAAAACCGACCGCATTCTCGGCGTCCATGTGATCGGCAACAATGCCTCGGAACTGATTGCCGAAGCCGTGGTGGCCATGGAGTTCAATGCTTCGTCAGAAGACATCGCCCGGATCTGTCACGCTCATCCGACACTTTCGGAAGCGATGCACGAGGCGTCACTGGCAGTGGATAAGCGCGCCCTGCATTTCTAGCCCATCAAGCCGCCACCTCAGCCGCCAGATTCAAGCGAATCGTCGGCTACCTGACTAGAAATCGCTCTCGCCAATGTCTTGCCAGCCCGAGCCGGAACAAGGGTGTGCGGGTTACTTGAAGGCAGGGTGGCAGGAGTTGTTTCCTTCGCCGTCGACTCGGTTAGAATGAATCGAGTTCGCCGCAGAAGGAGAACCGAATGTTGCACCAAGGAGAAAGAGCGCCGGAGTTTTCGCTGCCCGACGCCGACATGGAATTGTTCGATTTTGCTTCGCTGCGTGGCCGCCAGAATGCAGTGCTGTTTTTTTATCCGCGCGACGGTACACCGTACTGCACGCTGGAGGCAGCCGAGTTCTCGGATCACGAAAGCGAGTTCGCCAAATTTGACTGCGTCATTCTCGGCGTCTCGCGCGACGATTGCCTTTCGCACGCGGATTTTCGCGACAAGCACGGTCTCTCCGTGCGACTGCTGTCAGACCAGGAAGGTGATGTCTGCCGCAAGTTCGGGGTGTCCCAGTTTCGAGACCGCGACGGCCACAAGAAGCTTTGCGTAATACGCTCGACATTCGTCGTCGACAAGGAAGGCATCGTTCGTCACGCCCTCTACGATGTGCATCCGAAAGGACATGCCGCAGAGGTCTATCAACTCGTCAAGGGACTTAACGGCAAGGGAAAGCAACATGCTCATCGCTAGAAACACCATCGTCACCCTGAAGTACAGCGTCAAGGACAGCGACGGCGCCGCCATCGATCAGGGCGCGGTGCCACTGGTCTACTTGCATGGCGGCTATGGTGGTATTTTCGATCGGATTGAAGAGGAACTTCAAGGCAAGGCCGAGGGTGATGTCCTCGAAGTGAAACTGGAGCCCGAAGACGCGTTTGGCGAATATGACGCCGAACTCGTCGCCATCGAGCCGCGCCAGCTGTTTCCTGAAAATATCGAAGTCGGCATGCAGTTCGAGCGCGGCAGCGAGGACGGCGAGGATGACGATGCACTATTCACGATCACCGATATCGCCGATGGCAAGGTAGTAGTCGACGGCAATCACCCCCTTGCCGGTGTCGCTCTCGTGTTCTCCTGTACCGTGACCGGAGTGCGGGCGGCCACCGCTGAAGAAATCACTCACGGCCATCCCCATGGTGAGCACGGACATCACCATTGAGACCGGGCATCTGACGGCAAGAACTCGCTACACCGGTTGCTGAATCTCCAGCACTTCGGTTATCGGCAAGGTCGCGATGTCGTTGAGCTTGGTGGCGCGTCCGCTGTCGCCCTCGATGAGCGACGAGACCGTGGAAAAGCTCGAGGCGACGAAAATGTCGCGGCCGTCGCGGTCTCGTCGGCGCACTCCGTAGCGCAACTTTTCCCGCTCGCCACTGGTGAGTTTACCGACCAGGCTCTTGGTGGCCCAAGTGGTTCCATGACGCGCAAAGTCGGAGATGCGTGCGGCCTGGTTTATGGTATCTCCCAGAACCACGAGTTCAACGCTGGTTCCCGACTGAAAAGTCCCCAGCCACTCCTGTCCTTCCGTGATGCCAGTATTGAGGTAGAGCTCATTGAGCCAATTCTTGCGTATTTGCCATGCCTTGCTGATTTTTTGCATTTCGCGCCTGACTTCCTGCGCACAATAAAGTGCGTTGGAAAGGTAACTGGTATCCGGCTGGGGAAAGAAGTAATAGACCATTCCGTCGCCGACATGTTTGGCGTAGGTGCCATGGTGGCGCCGGAAGATCGGCCCCATAGCGGCCCAGATTTCGTTGATGAGTTCGAAATACTCTTCGGGTGGCATTTCAGAACATATCCGCACCGAACCTTGAAGGTCGGCCACCATTACAGCCAGGTGGGTCAGCACCGGCAAGCGGCGCTTCAGCAGATCGCGGATCACATCGTCGCGACGCGCCAAAAAATCCATGATGCTGGCGGAGTTGCTTCCTTCGGGTACGTTCGCAATGAAGATGCCCTCGCGAAAGAAGGATGCATAAGCCGTGTACTCGTGCAGATCGCCGTTCCCCGTCTGATCGGGCAGCATCAACGGCATGTGGAGCATTTGCCGTGGGGCCTCCGACCGGGCCTCGGCGAACAACTGTTGCAACTGGGCCGCGGTAGGGCCGGCGACCCCCTGACACAGGGTCGCAAACCGGTTTGCCGGAACCCTTGATTTGGCGAGCCCGACGTGGAAACGCATCAGCTCATGGGCCGTCCCGCGCTCCGTCTGTCTGGAAAGCAACCGGAACACGTTGCGTCCATCGTTGGTAGCGGGTAGCGTCTCGAGGCCATCGAAGACCGTCTTTCTGGCAGCGGCGTTGAACCAGATCAGCTCAAAATTGTGATTGATCATGTAGGCCGGATGCGAGAACTCATCCATCGTCAATCGCAGTCCCCCTTCCGGCAGGGCAGGAGAGGACATGGATCGTGCCGGTTCGTCCCTCGCCACGACGGGTACTTCTTTCTGAACTTCGGAGGTTAACTCCGCCTCTTCTCGCGCTGACCCGGAAACGAAACGCGAAATGATCTGGGCCATGCTTAGTCCCTCTCTTTTAGATTGTCTAATCTGTCTAATTCGATCTTCCGCAATATCGGGGAAATACCCGAGTTGGCGTGGGCCGTCCCCCTTGCTCTTCGGATTCTTCACAACCGGGCGTACGAGCAGTCCCAACTTAATGTAGTTATTGAGAGTCGCCCTGGATATTCCTGTTTTATCGATTAATGTCTTGCTAGAAATCATGCGTATTTCGTCCAATGTTCCTACCAATTTATACTGTTCAATTATATTGTCAGCTTGTCGAGGCAGATATGTCAACGCATTATTGGACTGTCTATATTTGGATGTGGGGAAAATGCCTCGATCCCGATTGTCAACGTCCGTCATATTTTTGGTTAGCCGGTCTAGAGCATGGCACTTACCTACTAGTGCGAGCATCGCGGGGAGCCGCCACGGGTACGGTGTCATAGGCGCGGAAGTTGGAAGGAGTGCACGTTCATTTCCATAAAGATGTTCCTGATCAACGCCCATTTATTCAATAACTTAGAAAATCACCGATACATCATTAGGTGAAGCCGATCATCAAAACATTGTAGCTTCGATGACGTGCTTCAAAATATTGTATCTGCGCTGACAGTCCCGCTACGACCCACCGACCGGTCGAAATAGGTTCATTAGGCCCGGTATTGGCGGTTGCGCAGTTCAGTAGTTCCAGAGCTCCTAAGCCAAGTCTCAGTATGAAGCCGCCAATTCCGTTCCTGACTACGTGCGTAGTCGGCAGCGACCTAAGCGCAGTTGCGTATTGCTGCCCCTTTAAGTGCCGCGCCTAGGCAAAGATTTTCAATCTTCCCCAAGATACTATTGCGTATAGTAATAATATAACTATATGTTTAATATAGATAATTGTTGATTTTTTTGCTTTGAGGTGTATGGTTAATGGCCATCGGAATTTTTTCAATTTGCCTCAAAGATACTTACCATGAATTCTGATTCACGACCGCTCGGTCGCAACGTAAAAGGACTGACTGGATCTTCGAACGAAGATTTCGAGACATGGCCCACGCCAGACGAAGGTGCTCTCGAAGGGGATCGCCTGGCGCAATATTTGAACCGGAAGAAAAGCGTGCGAATGTACCTGCAGGGCGTTTCTGCCAAGGCAATCCGGCAAGAGTGCGGAATTGGTGTAAAGCAAATCTATCGTCTGATCACGGAACGGTGCCTTCAGCCCCACAAAGACGGACGAATTTATGGGTGCCGTGGCCTAATTAAAAACCTGAGAATTCGGCCCTACATCCGAAAACGGCCTGTGAAAGTTGATGCCTTTCGAGCATCCCATCCGAGTCTGATTCCTATCTAACGGCGGTGGCTCAAGGACGAAACCAAACCATGCGTAGGTTCTTCCGGGCATGGACGCCAGGGGGTTGAGAAACGAGGCAGAGGCGTTTTGGAATAGGATGGAATCCTTTGGAATTGGAACTCTTACCGATTTGCTTTCACTTACGGGCAGTGTTCTTTCAACCGACGCGAACCTCAATTGCTTCAACGAATGACTTAGGACTCATGTGGCTCGTGGGGGCGGGTTACAAAATTACGGGAAAAATGGTTACATCTTTATGGAAATGAACGGTGCACCCGGCTCCATGGTGGCCTCACTACAAATATATTACATAATGCCAATTATGCGAAGTATCTATCAGGCAATAATCGCGGCCTATCTTCAAACTCACTCAACCGCCCCCTCCTTGCGCAAATATGCCGCAATTTCTTCGTTCCCCAATTTGAGCGCTAGGGCCAGTGCCGAAACACCCGAAAAATCTACCAGATCCATATCCGCATCCGCGTCGATCAAGAACCGGACCAAATCAGGATTCCCAAGCTTGACAGCGAGCATCAGTGCGGTTTGGCCGTTTGGCGCACGGACGTCGAGCTTCGCGCCTTTGGCTACCAGTAAAGCCGCCACTTCCCTGCTGCCACCAAACACTGCATAGTGCAACGGCGTCCAGCCGGACGGGTTTATATCCCCGCCTTTCTCGATCAGAACCTTTACCACCTCAAACTGGGCTTTAAATGCCGCAAGTAGCAACGCCGTATCGCCCGCCTGGTTGCGCCGATTAACATTGGCGCGATTGGCCAACAGGGTTTGCACCAAAGGCAGGTTGCCATTCAGCACAGCGATCATCAGCAGGGTCGATCCGCTCCGGTCGGCGGTGTTGATATCCATTCCGCGGTTCAGCAGGTCGATCACGGTTCCCGTATCACCGCTGTTTGCGGCGGCGATCATATCGTCGTAGGCACCGGCCTGCACGATGCCCGTGACGAAAGACAATGCAAGTGCGATCAGTAGCTTACGCACGTTTCGCAGTGCTGAACAACCGAAAGAAGTTGTCAGTCGTAGCCGCCCCCAGATCCTCGATGCTGATACCTCTCAACTTCGCGACTTCCTCGGCGACGTGGCGTACCAGGGCGGGATGATTCAGTTTGCCCCGGTGTGGCACGGGGGCCAGATAGGGCGCGTCGGTCTCGATGAGAATTCGCTCTAGCGGAACGATAGTAGCAACCTCTTGAATTTGCAGTGCCTTCTTGAAAGTGACGATACCCGAAAAAGAAATATGGAAGCCCAATCGCAGCGCGGATTGGGCTACCGTGAGGGTCTCGGTGAAACAATGGAACACGCCCCCCACTTCATCCGCATTCTCCTCCTCAAGGATTCTCAGCGTATCAGCCGCCGCCTCCCGTGTGTGGATGATCAAGGGTTTGCCGGTCCGGCGTGCGGCGCGAATATGCGTGCGAAAACGCTCGCGCTGCCATTCCAGATCGCCTTCCAACCGGAAGTAGTCCAGCCCGGTCTCGCCAATGGCAACTATTCCTGGGTGGTCCGAGAGGTGAACCAGTCGATCCTCGTCCGGGTCTTCCCCTTCCTGAGTATCAGGATGAACACCCACGGCTGCATACAGGTTCGAAAAACGCTCGGTTAGCGCCAAAACTCCCGGCAAGCGCTCAAGTGTTACGCCCGCGATCAGCGCCCAGCCGACATTATTGGATTTCATGGCCCCCAGCAGTTCGTCGTCGCGGCCCTGAAACTCCGGAAAGTCGAGATGGCAATGCGAGTCCACCAGCAGGGCACTCATCAGGCGGCGGGTCGCAGAGCGCGCAGGAAATGGGCGGCCAGGCTTTCGAGAAAAAGCAACTGATTCAACGGATGGTTGGCGCTTCGGCGAAACTGAATGATCTCGCGCCAGGCAGCCAGCAACGTGACCGGGTTGAGGTCTTTCACCCCATTCGGCCGCGGCCAGCCTCCATGGTATCTGGTCTCAGCCGCCATATGCTCCTGCGCCAGATCGAACAACCAGCGTTGCACGCCTTCGACCAGACTTTCCATTTGGAACGCTCCGTTCCCCTTGAGCAAACTATCCCAGCGTCCGGCAAGTACGATCGGGTCGGCAGGCGGTTTTATCAGCGAATCCATCAGGGCATCGATCGGCGCCAGTTGTCCCTGGTCTTTCCACCGTGCGACGCGCATCGGAGCCCCGCCGGCCAGCTTGAGGTAACGTGCAGCCTGCTTGCCTAGTCCGGCGTTGGCCAGCCACGTTGCCGCTGCTGCGGCGTCCGGGGTTCCGAAGGGAATCACCCGGCAGCGGCTACGTATAGTTGGCAAGAGTGACTTTGATCTTGATGAAATCAATATAAAATAAACACTTGATGGTGGCTCTTCAAGTATTTTAAGAAGTGCATTCGCCGCCGGTACGTTCATGGCTTCGGCCTCGGTGACGAGGATGACGCGGTTGCCGTTGCGATGACTGCCGACAAAAACGAAGGCTTCGAGTTCGCGGATCTGATCGATGCGGATGATGCCTGATCCGCGTTTCCTGGCCTTTTCGGCGGGACCGTCTTCTTCATCATCCCCGTCCGGAGCAACCTGCCTGAAGTCAGGATGATTGCCAGTCTCCAACCAACGACAAGCCTGGCATCGGCCGCAAGGCACCAGTTCAGAGGTTATCGACTCGCAAAGCAGAAGCGCAGCAAGATTTTCGGAGAACGCGGTCTTGCCCACGCCGGCCGGTCCGGTCAGCAGAATCGCGTGAGGGAGTTTCTCGATTCCTTGTCCGAGCAGTTGCTCCCTTATCGTCCTGTTCCACTCGGCATGTGTTAAATCAAAGTGTTGCAATTATATTCTCAAGTAATTTGTTAATTGAGGCCGGCGTTTGTGTGGCATCGATAAGACGCACCCGCCGGGAATCTTCTGCCGCTATTCGAAGATAGGCGGCCCGAACCCGCTCGAAAAAAGCCGACTGCTCCTGCTCGAAGCGATCCGGGTTGAATGTCGCGGCGGCATGCAGGCGCTGCTGGGCAATGGCAACCGGCGCGTCGAAAACCAGGGTCAGATCCGGTTGGAGATCGCCCAGTACCCATTCCGCCAGAACCTCGAGTTTCTTCCAGTCGAGACCGCGCCCTCCTCCCTGATACGCAAACGAGGCATCAGCGAACCGATCGCACACTACCCACTCGCCACGCGCCAAGGCCGGTTTGATTACTTCCTCGACATGTTCTCGCCTGGCGGCAAACATGAGCAGCGCTTCGGTTTCCAGATGCATGGGTTCTGCCAGCAGCAGGGCACGAAGTTTTTCCCCCAGAGGCGTACCGCCCGGTTCGCGGGTAGCAACGACGGTATGTCCCGTTCCGCGCAAGTAATCCACCAGCCATGCGTGCTGGGTGCTTTTTCCGGCACCGTCAATGCCTTCAAAGCTGATGAAGCGGCCACGTGCCATGCTAACGCTTCTGGTATTTGGCGACGGCGGTGTTGTGTTCGTCCAGCGATGCCGAAAACTCGCTTGATCCATCACCGCGAGCGACGAAATACAGCATGTCGCTCGGAGGCGGCTGCGCGGCTGCCTGCAACGAGGCAAGCCCTGGCATGGCGATCGGTGTCGGCGGCAATCCCAGGCGGGTATAGGTATTCCAGGGGGTATCGGTCTGCAAATCGATCTTGCGCAGATTGCCGTCGAAGCGCTCGCCAAGGCCGTAAATCACTGTCGGGTCGGTTTGCAGCGGCATTCCGCGGCGCAGGCGATTGACGAATACGGCTGCAACTTGCGGCCGGTCGGCGGGGGTGCCGGTTTCCTTCTCCACGATCGATGCCATGATCAGTAATTCGTAGGGCGTTCTTACCGGCAAGGTGGTTTCACGGTTTTCCCATACGGCCGCCAACCGCTGCTGCATCGCCTTATAGGCGCGACGCATCACATCAAAATCGCTGCTGCCCTTGTTGAACAAGTAGGTATCAGGAAAGAACAGGCCCTCCGGATGGCTTTCCCTTGCGCCAAGATGGGTCAGAATTTGAGTATCGCTCAGTTTCAACGAGTCATGAGCGAGGTCCGGATGCTCATTCATGGCGACGCGAAACTGACGAAAGGTCTTGCCTTCGACCAGCACAAGTTCGCCCTGCGTTACGTCGCCGCGCGTCAGCGTGTCGAGCAGCGCCAACGCTGTCAAACCTTCCTCTACCTCGTAACTGCCGGCCTTGATCTTCGACGAGCGTCCCAGAGCGCGTCCCAGCCACTCCAGTTGCCAAGCCGGCAGATCAATGCCGGCTGCCTCGATCACCTTTGCCGCAGTGCGCAGGCTGGCGCCAGCCGGTACCGAAAACGCCGTTGGATCACTGCGCATGGGCAGGTGACGTACGGTAAACCAGCTGACCCCCGCGATCGTCGCCAGAAATGCGAGAATCAATGCCAGCAGGATCAATTTGAAAGTACGCATGAAGACTTGAATAAGCACCGAACGGGCGCAATCTGCACCAATAGCACAATCATAACATTCCCGACTTCCAACCCGGATGTACCCATGACCACAGAATTGAATGCTTCGCTTGCGACCCATGGACCGGTAACGGATGGCAGCAGTTCCGGCTCCGCCATTGATGAACTTGTCGCGGCACGCGATGGAATAGTCGTGGCGGCGCTGAGTGACATGGGACTGATCCGCGCCAGCGGCGACGACGCCGCTGATTTTTTGCACAATCTCCTGACCAACGATATCAAGGGCATTACGGCAGATGGAGCGCGTTTTGCCGGCCTTTGCACGGCCAAGGGGCGCTTGCTGGCTCTGTTCCTGATATGGCGCGAAGGCGATGACTTTCTGCTTATGTTGCCGCGCGATATCCTGCCGGCAATTCTGAAAAAGCTCTCGATGTACGTGCTGCGGTCTAAGGTGAAGCTATCCGATGCGACTGACGAGCGGGCACTGATAGGTTATTCGATTCCAGTCGCCGTATCGCCCGCGCCGACTCTTGGCGGGGCCGCGGCAGCACTGGTGCGATTCGGCGGCGTTGCCATTGAAGGCGGTCAGGCCATCAGGCTTGATGACACACGGTGGCTGTTGGCGCTCGATGCAGCCACGGCCGGTTCCCGTTGGCAGCAGTTGGTTGCCGAAGCGCGGCCAGTGGGACTGGCGGCATGGCAATGGCTGGAAATCAGGGCCGGGCAACCACGCGTGGTTGCGGCTACTCAGGAGGCTTTCGTGCCGCAAATGCTGAACATGGAACTACCTGCTGTGGCCGGAGTAAGTTTCAGCAAGGGATGCTATCCGGGACAGGAAATCGTCGCCCGCACGCAGTATCTGGGCAAGATCAAGCGGCGTACCTATCGTGCCGCACTCTCTGTCGCCGTCGTCCCCGGCACCCATGTATATGCCCCGGACACCGGCGATCAGCACTGCGGAGAAATAGTAAGCATGGCGCCCTCCCCGGCCGGCGGCTTTGAATGTCTTGTCTGCGTGCAAATCGGCGCCATGGAAGGCGGTGAAGTGCGCGTCGGCGCTGTCGACGGCGAGCAACTGGCGTTTTTGCCGCTGCCCTACGAGATTGCCTGAACCAGAACATGTGTCTCATCCTCGTCGCATGGCGAGTCCATCCCGAGTATCCGCTGGTGGTCGCGGCCAATCGCGACGAGTTTTTTGCCCGTCCGACGGCGCCAGCGGCGTTCTGGAAGGACGCGCCAAAGGTGCTGGCCGGGCGCGATCTTGAAGCCGGCGGCACCTGGATGGGAATCACTCGCGCCGGGCGTTTCGCCGCGCTGACCAACTACCGCGATCCAGCGCAGAACCGCAACGGCGCACCTTCGCGAGGCGCGCTGGTGGCGGACTTTCTGGTCGGAGATGAAACGCCGCAAGCTTATCTGGAACGTATTGCCGTTCGCGGTCGCCAGTGCAACGGCTACAACCTTTTGGTGGGCGACGGAGAAACGCTGTGGTGGTCGTCGAATATGGGCGGCGAATCCCGCTCTTTGGCGCCTGGCGTATACGGCGTATCCAATCATCTGCTCGACACGCCATGGCCAAAAGTCGGTGCCGGCAAGACGGCGCTGGCGTCAGCTCTTGAGCGTCTGCCCGACGATCAGGCGCTGTTCGAATTGCTCCAGGACGACGGGATACATTCCGACGAGGTTTTGCCGCAAACGGGAGTACCTCTGGATTGGGAGCGTCTTTTGTCGTCGGCCTTCGTCAAATCACCCGACTACGGCACGCGCGGCTCCGCCGTATTGTGCATGGGAAAGGATAACTCGGTCAGTTTCGACGAGCAGACCTGGCTGCCAGGCGCGCAGCGCGGTCAGCGGCTGCGCTATCGCTTCACCATAGTCTGATGCGGGATGCCGGCTTCCATGAATTCCGGCCCTTCATCGACAAAGCCAAAGCGCCGGTAGAAGCCACTGGCGTGCGTCTGAGCGTGCAACGCCAGATGCCGCTGGTCCTGCCGGTCTGCTTCTTCCAGCAATCGCTCCAGCAGCGCCCGACCGACACCCTTGCCGCGCCAATCTGCGCTCACCGCCATGCGTCCAAGCTGACCATCAGGCAACAGACGCCCTGTGCCGATGGCGCGGCCGTCGCCGTCACGGGCGATCACATGACGACTTACCCTGTCGCGCTGGTCTACCTCGATGTGGCGCGGAACCTTCTGCTCCTCGACAAACACGGCTTCGCGAACGGGGGTTGCCGACTTCCCGAGATCTTCCCATGACCCGACGGAGATCCCGAATTCGACAATATCCACCGGCGTATACAGCGGGGCCATGTCGAACAGTTCGATGATGTCGTGGTTGCGCATTCGCACGCAGCCGATCGAACCGGGCGTGCCCATGACCACCGTGTCGGGAGATCCGTGCAAATATATGTAGCGGCGCATGGTATCCACCTCGCCGAGCCGGTTGTGCCCCGATTCCTTGCCGGACAACCACAGTATGCGCGTCAGGATCCAGTCGCGACCGGGAAATTGTTCCGCGAGTTGCGGCGTCCACACCTCACCGGTCGGTCGACGCCGGACGAATACCGTATTCGCCGTCTCGCCAGCACCGACTTTCGCCCGCACGATATGCCTGCCGCGCGGCGTGCGGAAACTGCCGTTCTGTTCGCCGGCGCCGTTCTTTGCCGTAGATACCGGATAGCGGCGCAGCAGTGTGCCTTGCCCGTCATGCAGTTCCAGGGTTTGGTGCGGCAGACTGATGCGAATGTACGGGGCCATGCGCGAATCATGCCACCAGAGTACGCCCGCGCCGCGCCGCAAAAAAACTCGACAGCAGACTGCCACATTCCTTTGCCAGAACGCCGCCGACAACCTCGGTGTGATGGTTGAGGCGCAATTCGGCAAACAGGTCGACCACGCTGCCTGCCGCGCCGGTCTTCGGATCGCGGCCGCCGAACACGACGCGGTCTATGCGTGCATGCATGATCGCGCCGGCACACATGGCGCATGGCTCCAGAGTCACATACAAGGTACAGCCCGGCAGCCGGTAGTTGCCGAGCCGGACGGCAGCTTCGCGCAATGCCATTACCTCGGCATGGGCGGTGGGGTCGTGGCGGCTTATCGGCTGGTTGAATCCGCGGCCAACAACTTCCCCTCCGCGCACGACCAGAGCGCCGACCGGCACCTCGCCGGCGGCGCCCGCCGCGCGCGCCAGATTCAGCGCCAGTTCCATGAATCCACTATCGTCCATGAGGCTGATTATGGCACCGCCGCTGTCTGGCACCGGATCCGTCGCGTCAATACCCTAGGCGTTCTTGGTGACCGTGCCGCCCGCTTCGAGCAGTTGCGCCTGGGCAGTAGCCAGGCGCGCGATAGGCACACGCGGTCCCGAACAGGAGACGTACGTGAGTCCGATGCCGTGGCAAAAATGGATGGACGCCGGATGGCCGCCATGCTCGCCGCATATGCCTACCTTAAGGTCCGGCCGCGTCTTGCGTCCTTCGGTTACCGCCAGCTTCATCAATTCACCGACCCCCTTCTGGTCGAGCACCTCAAACGGGTTGTCCTGAAGGATTCCGGTGTCGATATAGGCGGGCAGAAACTTGTTTTCGGCATCTTCACGGCTGAAGGAGAACGTGGCCTGCGTCAGGTCGTTGGTGCCAAAGGAAAAGAATTCTGCATCTTCCGCCATGCGCCCTGCTCGCAGGCAGGCCCGTACCACTTCCAGCATGCTGCCGAACTTGATGTCGACCTTGATGCCGTGGGTCAATTCCACCACCTTGTGCAGGCTCTTCACATAGCTGTGCACCCGGCACAACTCCTCCACGGTCGCCACTTGCGGCACCATGATCTCGGGATGGACCTCGATGCCGTCCTTGGCACAGAGAGCGGCAGCCTCAAGAATCGCCTGGATCTGCATCTTGTAGATTTCGGGGTAGGTGATGCCCAGGCGCACGCCGCGATGGCCGAGCATGGGGTTGACTTCGGACAGCGCACGAACCTTCTTGAGTATCTTTTCCTTCTTGTGAATCGCGTCCACCTCAAGATGGCCGTCCTTGAATTCCTTCATGCCCTGCGACAGCTTGGACAAGCCGTCCGAATACTGCTGGTACAGTCGCGGACTGAGCAGCTTCAGGGTTTCCGGCAGTTCCTCCATGGCCTTGATCGAATCGCGCATATGGTGCAAATGGGCGATCTCCAGTTCCAGTTGTGCCGCCGTCGGCAGGAATTCATGCATCGGCGGGTCAAGCAGACGCACGGTGACCGGCAGTCCCTTCATGGCCTTGAAGATGCCCTTGAAGTCGGCACGCTGGATCGGCAGCAAGCGGTCGAGCGCCGCCTGGCGCTCCTCGACCGTCTCGGAAAGAATCATTTCCTGCACGATGGGTAGACGGTCGGAACTATTGAACATGCGTTCGGTGCGGCACAGGCCGATGCCCATGGCGCCATAAACGCGTCCCTTGGCGGCGTCGTCCGGCGTATCTGCATTGGCCATCACCTTGAGCCGGGCCACCGAGTCGGCCCAACCCAGGAGGGTTTCCATGTCTTCCGAAAACACTGCTTCGACGGTCGGAACTTCCCCCGCATAGACGTTGCCGGTGCTACCGTCGATGGTGATCACATCACCTTCATGCAAGGTGGTGTTGCCGATCACTGCGCGACGCGCCGTGTCGGAAATTACAATCGCATCGCAGCCGGAGACGCAGGGCTTGCCCATGCCGCGAGCAACTACCGCCGCGTGTGAAGTCTTGCCGCCGCGACTGGTGAGAATGCCTTGCGCCTGGAAAAAACCGTGGATGTCCTCCGGCTTGGTTTCCTCCCGCACCAGAATGATTCGTTCTCCCGTCCGACCTCTCTCTTCCGCGGTGTCGGCATCGAACACGATCTTGCCCGAGGCAGCTCCGGGAGACGCCGCCAAGCCGGTAGCCAGCGGCTTGCCCGTGAAATCGGCCGCGAGTTGGGGTGCCAGCATTTGTTCCAGCAGCATCGGATCAATCCGCATCAGGGCTTTCTCGCGAGTGATCAAGCCTTCTCTGTGCATTTCGACCGAGGTGCGCAGCATCGCCCGCGCATTCATCTTGCCGTTGCGTGTTTGCAGGCAATAGAGCGTTCCCTTCTCGATAGTGAATTCGAAGTCCTGCACTTCGGCGTAGTGCGATTCGAGGCGTGCATGCAGTTCCTGCAACTGCCTGTAAATTTCCGGCATTTCCTGTTCCATCTCGGCGATCGCCTTCGGCGTGCGAATGCCGGCCACTACGTCCTCGCCCTGGGCATTCACCAGGTATTCACCATAAATGAGGTTTTCGCCGGTACCGGGGTTGCGCGTGAAGCCGACGCCGGTGCCGGAATCAGCGCCCATGTTGCCAAACACCATGGTGACAATATTCACAGCGGTGCCGCTCGCCATTTCCTTGGTGATCTTGAACTGCCTGCGATAATCGACGGCACGCTTGCCGTTCCATGAACGGAATACCGCGCCGATGGCTATCTCCAGTTGCTGGTAGGGATCTTCCGGAAAGGGCTTGCCGGTATGTCGGTTGACGATCGCGAGAAACTCCGTGGCCAGTTCGGCCAGATGTTCGGCCTTGAGATCGACGTCCGTGCCGGCGTTGTAGCGGCCCTTGATCAGTGCCATCGCTTTGTCAAAATGCTCGTCGCCAATTCCCAGTGCGATCTTGCCGAATAGCTGGATGAAGCGACGCCAGGCGTCGTAGCCAAAACGCGGATTACCAGTCAGAGCGATCAGGCCCTTGAGCGTGGTTTGGTTTAGACCGAGGTTGAGAATGGTGTCCATCATTCCCGGCATCGACATGGCGGAGCCGGAACGCACCGAAACCAGCAGAGGGTTGTCACCACCGCCAAAGGTTTTCCCCGTCTTTTTCTCCAACGCTTTCATTTGCGCCAGCGTCTCTTCCATCGCGCCATCAGGCAGTCGATCCTTTTCCAGGAAAGCGAGGCACGCGTCCGTGGTTATAACGAAGCCAGGTGGCACATTGAGACCAATCTGTGTCATCTCGCACAAGTTGGCGCCCTTGCCGCCGAGCAACATCTTGTTCTTGCCATCGCCATCCCCGAAAGCAAATACCCATTGCCGTTTCATCACTACTTCTCCTTGTTGTCGTGCCATCAATTTGTCGCTATGCACCAATATCGCCACTTTATCGTTTTCAAGGGGAGAGTTGCACAAAATCATGCGATAAAAATCCACTTTTCCCTGAATAATGGAATTCCATCCCGGCTCAAAATGCGGTAGATTGTGGCGGGTTCGTCGAGTGCTCGTGAATTTGCATGTTGTCCGTGACTCGTGGCTTGCTTGCCACGCTCCCGCAGCAGGAGTTTCTAACCAAAAATCGATATGGACATCGTCAGACAAAAACAAATCAGGGAATGGACCTTGCTCGGTCTTGTCGGGGCAATGGCTCTGGTCGCCAATCTCCCCGGCAAGGTGCTCAACAGCATAGGGGTAGACGTCAGTCTGATTATGGCCATATTGGGCCTGATGGTTGTCTTTGCCCTGTTTCTCTATGTGCGGTTTTTTTTCTTTCTGCTGTATGCCCTGCTGGCAATCGGGGCCAATCTGCCGGAAAAATGGGCCGGCGCACTGGGTATTACCCAAGGGCCTTTGCTGGCGGCTCTGATTGCCATGGTTGTGCTCTCCGTGTTCAACTATCGAGCCAAAGTGCTGCCTTCAGGGCTCGAGGCGAAAAAGCGCCCACAAAATCCTGAAGCAACCCAGGTGCTGCTCAACGCCATCGAGCGCGGTAATCTGCCTTACGTCAAGACTGTGCTGACGATGGATTTTGATCTTGACACGATAGATGATGAAGGCATGACGCCGTTGATGCGTGCGGCTCAGCGTGGCGAATTCAAGATCGTCCAGAGATTGATCAAGCGTGGTGCGTCATCGTTGCTTGTCGGGCCATCCGGCAAGGCTTCGGATGTAGCGCTGCAAAACAACTTTCCGGCAGTTAACGAATTCCTGAAGAAAGTAGAAGACGTGCAAGCTGCCGAGGCCACGCGGCAGCCTGTCACCACGTCCGGGGCGGCTTCCGAAGCAGTCGCGTAGTCCTACGCGGGCCCCGTAAACCTATTGGGTTGTGGCCAGATCATTCCCACTC
>Ga0163199_1000432_pt1 | contig 26653 bp, 18 predicted proteins | sample PL_2010_150m_FD_113537 | JGI IMG/M metagenome (GOLD analysis project Ga0163199, IMG submission 113537) | Freshwater microbial communities from Powell Lake, British Columbia, Canada to study Microbial Dark Matter (Phase II) - PL_2010_150m | ecosystem: Environmental > Aquatic > Freshwater > Lake ...
AGAACTTTTCCCCCATTTCTTCCGATCCTTTGCCGACGGTGCCCGTTGCACCTTGCATATCGAGGCAAACGGAGAAAACGAGCACCATAAAATCGAAGCGATTTTTAAGGTAGTTGCACGAAGCTTAAAGCAGGCTTTTGCCGGAGACGGTGAAGGTGCGATACCTAGTACGAAGGGGAGGGTTGATTAATCTGCTCCCTTCGGTCGCTAATTGGTTCGGCTGTGCCTCACTAATTATTAATTGAGAACGAATGGAAATTGTAGTAGTTAAGTACAACGCGGGCAACATCGGCTCCGTAGTAAATGCACTGGAACGGTTAGGGCAGGCTTGTACCCTGTCGGATGATCCGGATGAGATCCGATGCGCCGATAAGGTGATCTTTCCCGGGGTAGGGGAGGCCAGCGGTACGATGAAATATCTGAAAGATAAAGGATTAGATATGGTTATTCCTGCTCTTAAACAACCAGTCCTTGGGATTTGCCTGGGAATGCAACTGATGTGCAGCTGGTCGGAGGAGGGTGATACCCCGTCGTTGGGAATTTTTCCTGAGAAAGTCAAGCTGTTCCGGGGATCAATCAAAGTTCCCCACATGGGATGGAATTCTATCCGGTTTAATCCTGATGGTCTTTTCAAGGGCTTAAAACCAAGGTGTTATGTCTATTTTGTACATTCTTATTTTGCCGAAACCGGTGCTGAAACACTGGCAACCTGCGATTATGGGACCCCGTTCAGTGCGGCACTCCATCGGGATAATTTTTATGCTGTCCAATTTCATCCGGAAAAGAGCGGGGAAGTGGGGCAGCTCATTTTGAGAAACTTTATAGAGTTATGATAGAGATTATTCCGGCTATTGATCTGATCAATGGGAAATGTGTCCGTCTCCGCGGGGGCAAGTTCGATACGATGAAAATCTATTCGGATAAACCGGCCGATCTGGCCCGGCAATTCCGGGACCAGGGAGTTACTTATTTGCATATTGTCGACCTGGATGGTGCCCGCACCGGCAATCCCGCGCATATCGGTTTACTTAAAGAAATTGCAGCAATCAGCGGGATCAAAGTGGATTTTGGCGGCGGAATCCGGTCAAAAGAATCATTTAAGGCCGTACTGGAGGCGGGTGCCGACAGGGTAAGCATTGGGAGTCTGGCTGTTACCAGACCTCACGAGTTGGAAGAGTGGCTGTCGGATTTCGGAGCCGATCGGGTCATTCTCGGAGTGGATGTCAAGAAGGAAAAAGTCGCTTATCATGGCTGGCAAAGTGAATCAGCAATCGGCTGGCAGGAATTCATCGGATATTGGCTCGGAAAAGGGATCAACCGGATATTTTGCACGGATATTGAACGCGACGGTGCCTTGAATGGTCCCTCTGTTGAACTTTATAAGAGGATCCTGCGGCAATTTCCCGGTATTGAATTGATTGCCAGCGGAGGGGTATCAGGACCGGAAGACATTACGTTATTGGAACAAGCAGGTTTAAAAGGAGTTATCGTAGGTAAAGCAATCTACGAAGGCAGGCTGAGCGTCTCTTACCCCCTCCTTTCTAAGGAGGGGGCAGGGGGAGGTACTTTGCGGGAAAGGCACTGCGAATTAGAATAGTCGCCTCAAGTGCCTGTCGATCAGATTAGTGTATACCTGCTCTTCGATCGGATCGCGGTAATAATCCAGTGCATCCATAAATTCTTTGCCCATTTCGGCAGCTACTTTGTAGGATATATGAATCAATTGCCTGAAGTGGGGGTTGTAATCACGGCAAGTTTGATCGTGGATCAGGGTATTTGCAAAGTGGGCCGAACTCCAGGTGAGAACTTCTTTTGAAGGAGGGAGTTTTTCGGTATCGATATGAAGGACCGATAAATAGGGAGCAGCCAGTTCATCAAACCTGATACTGCCCTGATGATAAATCTCCTTAGCTATCCGCAAGCCTTCACCACCGCCCCTGGCCAACCCGATTACCTCTTCGAGCCACGTTGTTCCGGCTGTTTTAATGTGAATGCCTGCTTCGTATTTTTTAACAAGATTACGAATGACGGGGTAAATGGAGAATTTGTCGGAACCCGAATGAACGCTAAGTTTTATATCTTGCTGGAACTCCATTTGTTCTTTTGCAGCTTGTAATATCCGGATATCCTGTTCAAATTCCTCTGCAAACAGCTCTGTGTTACCTTCATAATCAACTCCTTTTGGGAACATTCCGGTAAATTTCGGGGCGATGGTTTGAGGTACAACATTCAGATATTTCAGCTCTTTCAGGATGAAATACAGATCCAGTGGGCTTTGTGCTAAAGGCACTTCATCCATCGAAATTTCGGCAATAAACCCAACTGTTTTATTTGACAAAATATAATCATGTAAAAGCTTGACTTCATGTATGGCAGTTAAATACATGTCAGCGAACCGGTGTAGATCGAAATTTGAAACTGCTTCTGAGAAACCTGGAATACTCAGGTTTGCAGTACGTTTCAAAAAATCCGCCTTCAGTTTCGTTTCCACCGGCTGGCCGATAAAGTGCGCCACGTCGATTGTGAAAAAGTTGCTGTAATCCACGAATTTATCTACATTATTCAGGGTGATGTGGTCGGCATCGACATAATAATTTCCATTCCAGTTATTGGCCTTAACGGCTTCATCAGCCTCCTGTTTGACTGCTTTTTGGTTTGTTCCAACCAGCTCATGCTCACGGTTCGATTTGTTCCAAACCGGCACAACAGGAAATCCCAGCCGGTTAATCTCCTGAATCGCCCTGAGCTGCGCCTTGCCTTCCCGGCCGAACCGGTCGCCAACGCCGAACGATAACTTATCTAATTTCATCCGATAATCGCTTATTAGGTAAATACTCACCACGGAGGCACAGAGAACACGGAGCTCCACAAAGTAATCATCTCTGTGTTTCTCCATGTTCTCTGTGTCTCCGTGGTTTTTTGTACAATTTCTTTTGCTGCTGAATAGTAGCCTTATTTATCAGAAATCAAAATAGTCTTTAGCATTACCATAACAAATACCCTCGACCAATGCTCCGAGCCACTTTTCGTCGTCGGGCCATTCGCCGCGCTCAACCGATTCGCCGATGAAGTTGCAAAGGATCCGGCGAAAATATTCATGACGGGGGTAGGAGAGGAAGCTTCGTGAGTCGGTTAGCATGCCGATGAAGCGACTCAGTAAACCGAAATTCGCCAGTGTTTTAAGTTGTGTTTCCATACCATTTTTTTGGTCCAGGAACCACCAGGCCGAACCCCATTGGATTTTACCCGGAACCGATCCGTCCTGGAAATTCCCGGTCATTGAGGCAAGGACCTCATTATAAGCGGGATTCAGGTTGTACAGTATGGTCTTGGCGAGTTTGCCTTCTGATTCAAGCTGATCGAGAAAGCGAGCCAATGGTTTAGCTAATGGCAGATCACTAATGGAATCGAAGCCCGAATCCGGGCCTAATTCACGTAAACCCCTGGTATTGGTACTCCGCAAAGCACCCAGGTGGAATTGCTGCACCCAGCCTTGGTCGGCATCGAGGCGGGAAAGGAAGAGGAGGAGGGCCGTTGTGAGTTGTCGGCTGTCAGTTGTCGGTTGTAAGGGTTGTGATTGTTGTGATTGTTGTGATTGTTGTGATTGTTGTGATTGTTGCAGGTTGCAGGTTTCGGGTTGGCGGAGGGATTGGAATAAAGATTCGATTTCGGATTGGGTGAAACTTGCGGACGGGAAAGTTTCCAGGCCATGATCGGATAACCGGCAGCCGTGGTTATGGAAATAATCGTGGCGGATCCGGATGGCTTCGAGGAGATTATTGTAATGATTAATCGAAATTCCGGTGATTTCGGAAAGGGTATCGACATACCGGTTCCAGGATTCGGACTGATCTAAAGCCAGAATTTTATCCGGCCGCCAGGTCGGTAATACTTTAACTTTCCATCCGGATTCAAAGATCTGACGGTGGTAATCGAGTGAATCCAGCGGATCATCAGTGGTGCAGATCACTTCAACATTCATTTTTTCGAGGAGAGGGCGGACGGAGAAATCTGGCTGATGGAGCAAACCGGACACTGATTCGAATATGGAGTGACTAGTGACTGGTGACAAGTGACTGGTGATTCCAAAGTATCGCTGGAGTTCAAGGTGGGTCCAGTGATAAAGCGGATTGCCTAACGTGTACGGAACAGTTTCGGCCCATTTCTCGAATTTTTCGTAATCACTGGAATCACCGGTGATGAATTGCTCCGGGATACCGTTGGCCCTCATAGCCCGCCATTTATAATGGTCTCCGTAAAGCCAAGCCTGGGTGATATTCTCAAACTGGTGGTTCTCGGCAATCATCCGGGGATTCAGGTGCGAATGGTAATCGATCACCGGCATTTTGGCTGCATACCCGAAATAGAGGCGCTCGGCGGTGGTGTTGGTGAGCAGAAAATTGGCATCAAGAAATGGCTTCATATTTACTTTGTTTTCTTTAGGCACTCTAGGCACTCTTCTCTAATACCACTGAGTATGAAAAAACTCTCCCCTGGGCCGGTCGATCCGCTCATACATATGGGCACCGAAATAATCCCGCTGGGCTTGTAACAGGTTGGCCGGCAGTCGTTCACAACGGTATCCGTCAAAGAAGGAGAGGGCGGCGGAAAGCGCAGGTACAGGTATTCCGTTTAATACGGCATCAGATATTACTTTTCGCCATGAGCCTTGAACCTTTTCCACTTGATCCTTAAAGAATGGATCCATTAACAGGTTTGTGAGGTCAGGGTTCCGGTCGTAAGCCTCTTTGATCTTGCCCAGAAAGGCCGATCTGATAATACAGCCGCCTCTCCACATCAGCGCGATCCCGCCATAGTTGAGGTTCCAGCCATATTCCTTCGCTGCAGCCTGCATCAGCATGTAACCCTGTGCATAGGAAATGATTTTGGAAGCATATAAAGCCCGGCGAAGATCTGTCTTCCAGTCTTCTGTCTTATAGTCTTCCGTCTTCCAGTCTTCCAGTCTTCCAGTCTTAAAGTCTTCAGAACTCAATGCTTCCGCCGCTTTGATCCGCTCCTCTTTCATGGCCGAAAGGCTCCTGGAGAAAACCGATTCGGTGATCAGGGTGAGTGGAACTCCGAGCTCCAGCGCGGCCTTGCAGGTCCACTGACCTGTCCCTTTCTGGCCGGCTGCATCGAGTATAAAATCGACCAGGGGGAGTCCATCCACATTTTTAAATTTCAGGATATCGGCCGTAATTTCAATCAGATAGCTGTCGAGTTCACCCTTGTTCCATTCGGCAAAAATCTTCGACATTTTATCTGGCGACAGGCCAAGGTGATCTTTCATTATCTGATACACTTCGCAGATCAGCTGCATATCGCCATATTCGATCCCGTTATGCACCATTTTTACGAAATGGCCGGCTCCGTTTTCACCCACCCATTCGCAGCAGGGTGTTCCACCTTCAACTTTTGCGGCAATGGTCTGAAAGATAGGCTTAACCAATGGCCAGGCAGCTTTTGAACCTCCGGGCATGATCGAAGGACCCTTCAGGGCTCCCTCCTCGCCACCGGATACCCCCGTACCTATAAAGAAAAGGCCTTTGCTTTCGATATAGGTTGTCCGCCTGTTGGTATCCGGATAATGGCTGTTACCGCCGTCGATGATCACATCGCCCGGCTCAAGGAGCGGAATCAGCCGTTCAATCAGGTCATCCACGGGCTGCCCGGCTTTCACCATCATCATTACCTTTCTGGGGCGTTCCAGTGAACCTGCGAATTCTTCGAGAGTATGAAATCCTGCAATCGATTTGCCTTTGGCACCACCCGCCAGAAATTTGTCAATCCGCTCGGTTGTGCGGTTAAATACGCTAACCAGGAATCCTTTGCTGGCCATATTTAACACCAGATTTTCGCCCATCACGGCGAGACCGATGAGGCCAATGTTGGATAAGTGGTTCACAGTTGATGGTTTTTATCAGGATTTGATTCCCAGCGTTCGGGATATTTATTTCGTTGTTGTTCAAATGTTTCCGGTGATTCACGGAGGCGACGGTCGTCCGCCATGATATCGTATGCAGCCACTGATCCGTTTTGCCTTATCACGACCCCCTTTTTTGTGAGGGATGGGAGCGAGGTCATACTTAATTGAAAATATTCCGACACGGCTTCAACCACCATCTTCGTCGCATTATACTTCCCTTCAACTGAATACCCTGCAATATGAGGTGTCGCAATGCTTGTAAGGTTTAGCAACTCCCGGTTAATATGGGGTTCATTATTCCACACGTCCAAAACCAGCTCAACTCCCCTTAACCCCCTTAACGTCCTTAACTCCCGTAACGCCCTCACAACTTCGCTTTCTTCCATGACCTCTCCTCTGGAGGAGTTAATCAGGATGGCTCCAGGCTTCAATGCTTCCTGAAATTCCCGGTCGACCATTTGATAGGTTTTATCCTGACCCTCCCTGTTAAGAGGTATATGGAGGGAGATGATATCTGAATGAGCCAGCAGGTTTTTCAAATCGGTAAAACCAGTCAGACCTTCTGAACGGACGCGTGGCGGATCATTCAGGATCACTTGCATTCCCAGTTCACGGGCAATCTTTTCAACCTTCTTTCCAACGTAGCCTACTCCGATGATTCCCAAAATTTTATCTTTCAGATCAAAGCCTAACCGATTGGCCATTTCGTGGAGTGCGGCAGTAACATATTGTGCCACAGCTCCGGAATTGCATCCGGGTGCATTGGTCCAGCTAATTCCGTTTTCCTCACACCATTTCGTATCGATATGATCGAAACCGATGGTGGCGGTGGCAATAAACTTTACCCGGGTCCCTTCCAGTAATTTCTGATCGCAGCGGGTTCGGGTCCGGACGAGCAAACAGCCGGTATCCCGGAGATGCTCCCGACTGATCTGCCCGCCAGGAAGATAAAGAACCTCAGAATGAGGCTCAAACACTCCCCGGATAAATGGGATCCTATCGTCTATAACGATTTTCATTGGTTTGATAAAAGTAGTAAACCATGCTCAATCTTTACGCCGGTAGTTAATTTCTGTTACTGGATTTATAATATACGTTTTCAAAACCCCCGTCTTAATAGTTGATTGTTAATATAATAACAAAAAAAATTAGATCAGGTTATCATATTTTAAATAACTTTAATATTCCATCAATTCTCTAATGACTATGAAAGCCGTACGCTATCTCTTCCTGCTTGTGCTCCTGAGTTTTACCGGAAGCCTGTCGGCTGCATACCTGGAGTATGTGCCTCAAAAATTAACCCAGCCCAATGGGGCAGTCATTAATTGCTTTGCATCGGGAGATGAGTATTACCACTGGCTCCATGATGCAAATGGCTTTACAATCATTCAGAACCGGGAAACAGGATATTTTGTTTATGCCGATAAACTTGGGGATGATCTGATTCCAACAAGGCTGCTCCCAGGGGTCGATGATCCGTCAGCTGCAGCCCTCAAACCTGGTCTGAACATCAGTACCGAGAAATACCGGGAATATTTTGCCAACCGATTTAAGGAACCATCCATGAAATCGGCTCGTTCATTCTCCAATACGGGTGATTATAATAACCTGGTTATTTTTGTCAGGTTTAGTAACCAGAATGAGTATACCGAACTGTTGACCCATTATTCCACTGCTTTTAACGGAGCGGGAACGGTTTCGTTGACTGAGTATTTCAAGGAGGTTTCCAAATCTCAACTGAATATCAGCACAACTTTTTACCCAACTCCCAATGGCACTGCCATAATTAGCTACCAGGACAGTCACTCCCGGCGATATTTTCAGCCTTATAGCGGATCCAATCCCGATGGGTACCGAACTGATAATGAAAGTGTCAACAGGGAAATGACCCTGCTTAAGAATGCTTCTGAGTTTGTGAGCGCTCAGGTGATAGCCAGTGGAGTTAATTATGATCATGATAATGATGGTAATATTGACAACGTTTGCTTTATTGTGGAAGGGCCGACCGATGGTTGGAGTGACTTGCTTTGGCCGCATCGATGGGTTTTGTATACTTATGATGTAAGGATTGGCGATAAACGGGTGTATGATTTTAATTTCCAGCTGTCGGAAGCCCTTGGAGTAAGTGTTCTATGCCATGAAATGTTCCACTCTTTGGGTGCACCCGATTTGTATCGTTATGTAAATAATGATATTACGCCAGTCGGGCCCTGGGATCTGATGGCTCATAACAAGACTCCTCCCCAGCATATGGGTGCTTATATGAAGATGAAATACGGAAAGTGGTTCTCACAAATCCCTGCCATAACGAGCGACGGAACTTATTCTCTTAAACCGCTGGCATCTGATGGATATGCGGCTTACAAAATTTTATCCCCCAATTCAACCAATGAATATTTTGTGGTGGAATACCGGAAGGCCGCCGGCAGGTTTGAATCCAGCATCGTAGGATCCGGGTTAATCATCTACCGGGTGAATCCATCGCTGGATGGAAATGATCAAGGGCCACCGGATGAAGTTTATGTTTACAGGCAAAACGGCACCTCACGATCTGATGGGAATATAAACAATGCGACCTTCAGCTCCAGCGTGGGGCGGAATGATTTCGGGGATAATACAAGCCCTTCCGATTTTCTGAGCAATGGCACGGCAGGCGGCATCCACATTTTCAATATCGGGGCAATCGGTGAAACCATTACTTTTACCGTAGGAACGGGTGGAGCTTTGAACCCGCCCCGGGAGCTGACGGCAAATCTGGCAGGACGCAATGTTACCCTAACCTGGCAGAAACCGGAAACAGGCAGCGGAACTCTTGCCGGATATAAAGTTTTTCGGAACGGAGTTGCTATTTCCACCATCAACAACCCGAATACTCTGACCTTTTCGGAATCTGGCCTCGTTGACGGTAGCTACCAGTATCATGTAACAGCCAGGTATTCATCACCATCGGGTGAATCGGGTCCTTCAAATACGGTAACCGTTGACGTTAGTTCCGAGGCAAAACCAGATCTGATTATTACCAACCCGACCGTGGAACCCGCCAATGTTGAACCTGGCGGAACGATCAATGTGACCTGCAAACTGGAGAATAGAGGTTCAGCTCAGGCCGGATCAAGCATGCTTAGAATTTATCTTAGCCAGAATGAGATTTTTGATTCCGGTGACCGGCAACTCGCTTCGGGTTCAATGGATCCGCTGGACCCCGGTGCCACAAGGGATGTAACCGGCCAAAACATTCAGATTCCCTCCAATACCAATGTTGGTAATTGGTTCGTAATTTTTCTTGCTGATGCTGACGGCACGGTCAACGAATCCATAGAAAACAATAACCAGGCATCAGCTCCGGTGACCGTTGGAAACCCGGCCCTCAATCCGCCAAGGAACCTCGTTGCCCAGGTTTCTCCTGCGACTGTGAAGCTCAATTGGACTGAACCGGAACCGGGAGGCGGAACCCTGGCTGGCTATCGTGTTTACCGGAATGGAAATCTAATTGCAACGGTAGCCAACCCGGCCACCACGGAATACACCGATGCGGGCCTGGCACTGGGTGTCTACACCTATTATCTTACTGCATTTTATAGCGCACCAGCCGGTGAATCATCCCCGTCCAACGAAGTTTCGGTCACTCTCTCCAATGATGCAAAGCCCGATCTTACCGTTCAGAATCTTATTGTCACACCCGTTGAAGTATCCCCCGGGGGTTCCATTGATATTACCTGCTCCATTTTGAATATTGGTGCCGCTACAGCCGGAGCAAACGAGGTCCGGCTTTACCTTTCGCAGGATTTGAATCAGGATGATAATGATATTTACCTGGCATACGGTACCATTGATCCAATTGAGGCAGGTGCCAAAATCACCGTCAGCGGGGCGGATATTTCCCTGCCCGACAACCTGGCTTCCGGAACCTGGTATGCTCTCCTCATTGTAGATGCCGCCCAGGCCGTGGATGAAACGAATGAAGAGAATAATCAGGCCAGCACTCCTATTAAGGTTCAAGGCCTTGCTCCGGATCTTCTGATTACAAACATGGCATTGTTCCCTGCCATCATCACTCCAGGCAGTAATGTCAGGATAACCTTTAATGTTGCTAATAATGGCCCGGTTCAGGCTGCTCCGGTCAAGACAACCTTCTACCTTTCCGGCGACGAAACACTGGATCCATCTGACGCTTATCTATGTGATGTATCGACCCGGTTTCTGGGTGCGAAAGTTAATATTCTTATGTATAGCGGGTTTGTTATGTCGCCACAGATCACGCCCGGGCAATACTACCTGATTGGCATGGTGGATAAGGAAGGGGTAGTAGTGGAATCTGATGAAACCAATAATATTTATGTTAAGTCTATTACTCTGGCGGGTACAACAGGGATCGTGTCGGAGGTATTGGGAGCCGGGCTGCGCATTTACCCGGTTCCTGCCGACGATAGGCTAATTCTCGAATTTCCGGGAGTTCCCGGTGATAAGGTGGAGATAACGGTGACTGATATCATTGGGAGGGAAATCTGCCGCGAAGAGAAGGTTGCCTCCGCAATGAACCGGATAGAATGGGATACACGAAGCTGGCTTCCCGGAGCCGGGTTTGTGAAAATACGGATGAAAGACCAGTTGCTTATGGGAAGGTATGTTATTAAATAAAAAAGCTGTCAGCCATTGGAAGGCTGACAGCTTAAAATGCGGTATCTCCTGACTAGAAGATATACATGGTAATGTTACTGGTGAAGTTCTGAGCCTGTTGCAGCTGGATCTCAGTCAGAGCTGGTGCACCCAGCCCACCGGATCCGTACCAGCCAATAAAGTCATCGTTGCTCCAAAAACCATTATTGTCATTATCTTTCCAGATATCCAGGTAATAGTTCCCTGGATTAGCAGACAAACGGTAGGTTGCTGAAGCACCGCTTCCGGTAACGGCTCCGAATTTAATAGGCGAGTTGTTGTTCCAGTTATCCAAACTGGTGTAAAGGCTTACTTTGGAGTTGTTCAGGTCACCAGCGGTACCTGCGAGGAAACTGCAGGTTCCGGAAACACCTGTGAAAGTCACAACCGTGTTAACCGTAAGGGCACCATTTCCCTGAGCTGTTCCCCCCTGCCCGTCAGAAACTGTTACAGTCAGGGAGTAGGCACCAGATGTGCTCGGTGCGATCCATTGAACCATCGGACCCATTCCGTTGATGGCACCGCCGTTTACTATATAGACATAGGTAAGAGGGTCAGAATCAGCATCAGTAGCTGTTACTGCCACATTGGCTGTTTGGCCAGGATCAACGGCGGTGGGGTTAATCACAACCGAAACCACTACCGGCGAAACATTTTTTTTGCAGGAAGTGAGTAAAAACCCGGATAACAGCAACGCTGTTCCGAGGAGGACAAGTGGGGAAGTTTTTTTCATATAAGATTTATTAAGGTTTATTTTCTGAATTAATATCATTTAGAGCTCTCTGAAAGCGTCATTACAAACCAAATATAATAAAAAATGAAAAATAACCGTTCTGATGGCTTTTTTTTTAGTTGGGAATTGAATTGAACCTAAGACTTAAATCAAAAGCATTCTGTTTGCAATTCCACAGTCCTGTTGCCGGATTTGAAATATAGTAAAATTCTTCACCGGTTTCACTCTGATTGAATCCATCATGCAGATTGTCGGGGTTATACAGTTTTTGCATGGATTTGATTTCACCAAATTCAAAGCCCACGCTTTCAACTTCTTCGCGGGTAAGGTGGCCTGGACAATAGGTGACCCGGAATCTACCCTCGCTGCTTCCATGGATCAGGTGCGCCGCCGCACTGAGGTTCTTACGGAGGTCTTCATTTCGATTAACGGCATCCAGAATAGTTGGCGTACCGTGGTATCCGTACTTCCGGATCAGCCGGTCGATCTCGGGATCCTCCCCGAACTCCTTCACTCCCGGTGCCAGCACGATCAGCTCACCGCCATCGGCAATGGCCATCCGCGTGCGGTATATCGACTTGTTTCCCAGCCATGTGCTGCGGTACTCCCCTGGATCAAGATTAACAACTACCTTCTGCAAAGGCTTATCCACCACCGTTTTGTTTACTTTCATGGAGAGTTCCGCTGCAGCGAGGAAAACGTCCCCAGAGGTGCCGATGAACAGGCCGCGGGTAATTAATCCCGGGGATGACAAGAGAGCACTTGTTACCCCGGCATAGGCCGGGGCCCGCTTTCGCGGGGACGACAGAACAGTAAGAACGTAGAGGATAGGGAGGTGTGAGAGAAATTTATTGGATGCGTAGTTGAGGATTTGCCGTATGGGGTTGTCAGCGATCCCCATAATACGTTCCAGGCCATAAACGGCGCCGAGGAAATGACTTTTGTTGATGCTTTCGGACCCTCCGCAACCGATCAGCAGGTTCTTGTTGTAATTGGCCATCCCGATTACTTCGTGCGGAACTACCTGACCAACAGAAAGGATAAGGTCGTGACCGCCTTCCCAAATCAGTCGGTTTAATTCCACGGGCCAACTATAGGAGAGGGCTCCGCCGGATATTCCGGAAATATAATCCCCTGGAACTTCTCCGATGCGCACGATATCTTTTCGCCAATCGTGCACGCGGAACAGGTTATGCGGAACCCCCGGAAACATGCGGTCCAGCTCGCCCGGATTCATCGGTTTATGAGTCCCCAGCGCCGGCAGGATATCTGAAATCCTGTCCCCATAATAATCCCAGGCCATCCGGGTGATCTCTCCCGCCCGCGAATGGAAACGGGTAATATCCGGCGGAACCACCAGTATTTTTTTTCGGACACCCATCTTTCCGAGTGCCTCAACCAATCCCAATCGCAAATCGTTAGCGGTGAGGTTGTGATATTCCGATCCGGAGGAAAATAATATCATGATTTAGGTCCAGTGGGGTTTTTCGGGCAACAGTTTCTCGAAATCAGCAATCAGCTTGTCCTGATAATCTCCAAGGTAATTCTGACTCAGGAACCGGTCAATGCCTTGCCTGTAAAAACGTTCCCACGATAATTCCTCGCTGCCGGGGTTAATGGGATAAAAAAGTACCCCGTTGTTGCGCGCCGCTTTCAGATCGCCTGGAGCATCGCCGATCATCAGGATATTGGTATCGGGATATTTTCCTTTGGCTGTATATTTCAGATGTTCCGATTTGGTACCGAATTCCTGTCCGGCGATTATCTTAGTAAACTGACCGATATTATGTTCTTCCCATTCGCGCCTGAGAGCTTCAACCGGCGTTTGAGAAACCACTATTATATCGGCATAAACCTGAAGTCGTTCCAGACTCTCTTTTACAAAAGGGAATGGCGGTATTCCGAAAACGATCTGACTGATGTCTTCGTTAACCTTTTTCGACCAGGCAAGGGCCCGGTCGATCTCCGGATCCTTGACTTCGGCAGCATAGGCAGCCAGGGTAGGGTTGCCCAGGCGGGTTTCGTTGCGGGTCCATTCGATCAGTGCAGAGATATCCGGCATCGTAAAGTTCCTGGCTTTTACCTCCTTCCGTTCGGCAAGCAGATGGATGGTTTCGATCACTGCCAGAAATCGGTTGGTACCCCGGTGTTTTGAATAGAGATTTACAAATTCCCAGGTTTGCCGGGCGGCAGTAGCCATCGGTTGGAACCCCCAAAATTTAATGAAATTCGGACAGAAACACTCTTTTTGCTTGATCTCCATTGTATCAAACGCACATCCGTCGGAATCAATCCCGACGAAAAAATCCCGGTCGGGCCGGAGATTGAGGAGGATATCGTGGTTAGTCATTAGAATTCTTGTTATGATTGTTGTGATTGTTGTCAGTTATCGGTTGTCGATAACCGACAACCGATAACTGATAACGTCACTCCGCTTCAAGTTGATATAGATCCAGTTTCTTCGCCGCAAATATGGGGTTGAACCTTGTAAACCGCTGCAAACCATTTACCAGCGGGATCGATGGCCAGTCGAGGCCGATAAGCGGTGACGCGTAACTGACAAATTCGTCGGTTACGTCGATACGGTTCGGGGCGATCCATTTATCAGGGAAACTGCGTTCCGACAAGGCAACTTTTTCCAACGGAACCTTATCATACCGTACATGATAGATCGGGCCGATTATCCTCAGTATAGTTGCCATCCAGCCGGTTCCGTCGTTCAGTGCAATATCCACTGCTTTCTGTCCAACTTTATAGGCTTCTTCCAGATCCACCGTTGATGCATAAATCATCGCGTGCCGCTGATCCGTCCCCGGCACCTGTCCCCTTGCGGATCCCCGTGCCTTTAATCCTACCTCATTCAAGTAGTTAACCACCTGCTGATAGGCAGCTATCTTCGCCGCACCATATTCCACATGCCCAAAGGAATCCTTAACGTGTTCAAGGCTGTCCACCCCGACCAATTCAAAACCTTCACTGACCACAGCGATACACCTGCCATCTTTTTTCAACTGGTCGTTAACCTTATCAGCCATTTCCTTAGCATCGACACCCGATTCTGACAAATAGATCTGCAGGGGCATCTCCCGGTGAGGATCGGCCAGTCGGGCTGCTGCGGGGATATAGCCGATCTTCCGGCCCATAGCTTGAAGCACCAGCACCGGATCGGCTGTCGAGGAGCCGCGGTTTTCCTCGTTGGCTGCCTGGATGGAATGCGCCCAATACCGTGCAACGCTTCCATATCCGGGGGTATGATCAATCAGCTGAAACTCGCTGTCGCCGACATCGTTATCTATGGTTTTCGGAACCCCCACGGCAATCAGGTCGAGGCCACCCATTCGGGCCATTTCACTAACTTTTAAGGCGGTATGTTGTGAATCATTTCCCCCGATATAAAAGAAATAGCCGACATCATGTGCCTTAAATACCTCTAGAATGCGCTGAAAATCTTTCTGTTGCTTGTCCTTAAGCTTGTACCGGCAAGTGCCGATACTTCCCGCTGCCGGGGTAGTCCGCAACAGGGAAACCTCCTGCTCGGGCTGGTCCGAAAGATTCAGCAGTTCTTCCTTCAGAACGCCCTCGATTCCGTGCCATCCCCCATAGATGGTACCGAATTTATCCGGGAAATACTTGCAGGTTTCAATGATGCCTCTCAACGTATTGTTAATCACCGAAGAAGGGCCGCCGGACTGGGCAATGATGACGTTTTTCATAGTTGTCGGTTATCGGTTGACCAGTGGCAAGTTGTGATTGTTGTGATTGTTATGGAGTGCTCCGGGCAAAACCTGAATCTTTAACTTCAAAATTCAAAACTGGTCTTCGAATCTCTAAATTCCTCCTTCAATTAAAACCCCGTCACACTCCTCCATATGCAGAATACCCACCATCAACAGGGAGTATCACCCCTGTAATGAAGGCTGATAAATCGGACAACAGAAAAAGCACCGCTCCCTGAAGGTCCTCGGGCTGACCGTACTTCCCCATGGGAGTATTGGCTATAATTTTATTGCCTCGTGCGGTGGGTTCGCCAGTTTCTTTATCAATAAGCAGGAAACGGTTCTGATCAGTCAGAAAAAAGCCGGGTGCAATGGCGTTGACGCGCACCCCGGCCTGGGCCAGATGTACCGCCAGCCATTGGGTAAAGTTGTTGATCGAAGCCTTGGCAGCGGAATAGGCCGGAATCTTTGTCAGTGGCCGGAATGAGTTCATCGAGCTGATATTCAATATTACGCCTCGTCCTCTTTCCGCCATTCCCTCACCAAAAACCTGACAGGGCAGCAAAGTTCCGGTAAAATTCAGGTCAAAAACGCCCTGAAACCCGGAATAATCCAGATCGAATATCGTAGGAGAGGACTCAAAGGTCCTCCCGTACACTTCCGCCCCAGTGGTAGCTTTCGGGGAATTCCCCCCGGCGCCGTTGATCAGAAAATCAACCGGACCGAGTTCGGTTTCGATCATGGTTTTGGCCAATGTAAGGGATTCCCGGTCAAGTACATTGGCTGTAACGCCGATGCATTTGGTGCCGTATTGTTGTTGTAGTTTTACGGCAAGTTGAGAAGCTGCGTCGGGATTAATATCGAGTATTACTGTTTTGATACCGGATGCAGCCAGGCTCTCACAGATAGCCCCTCCGATAATTCCGGCGCCTCCGGTGACCACACAGACGCGGCCGGATAAACCAGGTAAATCAAACGCCCCTGTTAGTTGTGATTGTTGTGATGGTTGTGGTTGTTGTGTCATTATTTACTGCGCACGCAAGGATTGATTGTTTTCCAATACCAAAGATAATAGTTTACTTGATCCCTTTTGCACACGCCGAATTACTTAAAGGCCGCTGAGATTTGGAGTTGATTCCCATGCCGGCAAAGGAGTTGGAGGCATTTGTGGCAACAGGGGTACTTTATAATTTCTAGATAAAAACCCAATCGGCTTTGATTCAGGTCAGTGGCGGATCCATTCACCCCACTTCCGATTTCAGCAGGCAGATGACTCCCCGTCGCGCCTATTCGGAGGAGCCGGTCTCGGACTGCCCATATCCAAAGCATATGTTGAACTGCTGGGAGGACGAATGTGGTTAAAATCCGAAGTGGGTATCGGAACACAATTCTATTTCACAATCCCATACAAATCAGACTAGATCTATCCTCAAACTGGTAACCGATAACTGATAACTGACAACCGACAACCGCTGTCCGTCATCTATTATTGTTCCCTTAATCTCCGACCTCCGCCGGTCTGCCGATTTTATGTCCCCGAAATGCATAATAAGTGATCCACAGGTAGCACGGAACCACAATCCAGTAAGCCTGCTGACGGGTAAATATATCGGCCAGACGGCCATAAACCAATGGCAGAATGGCACATCCTGCTATACACATAACCAGCAGCGCAGAGGCAATTTTAGTAAATCTGCCTAATCCTCCGAGTGCGAGCGGCCAGATAGCGGGCCACATGATGGCATTTGCAAAACCTAACAGAGAGATGAAATAAACGGATGCCGGTCCTTTGATCAGGATAGCTGTCAAAGCAAATAGAAAACCCAGAATGGCAGATATGCCTAATGCTTTAGATTGTGAGAGTGTTTTGGGAATCAGCGCAATACCGAGGATGTATCCCACTACCATCGAGAACAGGGTGTAGGAAGTAAACACAATTGCCTTACTGGTGCCAATTCCAGTGGACATAGCATACAGAGCTACGGTATCACCGGCAATTACCTCGCATCCTGCATAAAGGAACAATGTGATGATTCCCAAAACAAAATAGGGAAATTGAAAGACACTGGTTTTACCATGAGTTGCATCATTTACATGCTGGTCTTCCCTGTCGGTGTCGATATCCTGCAACGGTGAGTACCGGACCAATACCGCTAATAATGTAAGTGCAATTGCGATAATAATATAGGGGACGATCACCCGGCCCGACAATTCACTCAGAAGAGCTTCTTTTTGAGCCATATTGGTAGTGGTAGCAATTGTCTCTCTGATTGAATCTGCATTTTTTAATACGATAAAGCCCAAAATCAAGGGACTGAGAATCCCGGCGGTTTTATTGCATATTCCCATGATACTGATTCGTTTAGCCGCACTTTCGATGGGCCCGAGAATTACGATGTATGGGTTAGAGGCAGTTTGAAGAAGGGATAGCCCGGCACCCTGGATAAACAAACCGGTTAAGAACAAACCGAATGTTCTGGTCTGCCCGGCCGGAATAAAAATGATACTTCCGATGGCCATAACAAACAAACCGAGCGCCATCCCATTTTTAAACCCGGTTTTATGCAGAATCCAGGAGGATGGAATAGCCAGGAAGAAATAGGATATGTAAAATGCAAACGTTACAAAATATGCCTCAAAATTAGTAAGCTGGCAGGCGATTTTCAGAAATGGGATGAGAGTGCCATTGAGCCAGGTTACAAACCCGAAAATAAAGAACAGAGCGCCAATAATTATAATAGAAGTTACATACGAGTTTTTTTGCCCGTTAGCAGATACTGTTGCTGTTGTTGCCATATCGGTTTAGTCTGGTAAATAATTTGGCGGGAAAGATAGAAAAAAATGTATTGACTACTCCTTGGCATTTCCGGGAATGCGCGAATCCCTTGTCACAATAGACAGGAGTTTTGGAAGGAGAAGTTGTAAATTCCTCCTTCATAAATACTTGAATCTGTGCTTTCAGAATTCGAAATTCTCAATTCGAATCTCATCTTTTCACCCTGTTCCAAATCCTCCATACCAATAATGTTAACCAGGGTGATGCCTCCTTCTTCTGCCCGAATTCCCAGTCGCTCCAAGCTTTCCAGACAGATTCCGGAATATATTTCCCCTCAGCAGTGGCTTTCGATTCAATGACATCTAACATCTGAATAAACCGCTTATCCTGATTGGCAAAACTGAAGTTCGAAAGGGTGTCGGCCACATGCAGAATGTCGAACCAGATCAGCGGGGCCTTCAGTTTCCGGAAATCGGTACCCATAAAAAACAGGTAAGGATGCCTGGTAAAACTGTTCTCCCAGATATCCAGCAATGAATCAACAGATTTATTAGCCAGGTCAGAGTTCTTTAGATCATCATACAAACTCATCAGCTCAAGCATGATGAGGGTGGCATATGGACAGGGATCATCTTTACGGCCCGGACCTCTGAATTTCCCGAGTTCTTTCGAGACTGCACACGGATATCCGTTATCCCGGCCTAAACCGGTCAGGTAATCGCGTGCTTGTATAACCTGCGCATGATCATGCAGGCCAAGTTTGGCAAGTGCATACACCGTCCGTGGAGCATCACACAATGCCCAGGCCGGTGAGTCGATGCCGGTACCGCCGAAGTGCACGGGTATATTCATGATAACCCCGAAAGGCCCTTCTTCAGAAGCGAGGTCGAGTACTTTTCCGATTACCTGCGGAAGGGGTTCGTCAACATGCGTTATTCCAAGATCAGCTATAAAAGGTAAAAGATGAAAAAATTGTCCTGCACTCTTATGACTGTTCAGGATGGGACCCGGCCAGCAAACCAGACTTTCCAATATCGTTCTGACCTTCGGATGGTTGATCATCCTCTCCCTGGCAGACAATGCCTCTGGGGCTTCGGCTGGTTCTCTCAGCAGGTCCAACCGGGTCCGGTACTCCGTCCACGGATCGCTCTTGAGTAACCAATCAATAGGTGGTGTATTCATTATCAGATAATAGAAGATTATGGAACCTGCCCTATTTTGAGCGAAAGATATTTAAAAGATTTGATATCAATAGCCTCAATTCTCCGGCACAGCACCCAGTCCCTAACCACGAAATCCGGCAAAAGCATCACCACCTTTTCCTCAGAGAAGTATCATCCCCGCGAAGGCGGGGACCCCGTCACGCTGTACGAATGCTGAAAGGTGGGAACCCCTAAGCTTTACCAGCACTCTTTGCCCGGGAGGTACAACCGAACCAATTACTTTACTTAATTTTGTATCATATCCGAACCGTTATGAAAAAAATACTGATCGCTTTGCTGTTTGCCCGTTTCGACCACTCCTTCGAGAGAGGTCTCGTAGGCGTTACAGCAACCTATTCACTTCGACCAGATGGAAAAATTAAGGTCTTGAATGAAGGTTACAAAAACACGTTGAATAGCAAACACAAAGTTCCCCAGCTTTGATTTATTCAGCCGCCTTTTTTAAAGGAATCATTTATCTAAACCATAATATTTAGTTATGAACCTAAAAAGTTTATTAGTCAGTTTCGGTCTGATGGCTTTTGTTATTCACGCAACGGCCCAACAACCCGATCTGAATCAGAAATTGCCGGTTGATCCAACCGTGAAAATCGGAAAACTATCCAACGGCCTGACCTATTACCTCAAGCAAAATCCGAAACCTGAGAAACGATTGATGCTGCAACTTGTTGTCAATGCAGGTTCAGTGAATGAGAACGACAGCCAGCAGGGGTTGGCTCATTTTATGGAGCACATGTGTTTCAACGGGACCAAATCCTGGAAAAAGAATGATATGATCAGCATGCTGGAATCCATGGGAGTCAGGTTTGGTGCCGGTTTGAATGCCTATACCAGTTACGATCAAACTATTTATATGCTGGAGATTCCGACGGACAACCCGGATAATATTGATAAAGGATTTCAGGTGATGGAGGAGTGGGCACATCTGGTATCCATGGAAGACTCTGAAATCGAGAAGGAGAGGGGTGTGATTCTGGAAGAAAGACGGCTGGGACTGGGAGCCGATGAGCGTATGCGCCTGCAGTATGAACCGGTTCTACTTAAGGGATCACGATATGCTGAGCGTTTTGTCATTGGGAAAGAAGAGATCCTCAAGAATTTCCCACCAGATACCCTGCGAAGTTTTTATAAGGCATGGTATCGTCCGGATAACATGGCCCTGGTTGTTGTAGGAGCTATCGACCTGAAGAAGATGGAAAAAGAGATGAATTCACATTTCGGTAAAATCCCGAAAGCCAAAGGAGCACTTAACCGTATTGAATATGAGGTGCCCGGTAATAAAGACCCATTGATCAGTATCGTTTCCGACAAGGAAGCCATGGGTTATAGCGCTCAGGTTTATTTTAAATATCCGGGCTTCAAAGTCAAAACCGTAGGGGATTACCGGAAAAAGCTCATCGAGCAGCTTTATAATACCATGTTCAGCAAGCGGCTTTCGGAAATCGGAATGAAACCGGAAACTCCGTTTATCAGCGCATCGGCATATACCGGATCTTTTTACAGCAGGCTGACTAATGCCTATTCGATCTATATAAATGCCAAGGAAAACAAGATTAACGAAAGCCTTAGCCTCGTAATGACCGAAAACGAGAGAGTACGCCAGTATGGATTTACCCAGGCAGAACTCGACAGGGAGAAGAAAGCAATCATCACCAACCTGGAGAGTTCGGTTAAGGAAGCCGATAAAGTGGAATCCAATTCATGGGCAAGCCGTTGTATCTATAACTTCCTGATTCAAGACGTGCTGATGAATCCCGGTCAAAATCAGGATATTGTAAAATCGTTATTGCCGGGTATTGGTCTTGATGACATCAATAAACTGGCAAAGGAACTGATCACCAGCGAAAATATCGCCGCTGTAATACTTGCCCCTGACAAAGCAGACACCAAACTCCCCACTGAAACCGAGGTCATCGGGATTATAAAATCGGCAAAGGATAAGAAACTGGATCCTTATGTTGATAATATGTCAGATGCCCCTTTATTGGCCGAAAAACCTAAGGCTGGGGATATCATGAAAAGGGTGGAAAATAAGGAAACCGGTTTTACTGAAGTCACTTTCAGTAATGGTGCCGTAGCTGTTTTGAAAAGTACCGATTTTAAGAATGATGAAATAAATTATTCCGCTTACAGTCCGGGTGGACTGTCATTGGTTGCTGATAACGACCTGATCACCGGACAATTGGCAACAACTATTATGCAGCAGGGCGGATTGGGTGATTTTAATATGGTAAGCCTCAGAAAGAAACTGACCGGAATCCGGGCCAGTGCGAACCCTGCGATTCAGGAACTCACTGAAAACATGTCGGGCAATTCAACCGTTAAGGATTTTGAAACCATGCTTCAACTTAATTATCTGTGGTTTACCAAGCCAAAAAAAGATGCCGAAGCGTATAAATCCTTTATCGATAAATTCAAAAATTCTTTAAAGAATCTTAAAGCTAATCCGCAATATATTTTCATGGATTCTATAATGCATCTGGCTTATGGAAACAACCCCAGAGCGATCATGATCCCCACTGTTGAACAAATCGATGCGATAACACTTGATAAGGCTTATGATATTGTCACCGACCGGTTAAAAGATGCTTCTGATTTTAAATTTTTCTTTGTGGGCTCTTTCAAAATCGATGAAATTTTGCCATTGCTGCAGGTTTATATCGGAGGATTGCCCTCCATACACCGCACGGAATCCTTCAAAGATGTGGCGCCGAAACTTGTTGATCGGGTGATCGATACAAAAATGGCATTGAACAGTGAACCTCAAAGTATGGTAATCATGTTTTTCGACGGGAAATTTGAATATACCGATTCTGAACAACTGCTTTTCAGCATGATGATGCAAACCATGAATATCAAACTCCGGGAGCAAATGCGCGAAGAACAGGGCGGGGTTTATGGGATTAGTTTCCAGGAAAATCTGACCAAATTTCCCAAGCAAGAGTATGTCATAACTGCAAACTGGGGTTGTGCTCCTGAAAAGGTGGATACGCTTACACAGACGGTCTTTGGTGAAATGGAGCGGATTAAAAAGGAAGGCCCCACTGAAGTTGATTTGGCAAAAATCAAAGAGACCATTATCAAAGATTATGAAAAGCAAATCAAGCAGAATTATTTCTGGATTGGTGCTCTACAGGAATTGTATTTATACGGAAATAAGATTTATAGTCTCGATGAGTACACTAAGACAGTGGAAGCTGTTTCCATACTGGATATAAAGCGGACCGCCGATAAATATTTAGATAGCAAGCAACATATACGGGGAATACTGATGCCAAAAAAAGCAGAGTAACAGACAATTTCGATTCAATACAAAAACAAGATTACCACAATAGGCACAATAGGTCACATTAGTATCCTTTTTGTAATGTGGTGAAAAGTTTAGTTAATGAACTTCTAACGTGACCTATTGTGCCTATTGTGGTTGATTTTTTCATTTTGCCTACCCCCCTCACTCCCGGGAATGCAGCGCTATCCGGTTTCCTTCGGTATCCAGGACCAATGCCAAATAGCCATACCCCTCCGCAATCAGCCTTTTTTCAGCGAGAACTTTTCCGCCGGCCGGGACCACCCGTGATAATTCGTTTTGCAGATCGCCTGATTGAGCCGTGAAATATACCAGGGTGCCATCCTTGGAAGGGTTGTAATGATCCGGATGATAAACTAATGATCCTCCCGATCCAAGTCCGTTTTCTTCCCATGGGAACCAGCCCATATCCAGGGAACCCAACTGGTTACGATCGATTTTAAACTCAAATACGGTTTCGTAAAACTTGATGGCACGGTCCATATCAGCGACCGGAATTTCAAACCATCCGACGACATTGTTTTTCATGATGATGCAATTTAGTTTAATCAACTATAACCCGTTAATAAGTTAAATGTTCAATTCATCCAGATTTATCCACCTCACCCCCAACCAACTATTTGTTGCTAAACAGCTGAGGTTTAAATATTAGCATCAAGAAACCAAAGTGCGAGAAGTCGGAGCCGCCTGCATTCAGGCCATTCAGAATCTCCATGGTGGCGGTAGGAAGCATGAATCCATAACCGGCCTCCAGCGATAGGGCGGTGGTCAGCTTGTGCTTGTAAACCAGATCCACCTCATGACCCAGGAACTTTTTCATGGGAACCTGGTCTTCAATCACAGTTTGATTGGTTGCAAAATAGTGGTACCATAGCTGAATCGTTGATTTTCCGATTGCCTCCTCCAACTTTATATAGGTATCCGTAAACTTGAAAAATCAGGTAAGGTTGAACCGATCATCTGTCTAGTTTTCAACAAAAATATAATGAATGCTTAAATCTTGAATAAAGGATTTTCGGCACCTGTCAATTGATTAATACCTTTGAACAGGTAACCTTGCCTTCTTTTTGAAGGATTTTGACGAAATATATCCCGGGATTCCAATGGAGAGTGTCAATCTTAACAAACTGCGATCCCATTTCTACTCCTTTCACCTGATGAAGGTATTGTCCTAAAGTATTAAAGATCATGATATCGCACTGGCGGGTAAGCCCATCGATAATAATACCTTCATCAGGTCTGAAGAAAACCCGGATTTCGGGATTCAATTCCCTCGGATCAGTAGCACTGGTCTTCAAGCCGATTGTACCATCCGTCCAGATATTTTGTGCAACCATTCTGGGTGCAGTTAGAATCCCATCGTCTTCCCTGAAAACAATCACGCCCTGACCATTGCCGATCGGTGTAAATCCGTCAACAGCCTTAGAAGTTCTGAGATCATTTACAACTACTTCATGAGGCCAGCAAAAAGATCCATCCTTATCCAAAGCTATTGCTTTTACAGCCTGGAACATATCAATGTTAAAAACAGGATCAGTGTAAATAACGATTGCCGTATCGTTGACAATTGAACCATATGCAAAAACCGGATGAAACTTTTCTTTAATTTCTATCCCATCGTTTCCCCATTTCAACTCGCCGTCCTGACTTATAAATTGTCCAAAAAGATTTGTAAACCCGGATGGTCTGCTAACAGTATACCATAAAACAAATATATCGCCTGCTGAATTAAGTCCTTGTATGACAGGATGGTATTGATCATGAGTACGGTCTTCTGATATCCGAACCCCCGGTTCGGGCCATAGGATGTTTCCGTCCGGGGTTATTCCCTGAATATAGGGAGCCGATGGTTGGTCTGCGCAACCATGAGCATGCCAGGCCAGATAAAAGATACCATCTTCTCCAACATAGGTAATGGTTCGGGTACTGCCACCCAGGCACCGGTTTGAAATCAGCAGATCCTTTGGCCAAACATCGAATCCGTTGCAATCAATTTTTTTTACCATGATGTGAACACCGAGACCTATATCGACAGCAAAATAATAGGCCAGCAAAATACTGCCGTCGATGCAGCTCATCATGCCTTCCGGCGTGAAGCTGTATGCTTCATCTTTAATGATTCTGGGTTCTGAATTCCACAGAAGAATTCCGTTTTCAGAAATCCGGTAAAGGTACATCTGCATTTGTGCTCCGGTGTTTATTTTGTTGAAACTACCGAAGCAAACCGTAATGGAGTTATCCGGACTGACCGCCATTTTAGGACCTGCATCGTTGGTCCCCGGTATAAAGAAGTTGATACCATCTTCGCCCCAAAGCTGATTCCCTGCAACATCCATCTTGTATAAGGAAATATCAGAATATTCTTCGTTCCTGGTATCGGAAAAGGCCACAACCACATTGCCATCCAAATCGACAATTAATTCGGACAATGTCGTGGTTTTTTGTCGGTAATTGCTGATTACCAGTCCGTCACCTTCAAACATGGGTTTGCCATTGAAGTCGAGAACCTGCAAATGGAGGCAGTAATTACTATTCACTCTTTTAAAATAGGTTATATAGTAGTGCTCACCCGAGTATGCAATCCGGGCACTCATTGGGCTCCCCTGCTGGCATAATATCAGGTTTGAGGAAGGATTATTGCTCCATTGGGCCTGTAGGATACCAAATTGAATAAAAACAAAAATCAGAACAATAATGGTCTTATTGATAGGGATATATGGAAGATTTAGCTTTTTCATTAATTTTCATTTTTATGATATTGAAAAAATGACTCAGAGATTGACGGAATTAAGTTAATAATTATCGGGCAATAATAATGTTATAAGATTTTTCCTGGATGATTTGCCCATCAATCAGGGCTTTAATGTTAACCGTATAATTTCCATTCCGCAAGTCCTGAACATTAAATTGGGTCACATGGTCTTTGGTTTTCTTTTGTTTCCGTTGTATTGAGTTGGAATCCAACAATTTCTTCATAATGATAGGTTTTTATGTCAATCTCTGAGTCAATTTTTCCTTGGAAATTATGTCTTATGGATTCAAATTCTGGATTAACCGGTTTCGCTGAACTTTTTTCAATTTTTTATTCAAGTACCAGAATAGCAATCATAAAAAACCGCCACTCCATTACAGAGTGGCGGCATCAATCCAGAAACCTATGAATACAAGGGATCTATCCGTTTTCCTTCCGTATCCAGTACTACAGCCATTTAACAGTAACCATCAGCAATCAATTTTTTTCAACCAGGATCTTACCGCTAGCCGGCGCCACCGGCGATAGCTCAGAGCAGTATCTGTTCAGCAGAAAAACTGTCGGCGATTTATTTAGTACTAAAAAGCTGAGGTTTAAAAATAAGCATCAGATACCCAAAGTGTGAGAAGTCGGAGCCGCCTGCACTCAGGCCATTCAGAATCTCCATCGTGGCGGTGGGAAGCATGAATCCATAACCGGCTTCCAGAGATAAAGCAGTAGTCAGTTTTTGTTTATATACCAGGTCAACCTCATGACCCAGGAATTTCTTCATAGAAACCTGGTCGTTTATAACCGTTTTATTGGTAGTGAAAAAATGATACCATAACTGAACCGAGGACTTCTGGAAGGCCTGTTCCAATTTCAGATAGGCATCCCCGAGGCCTCGGTTACCAGTCGACTGCGGAACATTACTGAAGTAGTCGTTAAACCCAAATACACTGTGCCGGTTACCATACAGGATGTCAAACAGGTGATCCTTCCCGTCTGTTTTCGATGCATCCTGTCCGGACAAGAGATCTATTCCAGCCAGTATTTTTAGCTGATTAATTTTTTGCTCGATACGGGCGGAAAGAAACCAGGCGCTGACTGCCTGGCCGTCCTTGTTTTGTCCAAACTGGTAATAAGGAGTAATCCTCACCGCGGTGTTCTTAAGGTTCATGTCCAATCCTCCTCCAACGGTATGCAGGAGGTAAATAGTCTCCGCATTCTCTTTCTGGAACCCGGCAGCAACATATAACAGGTTAATATCAAGTATTTTAACCGGGCTCATTTTCCAGTACAGAAAATCAAGGGTTTTGATCTTGTCTTTGGAATAGATGTTCCCGAATGAATTCTCTTTGTCGTTGTTCCAGGACAATCCGGCGGTCAGTGACCCGAATTTGCTGCTCCATTGAGTGAGCAATCCATCGTAAGTGATTCCGGTCTGATTCCAGTTACGAATGCTGATCAGCCTGGTATCATAAATATCCCATTCCTGACGGCCTATCTTAAAGGATAAATTCTTTATCGGCGAATATTTCAGCCAGGCTTCATACAGATCAATACTGGCAGGATCTCCGGTAAC